>JACCED010463436.1_pt1 | contig 30040 bp, 20 predicted proteins | sample 7455021 | NCBI WGS metagenome assembly JACCED01 (sample SAMN15323456, study PRJNA562643) | freshwater metagenome | isolation source: river surface water | place: USA:Blue River Watershed | collected 2017-08-19 | reverse complement strand
CTGGCCAGCGATGGCCTGAGCAGCGTGATCATGTCCATCGATGCCCACGACATCGCGGCCCACGAGAAGAACCGCGGTCTCAAGGATGTCTGCGCCAAGATCCGTCGGGCCAACGAGTTCTTCCTGAGCCTGGGAGTGCAGACCACGGCCAGCATCACGGCCAGCAAACTCATCGAAGATTACGACAAACTGCCGGCATTTCTTGAATCCCTGGGTTTCGAGAACTGCACGTTCAGCTATCCGCTCACCGACCTGAAGAGCAGCTACCTGAGCTTCAGCGAGGGGGGCTTGGTGAGCTTCACCAAGGACGAACTCTACGAGGTCTTCGAGAAGATCAAGCGGATGAAGCACCGCAGCGGGTATCCGGTGGTGAACCCCACCGAGTCGCTCGACGAGATGCAGCGGCATTTGCGCGGGGAGACCGAGCAATTCGGCTGCCTCGGAGGCTTCAAGTACTTCTACCTCGACTGGCATTTGAACCTGTACCGCTGCCACTTCTGGGAGACCCCGATGTGCAATGTGTACGAGTGGGATGAATCCAAGCTGGTGCGCGACGGGTGCACCCGCTGCATGATCGACTGCTACCGCGACCCCAGCGTGTTGCAGTTCGTGGCGGTGAGTGCGATGGACACCTGGAAGGCGCTCAAGCAGGGTCAATTCCTGCGCGCGGCCCGACATGTGTTCGACCGTCGCAATCTCACTTCGATCAAGGCCGTGGCCGAAGATTTCAAGTGGGTGACGAAGGTCTAGGCGACGACACTCGATCCACCCGGATTCCAAATCGGGGGTTTGAGTGAAATCAGGCTTGTGTGGACAGGCCTGCTTGGCCTATCCAATTCGCCCGCTCCGAACGGAGATCAATGCCAGTGTAGCTCAGCGGTAGAGCAGGGGACTCATAAGCCCTTGGTCGGAAGTTCGATTCTTCCCACTGGCACCACTCCGCTTTCATCAGGTTTTTTTTCGCGGCCCCATCGTCGGTTATCAACGCCTATCCCAACATCGTGTTCGGATTGGGTCGCATCCGACCTCCAGGCTGACGCGACTCCGGCGCACCTGAACTGCCATCGGCGGGATCCTTGGCGGTCGCCGACGTCGGGCCGTTGCCGACTCGAGCCCCACGGGGGCAGAGGGCCGCCCTCCAAGCACAGCCCCATTCAGTGGGTTCAGGCACGTCCCCCGTTGCGGTAGGTTCCGCAGGATTCGCCCAGCACCAGGGTCGGGGTCAGGAGATGACTTCGGGCCGGCAGCGCCGATTCGGCAATCCGGTCCTGCATCGCCCGCATGGCCACCACGGCGATATCCCGGCAGGGCTGGTGGATGGTGGTCAGGGGTGTCGCCAGCAGGGCGGTGTAGCGGACGTCGTCGAAGCCGACCAACCGGACGTCGGACGGAACGCGGTGTCCCTCGCGTGCCAGAGTTTGGAGCAGTTCGGCAGCGGTATGGTCGTTGGCGCAGAGCAGAGCATCCCACCGCTTGCCGGCCATGAGGCGTCGAACAAACCGGACATCGGTCGGATTTCCCAGGTGGACCCACCGCGGATCCGCCTCGAGGCCCCGGTTTCCGATCGCCGCCCGGGCCCCCGCGATGCGGGCGTCCACGGTGGAGGCGGAGTTGGGTCTGGCGACGAAGGCCAGACGCTCGCACCCGAGCTTGATCAGGTGCTCAGCCAGGAGAAACCCGGCCGCCATGTTGTCGATCCCCACCAGGTCGAAGTCGCTCCGCTTGGGGAACTGCCCGAGGTCCCGATCCAGCAGGATCACCGGGAGCCCCTCGAGTCGCAGGGTCTCGGCAAGAATCCGGTTGGCCTCCTCGCGATCCGGGATCAGTTCGAAGGGGGCGAAAAAGACGCCGCTGACCCGCCGGGCGATGAAGTGACGGCACAAGCGGCGGGCACCCTCGAGATCCAGTTCCTCGCGGGATTCGGGAGATTCCGGTTCACCCCAATCCAGCTCGTAGGCCTGCGACCGGGCCACCGAGGCCAGTTCACCGCAGATCCGCTTCAGGATCTCGGTCTTCCCGAGACCCGGGACGAGAAGTCCCAGGCTCCTCCCCGAAGGCGGTGGGGTCCGCGTGGATCGCACGAAACTCCCGGAACCCATCCGGCGTTCAATCAGGCCCTCGGCCTCGAGGTCGTTGAGGGCCCGCATGACGGTCGGACGCGAGACTCCGTGCTGCTGCACCAACCGCGCCTCGCTGGGGAGACGGGAGCCGACGGGATGGCAACCCGAGCGAATGGCCTCGCGGAGCAGCCGGGAAATTCGCTGATGTTTGGATTCGCCTTCAGGCGGGGACATAACTTCTGTTACAAGCAGGTGAATCACCTGTCAGCACAAGATTAGAACAGGTTGACGACTGGTCGCTGGTCGGGGGCCAGGATGAAGAGGACAAAACACACCCATCCCGTCTGTCTTATGCCTATCCGTTGTTCCCGGTTTTACCCCGATTCGTCTCTCTTGGGGCGCTTGTCCTCCGTCGTCGCCCTGACCGTGGGTCTCGGGGGTGGCGTCGGGACGGTCGGGGCCGCGGCTCCGACCTTCGACGAGGTGTGGCGTCCCCAGTTCCACTTCACCGCGCCCGCCACCTGGTTGAACGACCCGAACGGAATGGTCTGGTACGACGGGGAGTACCACCTCTTCTACCAGAACAACCCCTTTGGCAATAAATGGGGGCACATGAGCTGGGGGCATGCCGTGAGTCGTGACCTGACCCACTGGGAGCACCTGCCGCTGGCTCTGGCCGAGGAGAACGGGGTGATGATTTTCTCCGGCAGCGCCGTGGTGGACTGGAAGAACACCAGCGGCTTCGGCCGGGACGGTCGCCCCCCGATGGTGGCCATTTACACCGGTCATCATACGGGCAAGCCGTTGCAGAATCAGCAGATCGCCTACAGCAACGACCGGGGACGCACTTGGACCAAATATTCCGGAAACCCGGTCCTCGACCTGGGCGAGGCGGACTTCCGGGATCCGAAGGTGTTTTGGCATGAGGGAACCCGTCGATGGGTGATGGCTGTTTCTTGGCCGATCCACCGGCAGGTTCGGTTCTATGCGTCGCCCGACCTGAAGTCGTGGACTCACCTGAGCGACTTCGGACCGGCTGGATCCACCGCAGGAATCTGGGAGTGCCCGGACCTGTTCCCGCTCGAGGTCGAGGGTCTGGGTCGCGGTTCCAAGTGGGTCTTGGTGGTCAATGTCGGCTCCGGGGCTCCAGCCGGTGGATCCGGGACGCAATATTTCGTGGGGGAGTTCGATGGAACGCGGTTCGTGGCGGATTCCCGGTCCACGCCCAAGGCCAGCCCCGCATGGGTTCCCGAAGGACGGATCCTGGGTGATTTCGAGCAGGGTTTTGCCGGGTGGACGGCCACGGGTGATGCCTTCGGGGAACAACCGGCCACTGGCGCGCTCGAGGGTCAGCAGGCGGTCGATGGATTCCAGGGACAGGCCCTGGTGAACTCCTTCCATCACGGCGATGCGGGCCAGGGGACGTTGACCTCGCCGGAGTTCATCGTGGATCGCGATCATCTGAGCTTCCTGATCGGCGGCGGCCGGCAGCCTGAGCGGGCTTTTGTCCAGTTGCGGGTCGAGGGTCGGGCGGTCCGTTCGGCCACCGGGGCCGATGCCGAGCGCCTGTCCTGGCGTACCTGGAACGTGGCGGAATTCCGGGGCAGGCCGGCCCGCCTGGAAGTGGTCGATCGGGCCACCGGGGGTTGGGGGCACATCAACGTCGACCAGTTTCTTCTGGCCGACGCGCCGGCTCGAAATTCCTCGGAGGCCGCCCTGTGGGCGGACTTCGGCCCGGACTTCTATGCGGCCGTCTCCTGGTCGGACGTACCGAAGCGGGATGGTCGGCGCCTGTGGCTCGGATGGATGAGCAACTGGACCTATGCCAATGACGTTCCGACCTCTCCCTGGCGCAGCGGGATGACCGTGGCCCGCGCACTGTCCCTCCGGGATACTCCGGCCGGATATCGTCTGGTCCAACGGCCGGTCCGGGAGTTGACCGCCTTGAGGGGGGCTCCGGCTCGAATCCGGGGAGTGACCCTCGAGCAGGCCGGGGCATGGCTCACCGGGAAATCGTTTTCCACGGGCTTGGCGGAATTGGAGATCGAACTCGATCGCCTTCCATCGAAGGGCGAGGTCTCGCTCGCCGTTCGGCATGGGGAGACGGAGGAGACCCGGGTGGATTGGGTCCTCGGTGACGGGTTGCTCCGCGTGGACCGGACCCGTTCCGGTCGGACGGATTTCAGCAAGGCCTTCACCACCGCCCACACGGCACCGGTTCGGATCGTGAACGGGAAGGCCTCGTTGCGCCTGCTGGTCGATCGCGGCTCCATCGAGGCCTTTGCCCAGGGGGGCGAGACCGCGATGACGGAACTGATCTTCCCGGCGACGACCGGGGTCGACTTTCGCTTGGTCGCGGAGGACCCCGCTCGACGCATCCGGGTCCGAAGCCTGACCGTTTGGCCCCTTCGCCCCGCGCCGCCCCAGATCACTGAAGTCCGCTGACCCAGCCCCCCTTCCAACCTATGCACACTCCCACCCCGAGCGCCGTCGTCGGCGCCTCAGAGCCCACCTCACCGATGCGCGGTCGCATCCTGCTTTGGGCCATCACCTCGTCCTTGGCCGGGTTCCTCTTCGGATTCGACACGGTGGTCATCTCCGGCGCCGAGCAGAAGATCCAGGCCCTCTGGGGGCTCAGTGCCGGATTGCACGGAGTGGCCATGGCCTCGGCCCTGTACGGGACCGTGCTCGGGTCTCTGGTGGGCGGCTGGCCGACCGACCGATTCGGACGCCGGCCAACGCTGCTGGGGATCGGGGTGCTCTACATCATCTCGGCCGTCGGATGCGGTCTGGCGCCCGAGGTCTGGTCCTTCATCGCCGCGCGTTTTCTGGGCGGTGTCGGCATCGGCATTTCCACCGTCGCGGCCCCGTTGTACATCTCCGAGATCGCGCCGCCGGCCCATCGCGGACGGTTGGCAGGGATGTTCCAGTTCAACATCGTCTTCGGGATCGTGATGGCCTTTCTCTCGAACGCCCTCCTCGCCGGGACCGGGGAGAACGCCTGGCGTTGGATGCTCGGGATCGCGGCCTTTCCGTCGGTCGCCTACACCCTTCTTTGCCTCGGCATTCCCGAGAGTCCGCGCTGGCTGCTCGGCCACAAAGGAGACCGTGCTCGCGGGCTGGAGGTCCTACGCCTGATCAATCCCGGGGCGTCGAAGACCGAACTGGAAACCGAGGCCGACGCCATTGCCAGCGCTTCGACGGGGAAGGCCACAACAGGAAGCCTCTGGACTTGGCGGCTTCGAGTGCCCGTGGCCCTGGCCTTCCTGGTCGCGTTTTTCAACCAGATGTCCGGGATCAACGCGATCCTCTACTTCGCCCCGCGCATCTTCGAAATGACGGGACTGGGCTCGAAGGCGGCGTTGCTTCAGTCGGTGGGCATCGGCGTGACCAACCTCGTGTTCACCTTCGTCGGTCTCTGGCTGATCGACCGGCTGGGGCGACGCACGCTGCTCTACATCGGTTCCTTCGGCTACATCGCCTCGTTGGGGCTGGCGTCGTGGGCCTTCTACACCCGGCACTTCGACATCGTGCCGGCCTGCATCTTCGCCTTCATCGCCGCCCATGCGGTGGGGCAGGGGGCGGTCATCTGGGTGCTGATCTCCGAGATCTTCCCCAACCGCCAGCGTGCCGGCGGACAAACCCTCGGCAGCTTCACGCACTGGGTCTTCGCCGCGCTTCTCACCACGTTCTTTCCCAAGATGGTTGAGGCCTTTGCGCCCGGATCGGTGTTCCTCTTCTTCTGCGGCATGATGGTGCTCCACCTGGTGTGGGTGAAGGTGATGGTGCCGGAGACGAAGGGAGCCTCGCTCGAACAGATCCAGAAGCACCTCGGTATCGAGGCTGAATGATGATGAAATCTCGAATCGTCAGCGTGGGAGAGGTGCTCTGGGACCTCTTGCCCGAGGGGCCCCAGTTGGGGGGCGCTCCGGCCAATTTCGCCGGTCATGCCCGGGCACTGGGGGGCGACGCGATGTTGGTCTCACGAGTCGGCCGCGATCCCCTCGGAGGAAAAGCTCTCCGTCTGCTCGAAGAGCGGGGACTCGACCTCAGCGCTATGACCCTCGATCCCTGCCGTCCGACCGGCACGGTCGCGGTGGCGCTCTCGCCCGAAGGCCAGCCGCAGTTCAGCATCCAGGAGGCGGTCGCCTGGGATGAACTGACCGTGGACCCGGACCAGCTCTCCCGGATCGGGCAGGCCGACGCCCTCTGTTTCGGGACCCTCGCCCAGCGTAGTCCGGCGTCGCGCGAGGTGGTCCGCCGGTGCGTGGAAGCGGTGTCTCCCGACGCGCTCCGCATTTGCGACATCAATCTTCGGGCCCCGTTTTACACCGCCGAGGCGATCGAGGAATCCCTGCGGATGGCCAATGTCCTCAAGCTGAACGAGACCGAACTTCTCGAGTTGGCCGAACAGTTCAGACTCACCGGGTCGGCCGAGGAGCAGTTGGCCGCCCTGGCCAAGCGGTTTGGACTCCACACCGTGGTGCTGACCTTGGGTGCTCAGGGAAGCCGGGTGCTTCGGGAAGGCCATTGGACCTTCGAACCGGGACGCCGTGTCGAGGTCCGCGATGCGGTCGGGGCTGGCGACGCCTTCACCGCCGCGTTCGTGCTGGGAATCCTGCGCGGATGGCCTGTCCAAGACATCCAGCGCCGGGCCACGGACATCGCCGCCTTCGTCTGCACCCAATCCGGTGCCACACCGGACCTCTCCGCCACCTTGACGCAGCCGTTCCTCTCGACTTGAAGCACCCGGATGCGGGGCGGCGATGCGGGTCGCCGAGCGGGGCACGCCTCGGCAATGCAGTCGGGCTTGATGGGTGCGGTGTTTCCGCACACGGTTTCAACGATGAGCCCCTGCAGCAGTCACCCGTCCTTGGATCGTTGGCGATGGCGCCGGCAGGGTGTCCTGCTTGTTTTCCATCGATTCCTGGCCACCCTGATGGCGAGTGCGCTGGGCGTCGTCGGGCTCCTGAAGGCCGCGTTGCTTCCGGGAATCACCACCAACCATTGGGCCTATCAACCGGTCGCCAACCCCGTGCCGCCACCGCGGGTGGCTGCAACCCACACCGACATCGATCGGTTCATTGTTGCTGCGCTCCAGTCCCGAGGCCTTTCCCTGTCACCTCCGGCCGGTCGGATGGAGTGGATTCGACGGGCCACGTTCGACCTGACCGGGTTGCCACCGTCTTGGGACGAAGTTCAGGCGTTCATGGCCGATGCGGCGCCCGATGCCCGCGAGAAGGTGTTGGACCGCCTGCTGAATTCACCGCGCTACGGTGAGCGATGGGGCCGTCATTGGCTGGATCTGGCTCGCTACGCCGACACCCATGGTGGGAGTGCCATCGGGTTCACCCGGTTTCCGTTCTCCTACACCTACCGCGATTACGTCATTCGTTCCTTCAATGCCGACGTGCCCTACGAGCGGTTTGTGACCGAGCAGATCGCAGCGGATCAACTGGGGTTGAAGGAGAATGATCCGGCGCTGGCCGGACTGGGATTCCTGACCGTCGGGATGCAATACCGCAATCGGCATGACGTGATCGACGACCAGATCGATGTCGTGTCTCGGGGGTTGATGGGCCTCACCGTGGCCTGCGCCCGATGTCACGATCACAAGTTCGATGCCATTTCCACCCGGGACTACTATTCGTTGTATGCGGCTTTGGCCGCCAGTGGCGTCCCCGATGTCTTGCCGGTGATCGATTCAGGCAAGACCAACGACGCCCGTCGTGATTACCAGCGGGATTGGGTGCGCCTCCAGACGCGTCACGACGACATGGCCGTGGAGCAGACCGAGGTGATGCGCGGCCGTTTGCGGATGCAGGTGGGCCTCTACTTGCGCGAGATCGCCAAGGGGGTTCCGGAGCAGGATGTCTCGACCGAGTTCTTGTCCTATCGCACCGATGACCTCCGACCGCTGATCCTCAATCGCTGGCGCGACTATCTCGCGGCCATGCCCGACACCGATCCCGTATTCGGGCCCTGGGTGCGTTTGGCGCGGGCGCCGGCGGACGGATTTGATGGGGTTTGCTCGAACCTGGTGACCACGCTCCGCCAAGAGAATGGAGATCCTGCCGCGATCAAAGACCTCCACAAGCTCTCGGCCGAAGCCCCGCGGTGGAACCCTCGGGTGCTGGAAGTCCTGGCGCAAAAGCCTCGCAAATCGCTGGTCGATGTCGCCGACGCGTATGGCAAGCTGTTCGGTGGTGTGCATCAAGGATGGTTGAAGGCGCTGATGACCGCGTCGGCCGAGGCGGCGAGCGGAGCGGAAATCATTCCCGACGAGGATCCGCGGCAACTCGAGATCAACAGCCCGGTGGCGCGGCAATTGCGGCGGCATCTTTACGGGACGAACACGCCGACCGCGGTGACAGAAGCGGTCGCGCTGAAGCTCCTGAACCGGACGGTCAATGACACGCTCGGAGGGCGCCGGGGGGCGATTCACGAGTTGCACCTGAACGCCGCGGGATCTCCGGCACGGGCCATGGTGCTCACCGAGTCTCCGGCGCCCGCGGCCTTCCACGTGCTGAAACGGGGTAATCCCTTGACCCGCGGCGAAGCGGTGGCGCCGCGTTTCCTATCCGTATTGGGCGGGGCGGATGCGGAGCCGTTTCCAGAGGGATCCCGCCGGTTGGGTTTGGCTCGGGCCGTGGTGTCTTCGGACAATCCCCTCACACGGCGCGTTTTGGTGAACTGGGTCTGGCAGCATCACTTTGGCCAGGGCCTGGTCCGGACACCCGACGACTGGGGCACCCGCGGCAACCGTCCGACCCACCCGGAATTGCTCGACCACCTAGCGTCAGCCTTTGCGGCGGAGGGCGGGTCCCTCAAGCGGCTGCACCGCCGCATCATGCTGTCGGCCGTCTATGCGCAAGGGGCCGTGGAAAACGAAAAGGCCAGAAACCTGGATCCGGACAATCAACTCTGGTGGCGGATGCCGACCCGACGACTGGAGATGGAAGCCATGCTCGATTCCATGCTGTGGGCGTCTGGTGAACTCGACCTGACCATGGGTGGCAGGCCCTTCGATCGTCAGGCCCAACCCGGAGTGCTCCGCCGGAACGTATATGCCTTTGTGAACCGGGATATCCTCTCGAACTTGTCGAGCACCTTCGACGCGGCCAATCCCAGCTCCTGCACCGCCCGCCGCCCGGATACCACGGTGCCCCAGCAGGCCCTGTTCGCCCTGAACTCGGACTTCGTCCAAGACCGGGCCAAGGCGCTGGCGGCGTTGACCGGCCAGATCGCGGGCCGGGATGACGGTGTGCGTGCCCGGGAACTTTATCGCCGCGTCTTGGCTCGCGATCCCCGACCGGCGGAGCTCCAGCGTATCCTGAAATTCGTGCGCGCCAGCGATTCGGCCGCCCGATCCGGAGCCTGGCAGCAGGCGGCGCATTCGTTGCTGGCCTCCAACGAGTTTTCCTTCGTGGACTGAACCCGACCCCATGAACCCCCCGCTTCTTCATTCACGGCGCAACTTCCTGAAGCGTTGCGGCATGGGCTTCGGCTCTCTGGCACTCGCAGACCTGGTCAGCCAGCCGGCTCATGCGGAAGGCATGTCTTTGGTTCCGCACTTTCCGCCCACGGCACGGCGGGTCATCCACGTGTTTCTCAACGGTGGCATGTCGCAGGTGGACACCTTCGATCCCAAGCCGGAGCTCACGCGCCGGGCTGGACAAATGCTGCCCTACGAGAACCTCCAGACGGAACGAAAGACCGGTGTGGCTCTCCCGTCACCGTTCACCTTCAGGCAACACGGTCAAAGCGGGATCCCGATCAGCGACTTGTTTCCGCACCTGTCCCGATGCGCGGACGAACTGGCGGTGATCCGGTCGATGCATGTGGAACTGCCGAGCCATGAGTTGTCACTGATGCTCATGAACACCGGAGACCAGCGGCTGGTGCGTCCGAGTTTCGGCTCGTGGTTGACCTGGGGCATGGGTTCCGAGAACCAGAATCTGCCCGCCTTCGTCGCCTTGTGTCCGGGTGGCATGCCGGTCGGTGGCGCGGCCAATTGGCGCTCGGCCTTTCTGCCGGGTTCCTATCAGGGAACCCACGTGGATACGTCACAAGCCGATCCCCGGAAGTTGATCGACCACATCCGCAACGCACGCCTCGGACCTCAAGACCAACAGCGGCAGTTCGACCTGTTGCGGGAACTGAATGCCGACCACTTGGCGTCCCGTCCGGGCGAGGCGGCCTTGGAGTCGCGGATCCGCTCCTTCGAACTGGCTTATCGGATGCAAATGGAGGCGACCGACGCCTTCGATGTGGATCAGGAACCGGCGCATATCCGGAAGGCCTACGGTGAGGGACCTCAGAATCGGCAGTTGCTCATCGCCCGCCGCCTGGTCGAACGCGGGGTGCGCTTCGTGCAGACGTGGCATGGCAATTTGCAGCCGTGGGACAGTCATTCGAACATCCGCGAAGAGCATCGCAAGGTCGCTCAGGAATGCGATCAGGGCCTTGGGGCTTTGATCACGGATCTGAAGCAGCGGGGCATGCTGGAGAGCACCCTCATCTTGTGCACCGGGGAGTTCGGGAGAACCCCATCGGTGGAGATGGGGCAAAACGGATCGGGAGCCGCTCAGGGCCGGGACCACAACCATTGGGGCTTCTCGCTCTGGATGGCCGGCGGCGGCATCAAGGGCGGAACCATCCATGGAGCGACCGATGACTTCGGGTTCCGCGCCGTCGAGAACCCGGTCTCGGTCCACGACTTGCACGCGACGATGCTCCGGCTTTTGGGCTTCGACCACGAACGGCTCACCTTCCGTCATGCCGGCCGCGATTTCCGGCTCACCGACGTCTACGGCAACGTGGTGCGCGAGGTCATCGCCGCGGGATAGTGGGAACGCGGGGGGGGGATCGGGAGGGATGGGGCCGTTCTCAGGGGGCACCGGATCCAGGGACCTTCCGACGGCGAGGGTCCCAATGACCAAGAATCACTATTGGACGACGTTTCCGAAAGCGCACCTCTACGCCGACCGGGTTCGGCGCCGGTTCGTGCTACCGGTACCGGTGATGGGATTGAACCACCGTAACCCGGGGAACCGCGCAAAATCGGTATCGGCCGTGTGGAGCACCGCACCCTGGTCCAGCGCCAGCGCCGCCATTTGAGCATCACTCACCCAGTTGCCCGCGGTGCCCAAAGCCACCAGAAGATCGAGGGTTTGGCCCAGATGCTCGTGGCCAGCAACAATGACCTGCACGGGCGGTTGCCCCAACCACGCTCGTACATGACCGGCGGCCTCCGCCGGCGTCATGGGATTCAAGAAGACTCGCGGGTTGGTGACGATACGGACAAATCCGAAGGTCACCACATGGGGCAGGCCGATGGGTTCAGTGCCACTCAGGCAGGACTGCCACCAGTCCACCGCCGAGGTATGGAACGGGGAATTGGAGTCGTAGGCGTAAACCAGCAGATTGATGTCAGGAATGATCACTGTTTTTTTTGCTCCGGGCCTTTGCCAGAGAGGCTTCCAGTTCCAGATCGTCGGCCAACTGGTTGAAGCCCGCCGGATCCAACCCGGCACGGAGTCCGAGCGGTCGAGCCTGGACGACGAAGGGGCGACTCACGGCCCTAGGGTTTTTCTGGCTCAACCCGGCCCGTATGGCGGCGTTGAGTGTCTCTTTGAAGCTGCGGCGAGAACGATGAATAGCTTCTTGGAGCATCCGCTCGACATCCCGATCCAATGTCACCGTGGTCCGCATTAGAGCATCATGATGCTCTTTGCAATTGCAGTCAAGATGCTCGGGTTTTTGACTAGCCAGGATTCTGGTCGCCGGGTTTCGAACGGGTCGTGAACTCTCGGATCCCCCCAGCACCTCGAACCCACCGATCTGCCGGAAGTGGTCATCGAAGGCGGCGACTCGTTTCACCCCCAATCGGCGCATCACGACGATCGAAATTGCGTCGCAGAAAAGATACGACTTGTCCGAGTGCTGCCGCAGCAACTGGATGGCCGCTCGGTGGTCGGCGTCGGTCACCTCCACGAAGTGGAGCAGCGGGTTTTCCAAGAGATCGATGCGATGGAGTCCCAGAACCGCCAATCGGAGCCCATCGGAGAGGAGCTTTCACTGGGTTAGGGATTGCCGCATCGATTGTGGTGGTGGATTTCAGAGGGCTGCTCACCCTGTTTGCCCCGGTTTCGACACCACCGGGTCCTGTTCAAAATGAAGTCCCTCGTTTCGACCGTTCCCTTGTCTGTCGCCGTGATCGGCGGTGGGCCGGCGGGGTTGCGTGCTGCGGAGGTCGCAGCATCGGTGGGATTGCGGGTGACGCTGTACGAAGCCAAGGCCTCCGTGGGTCGGAAGTTCCTGGTGGCTGGAAAGGGTGGATTGAATATCACCCATGGAGAGGCCATCGACCGCTTCCAGACGCGTTACTCGGGACCGGGTCAGCCGGCTGATTTTTGGCCGAAGCGGCTCGGCGATTTTGATCCGGGTGCGTTGCGCCAATGGGCTGCGGGACTGGGCGTGGAAACCTTCCAGGCCACCAGCGGTCGGGTTTATCCCGTGGAGATGAAGGCCGCTCCGTTGTTACGCCGCTGGGTGGCTCGATTGCGGGACCTCGGCGTGGCCTTCCAGATGAATCACCGCCTTGTGGCGTTGAAGCCATTGGCAGCAGGCGCGGCAATTCAAAGCGGTCACCCCGAGGCCGTCAGTGGATCGGGTGCTCGTGCGAGCGGTTTCCAACTGGGTTTCGCTCATGGAGCCACGGCCACGGCCGATGCGGTCATCCTCGCTTTGGGAGGTGGGTCATGGCCCGAAACCGGATCCGACGGAGCTTGGATGGGTTTGTTGAAGTCGATGGGGCTCACGGTGCATCCGCTGGCACCGGCAAACTGCGGTTGGGAACACGACTGGCCGGCGGACGTGTTGGCTCGGGCCGAAGGCAAGCCGCTGAAAAACATTCATGTTCGTGCGGGTGACACGCTGGCGGTCGGAGAACTGCTCATCACGCGCTACGGACTGGAGGGCGGCGCGATTTACCACCTCGGTGCCGCCTTGCGGGCGATGTCGGAACCGTCCATCGCGATCGACTTCAAGCCGACCTTCAGCGTTGAGCAGTTGGTCTCCAAGATGGAGTCGGTTCGGCGCCAGTTCCTCAACGAGGCCCTCATCCGGTGGCGCCTGAGTGACGCGGCGCACGCCCTCTTGTCTGACCGCGCTTGGAATGACGCCGATTCGCTGGCGCGCGCCGTGAAGCGGTGCGTCATCCCGTTGAAGGGACCACGCCCCTTGGCGGAAGCCATTTCATCGGCAGGAGGTGTTGGTTGGTCGGAACTGGATGACCGACTGATGATTCGACGGTTTCCGGGCCTGTTCGTCGCCGGCGAGATGGTGGACTGGGAGGCCCCCACCGGCGGGTACCTCATGCAGGGTTGTTTCGCGATGGGCACCCATGCGGCGCGAGGGGTTGTGGAGTGGTCGGGCCACCCCGGTTGAATCGGGTGCATGGGGAACGAACCGGGAAGAATCCACAGACGCAGTCTCGTCGGAACCCGCTGCCGGAATGGTGGAGCGGTCCGATCGAATTCCTATCCGTTGTCAATTGTCCCGTTCTGCTCATGCTTGGCACCGCTCTCCATGACAATCCCTGAATTTCCAAGAGGTCTTCAGCTGACCCGGGCTCTGTGCGGGATCATGGCGTTTCTCATGGGGCCTGCCGTGGCAGAGTCTCGCGTTGGTCGGGATTTTGCCGCGCTTCAGGCCGACGCCCAGAAGGCCTTCCAGGAGGGTGTCACCCCCTTCGTCAAGGCCTACTGCATCCGCTGCCATGGGCAAGACCAGCAGAAGGGAGGGATCAATTTTCAGCCGGCGCTCAGCCATCCGGGCGATGCGACCATCGCCAAAGGGTGGAAGCAGGCGGCCGCCAACGTGAAGGCTCACGACATGCCGCCGGCTAACGCCAAAAAGCAGCCGACCGACACAGAGCGTCAGGCGTTTCTGAATGGGATCGACCAGATCAAATACCTGAGTCGAAAGGATCCCGGGCTCTTCGTGATTCGCCGTCTCACCAAGGTGGAGTACGGCAATACGCTGCACGCTCTTTTTGGCGTCGACCCCGCCATCGCCCGGGAGTTGCCCGACGAGGTGATCGGGGAGGGCTACCTGAATACCCTGTCGCCCCTTCAATCGGAGCAGTATCTGAGCATCGCCACGGAGGTGATCGATCGGATCCTGCCTGTGGGTGGAACGATTCCGCGATCAGCCCAGAGGCATGGGTTGGGGCAGCTCCCTCGGGCCGGTACCGACCTGCGTGTCGCCGCTCGAACGGTGGCCCGGTCTCTTGCCCGGAAGGCCTACCGACGTCCGCCCTCCGAATCAGAACTGGACGTGCTATTGGGGGTATTCGATCTGGGTCGCGCGAACGGACTAGCCTACATCGAAGCGTTGCGTCTGATGGTCAAGGCTGTCTTGGTTTCGCCGCAGTTCCTCTTCATCACACCCCATGGAGAGGGGCAACCGGTGGGAGGGATTGTCCGCTTGGATGATCACCAACTGGCTTCCCGAGTGTCTTATTTGCTGTGGGCCACGCCGCCAGACGCGGAATTGTCCGGGTGGGCCGATCGCGGGAAACTTCATGAACCGGCGGTCCTGCGCTCTCAGGTCAAGCGGTTGATCAAAGACCCGCGATCCCGGGCGTTGTTTGACGGTTTTGGCGCGCAGTGGTTGGGAGTGGGCAGCTTGGAAGGCAAGGCGTTTGATGCGGTGAAGTTCCCGCAGATGAAGGCCGAACTGCGGTTGGCGATGTACGACGAAGCCCGCCTGTTTTTCGAGAGCATCGTGCGCGAAAACCGGAGCGTCGTGCGGTTCGTGGATGCGGATTACACGTTCCTCAATCGGACACTCGCCCCGATCTATGGATTGGAAAAATCCGTCACCGATTCCCGGATGCGCCGGGTGAAGCTCACGGACCCCAATCGAGGCGGCGTGCTCGGCATGCCGGGTATTCTCGCGACGACCTCGTTTCCCAACCGCACCAGTCCCGTCAAACGCGGTGTGTGGGTGTTGGAGCAGGTGCTGGGTGAGAAAGTGCCGCCGCCCCCTCCGAATGTTCCGGCCTTGGAAAAGCAGGATCAAAAAAGCGTCGCCCACCTGACCTTGCGGCAGCGGACCGAGCTTCACCGGACCGAGGCCGTGTGCGCCAACTGCCACAAGATCCTGGATCCCATCGGCTTCGGACTGGAGAATTTTGACGCCATAGGTCGCTGGCGGGATCGGGACGATACCGGCGGAGCCATTGAACCGGCCGGAGAACTCCCCGGGGGAAAAAGGTTCACCGCACCCAAAGATCTCAAAGCCATCATCGCCGGGCGTCCTGAGGACTTGGCTCGGAATTTCACGGAAAAGTTCCTGGCCTATGCCCTTTGCCGGCAGCTGGAAGGCTACGATGAGGTGGTCGTGGACCAGTTGATGGAAACCATCGCCCGCGACGGCTATCGTTTGCAGACACTCCTCACAGAAATCGTCACCAGTTATCCGTTCACACACCGAAGGGTCCAAGAAACGAGCGTTTCCTCCTCCCATGAACAGTAAATACCTGATGCATCGTCGCACGTGCCTGAAGGGCCTCGGGGCTACTCTCGCCCTGCCGCTCTTGGACATCATGGGCTGGGCTGAATCCGGCAAGGGCAAGGTGGGCAAACCGCCGGTCCGCCTCGGGTTCATGTACATGCCTCATGGGGTCATCATGGAGCAGTTCTGGCCGAAGAGTCCGGAGAGCTTTCTCACGGCTCCGCCGCCCGCCTTGGACTCGCTGCGACCCGTGTTGGATCACTGTCTGATGATGAAGGGCATCTCCGGAGTGCCGATCGCGCCGTTCAATGGGGCGCCGCATGCGCTGGAGTTGTCCACGTGGCTCACCGCGGCACTGCCCGATGCGAAGCAGCGGGATGTCATCAACATCTCCATCTCCGCCGATCAGATCGCCGCGAATTTCGTGGGTGGATTCACGGCGCTGCCCTCGCTGGAGTTGGCAACGATGCCTCAGACGCACAAGGAAAACCAAGAAGGTCTGAACGAGGGCTACTATTCCCACTGCAGTTTTCGTTCGGCAACCCAGGCCGTGCCGGCCGAAATCAATCCGCGGAACGTCCTCAATCGCCTCTTCGGGAAATCCCAGAAAACCGGGAGCTCTGGGAAGGTAGACCCTTTGGATCGTCCCATGCTCGATCTCGTCCTTGCCGGCGCCAAGGACTTGCGCCGCCAGTTGCCTCGGGACGATCAACACAAGCTGGATGAATACCTGGACAGCGTTCGGAGTGTCGAACGTCGCATCGCCGCCATTGAATACCGACAGAAGGAAGCCGCCTTGGAAGCAGCGGGTGTGAGTGTGAGCAAACGTCTGGCCTCGGATTCACCTCCCATCGAAATCAAGATTCCCGAGGGCGAAAAACGCAGCGAGTACATGGAGGTGATGTGCGATTTGAACGTGTTGGCGTTCCAGACCGACACCACTCGCGTGAGCACGTACATCGGTTCGACACCCAATGGGGTTTCGTACCCGGAACTGGGGTTCAACGACGAACACCACTCCCAAACGCATCACAACAACGAGGTCGACAAGGTCGGCAAGGTGGCGGCGATCACCGCCTTCAACATCGCCCAGTTCGCCCGGATGGTGCAGAAGATGCACCACTTGCGCGAAGGCGATGGCACGCTGCTCGACAACTGCATCATGATGTGGGGTTCCGGATTGGAAGACGGCAACGTGCACGCCCGGGAAAACCTGCCATTCATCCTCGCTGGCAAAGGCGGCGGATCCCTCAACACCGGGCGTTTCCTGAGCGGGATAAAAGGAAACCAAGGCGACCTCCTCACGACCTTGCTGACCTGTGCGGGCATACCGCTGGACCGGCCTGTCGGCATCGCGACGAAGCAGCTCCCGGAACTCATGACCCGAGCGTGAGTCGTGGGACCTCCAAGATCGGTGTGGAGATCATCGAGGTCCGGACTGCCACTGCTTGATCTCGGGGATCAATCCGGAGATGCCGAAAGTCTTCAAGCTGAACGGAGGGTCCACCCGCCGCCCACCGTCTGGGCGAAGCACAGCGACCGCAGAGCGGCCTGATGGTGTGCGGGGTCCAGGTTCGGGCCAATGAGTACGGCCACCGGGGCGGGGTGAGGGCGGGCCGGAAACTCCTCGATAAAGTGGTGGCCCCAGACCTGTTGGAACAGGAAGAGTTTTTCGGGCGCGTGGCTGAAGCGCACAAACCCCTTGGCCCGGACGACTTCTCGCGGATTGAGGCGGCTGAGGAAGGTCTCGAACGCCTTTCGCTCGACCGGCACCGGGAATCGCCACGTGACGCTGCGGTAGCCGGTGTGCAGATGCTCCGCGGCTGGAGCGGGGGTCTCGGTCGGAGCGTGGGTCGCATCGAGGCGGGCTTCGGCCGACGGCATCCGAAGAAGGTCGCCGATGTCGGGGAGCCCGAAGGGCAGGCGGAGGCGGCGAGCGCGGGGGTTCTGCTCGGCGAGGTTCGTCTCCAACGCGTCCAAGGTGCTGGCGTCGAGGCGATCGCACTTGGAGAGGCAGAGGACATTGGCGAACTCGATCTGTTTGCGGGCCAAGACCCGTTCGCCGATGTCGCCGTCGGGTTGGGCGTACCAGGGGGCGTCGATCACGCTGACCACGGCGTGCAGTCGGGCATGCTCCAGCAGATCCGGATCGGTCAGCACGTCGATGACGTTGTCGGGATCGGCCAGTCCGCTGGTTTCCACGACCAGATAATCGCAATCGCCCGATTTCGCCAACTGGGTGATGGCCCGGTCGAGCTCGTTGTCGGTGGCGCAGCACACGCAGCCCCCGCTGACCTGGGCCACGGGCAGGCCGGGACGGTCGAGAATCTGGCTGTCGACGCTGTCGGCTCCGAACTCGTTCATCACCACCCCCATGCGGAGGCCCGTCGCCGGAGATTCTCGCAACCAACGCAGCAACAGCGTGGTCTTGCCGGCTCCGAGGAATCCGGTGACCAGGATCACCGGCAACCGCGATGGGGTCGGTGAGTGCGGGGGCGATGTCGGCGCCTGGCTCATGCGCACGCGGCCGCCAATTCGGGCCACAACTGGGCGGCCATCCGCATGCCGGCGGCGTAGGCGTCGAGACTGAACTTCTCGTTCGGAGAATGGGGATTGTCGTCGGGCAGGGACATTCCCAGAAGCAACGTGTCGGCACGCAGGTGCTTCTTGAACGCCGCCACGATCGGGATGCTCCCGCCTTCGCGCATGAGCAGCGCTTCGCGACCGAATCCGGTGGACATGGCTTTGAGGGCCGCCTGGGCCAGGGGGCCCGAGGGAGACACCAGGTAGGGTTCTCCTCCGTGACCGTGTTTCACCGTGAGACGGACCGTCGGAGGGCACAGCGACTGGAGATGCTTTTTGACGGCCGCCAGGATCTTGGCCGGGGTCTGGTCGGGGACCAGCCGGAGGGTGATCTTGGCGCTGGCCCAGGCCGGCACGATGGTCTTGCTGCCTTCGCCTTGGTAGCCGCTGGTCAGCCCGTTGATCTCGAAGGTCGGTCGGCAGGTGCGGCGCTCGTTGGCCGTGAACCCTTTCTCGCCGGTCAACTCAGGCACTCCGAGGAACTTGGCGTACCGCTTGTCATCGTGCGGAATCCGGGCCATTTGCTTGCGCTCGTAGGCGGTGAGCGGAACGACCTCGTCGTAGAATCCCGGCACGGTAATCCGTCCGCGTTTGTCCCGCATTTGTGCGAGCAACTGGCACAAGGCAAAGGCCGGGTTTTCGAGGCTGCCTCCGAACAGGCCGGAGTGGAGGTCCCGGGAAGGCCCATCGATGCGGACTTCGAGAGCAGCGATCCCGCGGAGGCCATAGGTCAATGCCGGGTATTCCAGCGAGGGAATGCCATTGTCGGAGATCACCACCGCGTCACAGGCCAGTTCCTTGCGGTGTTTGGGCAGGAAGCTGTAGAGCTGGGTCGAGCCGACCTCTTCCTCACCTTCGATGAGGAAGATGAGGTTGCACGGCAACGGAGTACCGCTGCGCACGTAGGCCTCGACGGCATTGAGGTGGGCCAGGTGCTGTCCCTTGTTGTCGGCCGAACCGCGGGCATAGAGGTTGCGGTTCTCGATGCGGGGTTCGAACGGAGGGGTCTTCCAGAGATCGAACGGCTCGGGCGGTTGGACGTCGTAGTGGCCGTAGACCAGGAAGGTGGGCTTCTTGGGATCGGCCTTGGGAGTCCGGGCCACCACGATGGGATTGCCCTCGGTCTCGTGGATCGTGGTGTCCAGCGTGAGGTTCCGGGCCCGCTCGGCGATCCAGTGTGCGGCCGCCCGCAGATCGGGGGCATGCTGGGGCTGGGCGCTCACACTCGGGAAGCGCACGTAGTCGCAGAGCGAGTCGATGAACCGGGTCTGGTGATCTTCGAGATACTGGAAGACAGGCGTCATGGCGTTCTGGAAATCGACTGGGGGATGATTGGGAGTGGTGTGACGGCGGGATGCTGGGGCGCGGGACACGTCAATTCTTGGGTTTGCCGAAGCCGCGGAGGAGTCCTTCGATGGCCTTGGCCGGAGAATTGGTCGAGAGCAACGGGTTGACCGGCGTATTGACCGTGTTGGTGGTGAGAGCGGCTTTGGGGTTGGTGGCCGGTGCGTTGGTCGGCGGCACCGCGGCCGGGGCACCGAGAAGGTTGCCCAAGACGCCGGCAGCCCCGGCCACCTTGCCTCCCAGATTGCCCCCCAGACCAGCGGCTGCGCGACCGAGGGTCTTGGCCCCCATGGCGGCCAGGGCGATCTTGTCGATGGACGGAGACGGATTGCCCAAGGTGCCCTTGACGGTGAGGAATTCCGGCAGCGGTGCGTAGGCGGCATCGGCCGGCGTCGAGGCGTCGAGCAGCACGGCCTTCTCGGCGAGCTTGCGTGAGAGTGCGATGGTGACCGGGATGTTGATCGGGGAGTTGGTCAACACGGGAGCGAACCGCAACCCACCCCGGGCGTCGATCCGGAGGGCGGAGCTTTGGACCCGGGCGCGGTTCAAGGTGACCGCGCCCTTGCCGACGTCTGCAGCCAAATCGATGACATCCAGCGGTTCCGCTTCGAGTTCATCGACCCACGAGCCCGTTTTGGCCGGCGCGCCTCCGGTCAATTGACCCAGCCAGCTGCCGACCTGTGCGCCCGGGTTCTGGATGAGGCGGGGCAACGCCGTCACGACATTGATGACCGCCCGGATGAGGGGCGTTCGGGCGTCGCCGAGCTTGAGGTTGAGGTTGGTGGCGGTGAAGGAGAGTCCCCCGTTGAGGTTCGACGACAGCGAAGCTCCGGTCACCCCGGCGCCGCGGATGTCGGCCTTGGCCAGCAAGGTGCCGTGGATCTGCCCCTTGCGATCGGGCATGAAGCTATTGATGAAGGGCTCCAACGGGAGTCGGTCGACGTTCAGCTGGGTCTCGTACCGGTAGCCTGGGACCCCGAGATGGGTGTTCACCTTGGCCGTGATCGGAGCCCCATTGACCTTCAACGCGAGGGGATCGATGGCGACGACCGAATCCTTGAGGCTGATGCGGGTCTTCCAATCGGCGATTTCGATCTCGCGCAGCAACACTTTGGCGATGTTCAACTCGATCGCCAGTTGCTTGAGCGGCAGCGTGACCGGAGCGGGCTCTTGATTCGATGCGGTCGATTGGGTCGATTGGGGCGCCGGAGTTGGGGGCGCCTCCGCAGCGGTGTTGGTCTTGGCGGGGCCGGCCATCAGGTTGTAAAGCGGGGTCAGGTCGAGTCCGTCGCTCTGGATGGACAGCGAACCGGGAGCGCCATTGGTGGCCAGATCCACCAGGCCCTTGACCACCAACTGGTTGGGAGCCAAGGCCGTCTTGCCCAGATCGAGCCGCAGGTTCTTGAGGTCGATGGCCGAGGCCTTCCGTGCCACATCGAGATTGAGCCCCACGGCGAAGGGCGTTTTGGGCACCGCGCCGGACGGATCCTCCACCACGAGCCGGCTCACACCCAGGTCGGTCTGCAGCGACACGTCGCCACCCTTGAGGAGGCTCACCTTGCCATTCACGTCGATCGACACCGAGACCAGAGTCTTGGGAGCCAGTGCGGCCGCGACGAACGGGCCGATGGCGCGTTCATTGAAATCGACGGTCTTGAAGGCGAAGTCGCCGGTCTTTTGAACCAGATCGCAGCGACCACTGGCTTCGAGCCGGCCGCCATTGCCGTCGGATCCGCTTTGAGCGCTGAGTTGGCATTTCTGGAGGTTGAGCGTGTTGCCCGAAAGGTCGGCGATCAGGTTGATGGCAGCCTGATAGTCCTGCAGTCGCACCTCGCCGAAGCGGCCGGTGACGCCCGCCAGGAGCACCTCGGTGCTAAGGTTGGTGATTCCGGGCTTGGCGTCGAGTTTGCCGCCGAGTCGCAGGGTTCCCGCTGAAATGGAAGCGTTATCGACAGGGAAGGTGTCGAGGAGGGCCGGGATCTGGAGTTCTCCACGGAACTCGGCGCGGGATTCCAGGCGCTCGAGGTTGTGCGCTGCCGAGGCATTGAGGGTCACCAGATCCCGTCCGGAGCGTTGCACCGTGAGATCGAGCCCGCGGACGTTCAGGTCCTTGAATTCAGTCAGGGTGGCGTCGGTGTTGAGCCCGAGTTGCAGCCCGCGAACCGTTTTGCCGTTGACGGCCACCAGGATGTCATCGAGGGCCGCCTTCAGCGACGCCTGCAGTTCCTTGCCATCGCGCGCGGCTCGGACGGTGAGTTGGGCTGAAACGGTGGCGGTGGGAGCTTCGGCCCCGATCAAGGCTTTCCAATCGGCGGTCTCCAGACGGCTGATCGCGAGTTTGAAAGTCGAATCGGGCAATCCTTGGCCCGATTTCGCCCATGAGAGAGCCATCGGTTGATCGAGACCGCCGGTGATGAGAGCCCGCCCGGACTGGGTGACGTTCAAGGAGAGGGTTTCCACTTTGGCCGACTGCTCGGCCTGGTTGACCGTCGCCCGGTATTCGGTCACGACCTGGAGTTCCGGAGTCCGGCCACCACCGGCCGGAGCGAGGCTCAGGTCGGAGACGGTGAAGCGGCCTTGGGAGGCGATCACCTTGCCTTGCTGGAGCAGGTCGACCTGTCCCTCGGCACCGATGGCCGTGCGTCCAAAGTCGAAGGGCAGCAGCGGGGCGGCCACCTTGAGCACTCGACGGTCGATGCCGGAAATCTGATAGCGGATCCGGGCCTCCTGCTTGGCCGGATCGAAGGGCCCGCTCAGCACCACCGATCCGAAGGACTGACCGGCTTGTTCGAAGGCGAGTTTGAGTTGGCGGAGTTCGGTGGCCGTGCTGTCCACCGTGAGGGCTGCGGAAAACCCGCCCGCCTCTTTGAAGGAACCCGTAGCCGAAAGAAGATCGGCCCGCAGAGACCCGGAAACCGATCCGGGCATCAATTCAGGAGTCAGACGAGCCTCATATTGCCCGCCGACCTTGCCATTCAAGGTCGATCCATCGGGGAGCGCCAACGCCAAGGTCGCGGCCAGATCCAGTTTGGCGGGGGCCCCATTCACCACCTGGTCCACCGAAAGGTTGAGCCCGCCGACCTCCACTTTCTGGGTGCCGCCCTGAGGGGTGGCCGAGGTCATCCGGAACGCCCCGTTCTTTACGGCGACATTGCGGATCTTCAGTTGCAGGGGTTTGGAAGGGGCGGCCGGGGCGGGGGCAGGAGCCGCGGGTGAACCGGACGACTTGGGCAGGTTCATCGAACCATCGGCCTTTTGCTCGAGGGTGATCAGCGGGTTCTCGATCAGCACCTCGGACACGTCGAGGGTGCCACCCAGGATGGCCGTGAGGCTGTAGTGCACGCGCACGCGGTCGATCGAGGCGAGCGGGGCCTGGCCGGCCGGTGTGACTTGGAGCTTGGTCACTTCCAGGCCCGAGAACGGATGGAGCGAAAGGTCCTCGGCGGTGATGGAGGCTCCGACGGCATCAGAGACCTTCGGCAGAACGACGCTCTTGAGGAACATCGAACTGGTCAGGAACAGATAGAGGATCACCAGGGCGACGACGCAACCGCCGGCGATGAGAGGCCAGCGACGGGAGGAACGGGCGGATTCAGGGGGCATGATCTGGAATTGGATTCATCACGGGACGGTTCAGGCCGCATGGAAGGACATGAGCCGGACAACGTTTCCCGTCGAGCGCGAGCGCAAGGTACGAGTCGGACCTCGCGCCGCAAGCCTTGGCTTGGCGTTACCCGGCTTGCCGGCGGAGGCGGTTCCTCGTCAGGAGGAGCGGGCCAAGGGTTCGTTGGGGCGTGTCAGGGCAACCGGTTTCGATCGGCACTTCGGGATTTCGTCGCCGGATCGCCGTCCAAACGCAACAGACGACGGGCCGGATCGGGCTTGATCTGACGGACCGGGTTGTTTGCGATCGGTCCCGGATGAAATGCCGTGGCTTCACGTTGATCGAATTGCTCGTGGTGATCGCGATCATCGCAATTCTGGCCGGAATGCTGCTTCCGGCCTTGTCGAGAGCCCGAAGCAGGGCTTCCCAGACGGCCTGCTTGTCGAACCTGCATCAGATCGGCTTGGCCAGCGTCCAGTACCAGTCCGACCATCACGACCGGTTGCCCCATGTGCCGGATGCCGAGCTTCAGGTGACTCCCCCGGTGGATTCGAAGGGCAAGCGCTACGCGTCGATGGGATCCTTCATGCCGTTGTTCGCGCCATACCAACCCAACGCGGGCCTCTGGTGGAGCCCGCCGGTTTCTCGTCAGACCACCAATGATTGGCGCAGGCATTTCGCGAGTCCTTGGCGATTGGACGGAGTCGAGAAGCCCGAGCGCGGTTGGGCCAATTACATTTCCGACAAGCTCGCCGAGTTGGATCCAACGGCCGCTCGGTATGCCCGAGGTCGAACACCCGATAGCATCGCCGTGTCGCGGGGCAGCAGTGTTTCGGATGAGGAATGGCTGATGAGCCCGTTTTTTGAGCGGGGATGGTGGTCGGGGTTCAAAACCGACTGGAGCCTAGCCGGAAGCGAGCCGCCGGCACTCGGGTGGTCCGCCCACCGAGGCGGTCGAAATCAACTCTACCTTGACAGTCACGCCGCCTGGATGAAGCGGGATATCGCCCGTTGATCCGACCGTCAGCGAGAAGTCTCGGCGTCGAAGCGGACACGGGCGAAACATTCGGGAACGTGGGAATCCCAGATGCCATGAGGATTCAAGGCCCAGCCTCCGGAGTCCTTGGCCGGGGCGGGCGCCTTGGCGGTGTTGAACCGTGAGAAGTCCATCGCCCATTCGTCCCCCTTTTTGGGCGGGATCGTGCGTTTCCCCTCGGGGAACAGGGCCCGGATGCCCGACCAGGGCAGGGCGATCTCGACGGTCCAACCACGGTCGGTGTCATGATCGTCATTCAGGGTTCCGTTCACGTGGACGGCGGTCCGGAGTCCCGGAAACCTCCAGTTGAAGTGTCCGAGGCGCATGCCTCGGGGATGCGTGGTGTAGCCCACCCCGTTGAACGGTTGGAGATTCTTGCGGGCGAATTCGGGTTGAGCCGCGAATCCGGAAGTTTGATAAGCCGACTCCCAGATGAAGAACACTTCGTACACCGTATTGCGGGCGTTGATCTCGAATTCGTAGTAGGCGTTGTCGCCCGCGATGAAGAGTTCGACATCGTTCTCGGTGTAGATGGGGTCGTTGTGCTGGGTCAACTGGGCCCGTACCTGAGGCTCCTCGATGGTGTAGGCGGCATACAGGTGCGTGTCGTCCCAGAGCAGTTGAACGCGGGTGTCGCGGTGGGTCCGCTCTCCGGAGATCAGGTCGACAAACCGCTCTGAGACCGCGGCCTTCGACCAGACTTCTTTCTCCAACTGGCCGTCGATGATCGGGGCCACTGCGGTTCGGCGAGCCGTCAGGGATCGGGCGGTCTGAGGATCGCAGGGGAGTCGTGATTTCTGCGACGCTTCGACCACGGTATTGGTGGCCGCCGCAGCCGAGAGAGGCAGGCTCAGGGCGAGAATCAGTCCGAGGCGTCGAGAGAGGGTGGAGACCATGAACGTCACCCCGCTAGGGTCGGGGGATGGGCGGGATTGGTGCAAGAGTGTCGGTGAGGAGCTCAGTGTCTGTGTGGCTCGTCGGGTTCAGGGGATGGTGACGGAGTGGGGCGTGGGTGCCACACCTTGGCGGCGGAGTCACGGTTGACTGGAACAGGGTTTGAAAGTAGTACGCATGCGTACGATATGGCTCTCGAAAAACTGGCTGCGGCGTTCTTTCTCCAGATGGCCCTCATTCTGTTGGCCTGCAGAATCGCCGGTTGGATCGGCCGTCGTCTCGGTCAACCCCAGGTCGTGTGCGAAATGGTGGCCGGTGTCTGCCTCGGACCCTCCTTGCTGGGGTGGCTGGCACCGGGACTCCAGGGCCACCTGTTTCCGACAGAGTCGTTGCGAGTGCTCTACGTGGGAGCCCAATTGGGGGTCGGCCTCTACATGTTCCTCGTGGGTGCGGAGTTCCGCGTCGACCTCTTCCAGGGCCGGCTCCGAAGTGCGGCTTCGGTTTCCATTGCGGGGATGGCCGTGCCCTTTGTGTTGGGAGCACTGCTGACCCCGTGGTTGATGACGATCCCCGGGCTTTTTTCCCCCAAAGCCACCCAGGTCGAAGCCACGCTGTTTCTTGGAGCGGCCATCGCGATCACGGCCTTCCCGATGTTGGCCCGGATCATTTATGAGCGCGGCCTGAGCGGAACTCCGTTGGGGACGCTGGCGCTGGCGGCCGGGGCGATCGACGACGCGGCGGCCTGGTGTGTGCTGGCCGTGGTTTTGGCGAGTTTTGGCAAAGGGGCCCATCTGGCCTATTGGGCGATCGGGGGTGGAATCACCTACGCCCTGTTCATGCTCTTTCTCGGCCGTCGCCTGCTGGCGCCCTTGGGGCGATCGGTGGAACGGGCCGGCACCCTCACGCCGACCCATCTGGCGATCCTCCTGACCTTGTTTGCACTGGCGGCCTGGGCCATGGATGCGATCGGCATCCACGCCGTCTTCGGAGGATTCCTCCTCGGAGCCGCCTTGCCGCGCGGCACGCTGACTCGGGAATTGCAGCGTCAGGTGGAGCCCTTCGCGGTGGTCTTCCTGTTGCCCATGTTCTTTACGTTTTCCGGCCTGCGGACGCGCCTGGACACGGTCAACTCCTGGCAGATGCTGGGAGTGGCGCTGGTGGTGTTGGCGGCGTCGGTTTTGGGCAAGGGTGTGGCCTGTTGGGCCGCCGCCCGTCTCAATGGCGAGGACCAGCCCACCGCCTTGGCCGTGGGGACCTTGATGAACTCCCGGGGCCTGATGGAATTGATCATCCTCAACATCGGACTCCAGAACGGGTTCATCGAGTCGGGACTGTTCTCGGTGATGGTCCTCATGGCCATTGTGACCACCCTGATGACCTCGCCGCTCTTCGAGTGGGTCTATGGTCGCAAGGCGCGCCAAGAGGGGCGTTTGGGAGCAGCCCCGACCGGAGGTTGATCGCAGCCGTCCCTTCTGAATCCCCTCGCAGCCCGGCGGGGTCTTTGGCCAGTCTTGTTTCCGTCGCATGCCTGCCACAGCTACCCGCCTTCAGGTGTTCACCGAGTCCGTGATCCGGGGAATGAGCCGATTGGCCACCCGCCACGGAGCCATCAATCTCGCCCAAGGGTTCCCGGATTTCGATCCGCCCGAGCCGTTGCTGGCCGCCCTCGAGCGGGCGACCCGCGGGCCATTCCATCAATACGCCGTGACCTGGGGTGCGCCGCGATTCCGCGAGGCCCTGGCACGGAAGATTTCGCGCCGCACCGGTCTCGAGGTGGATCCCGAGCGGCACCTGGTGGTCACGTGCGGCAGCACCGAGGCGATGATGGTGGCCATGATGACGGCCTGTAATCCCGGTGATCGGGTCATCGTCTTCTCGCCCTTCTACGAGAACTATGCGGCCGACGCCATCCTCTCCGGCGCCGAGCCCATCTATGTGCCCTTGCGCGCCCCGGATTTCCGGTACGATCCGGCCGATCTGGCCCGGGCCTTCGCCCAGAAGCCCAAGGCCATCATCGTCTGCAATCCGTCCAACCCCACGGGCAAGGTGTTCACGCGGGCGGAACTCGCCGAGATTCTCGCATTGGCCGAACAGTACGATGCCTTCGTCATCATGGACGAACCCTACGAGCACATCGTCTTTCCGCCGCACGAGCATGTGTACGCCGCCTCGCTGCCCGGAGCGATGGCCCGGACCATCACCTGCAACTCGCTCTCCAAGACCTACTCCATCACGGGGTGGCGACTGGGCTATGTGCACGCGGCGCCCGAGGTGATCGCCCAGGCGCGCAAGGTGCATGACTTCCTCACCGTAGGGGCGGCGGCCCCGCTTCAAGAGGCGGCTGTGGCCGGTCTGGAAATGCCGGAACGCTATTACGAGGAACTGCTCGAATCCTACACCGCCAAGCGGGATGTGTTCCTGGGGTACCTGCGCCAAACCGGTCTGGAATTCACCGAACCGCAGGGTGCGTACTACGTGCTGGTGAACATCGAGAGCCTGGGTTTTGGGACCGACTCCGCCGCGGCCGAATGGATGATCCGCGAGATCGGGGTGGCCGGTGTCCCGGGATCGAGTTTCTTCCGCGAACCGGAGCATCGGTTCATCCGGTTCCACTTCGCCAAGAAAGAGGAGACCCTGCGCGCGGCCGGTGAACGGTTGCTGCGTCTGAAGGAATTCGCCCAAAACCCTGAGGCTGTGCTCGAAAGCCGGCGGAGGCTCTCGCTGTGAAGCCATCACCCGCGTCGGAACGCTCGCTGCGTCTGGCACCCGACGGTGTCTCGGTGCTCATCCTCGATCAGACACTGCTGCCCCATGCGGTGAAGACGATCCGCTTGCGCACGCTGGATCAGGCGGCCCACGCCATCCGCACCATGCAGGTGCGCGGATCCAACCTCATCGGCGTGACGGCGGCGTATGGTCTGGCCCTGGCCCTTCGGGTGGACCCCTCGGACCGTGGCTTGGATTCGGCCTATGCGGTCTTGATCGAGACCCGGCCCACCGCGGTCAACCTGCGTTGGGCGCTGGACCTGATGCGGGAACACCTTCGAGGGATCCCGGTGGCTCGGCGGATCGAAGCCGCCTATGCCAAAGCCGCGGAACTCCTCGAGGACGATGTCGCCACCAACCGCGCCATCGGCGACCATGGGTTGGAGATCTTCCGCAAGCTCCTGGCCAAACGGCCCCCGGGTGAGCCTCTTCGGGTTCTGACCCACTGCAATGCCGGTCGGATCGCGACCCTCGACTGGGGAACCGCCACCGCGCCCATCTATCGCGCCCAGCAGGAGGGGTTGCCGATCCACGTCTGGGTCAGCGAAACGCGTCCCCGCAATCAAGGAGCGGCGTTGACCGCATGGGAGTTGGGGGGACGCCAGGTTCCTCACACGTTGATCGCCGACAATGCCGCGGGCCACCTCATGCAGCACGGCTTGGTGGATGTGGTGATCGTGGGAGCCGACCGGGTGACAGCCCAGGGGGACGTCGCCAACAAGATCGGCACCTACCTGAAGGCGTTGGCCGCCCGAGAGCATGGCATCCCGTTCTATGTGGCGTTCGTGGGGGGCTCGGTGGATTGGAACCTGCTCGACGGTGTCCGCGACATCCCGATCGAACAGCGGTCGGCCCGGGAGGTGACCCACATCACCGGCATGACCGCCGCGGGAAAACGGGTCGAAGTGCGCCTGGCCCCCGAGGGCACGATCGCCCGGAACGACGGATTCGATGTGACCCCGGCCAAGCTCATCACGGGACTGATCACCGAGCGGGGCGTGTGCCGGGCCTCGGCGGCCGGATTGGCCAGACTCTTCGGCCGAGCCGCGGCTCAGCGGCGCTGAGGCGTGGCCCTCTGGGGTCGACACAGGGCGCTGCCCAGCGCCTCGCGGAGCGGGTCGTCGGTTTCGGATCCGAACCCCAGATGCAGGTGGCGGGTCCAGCCTTCGGCCCGGGCGAAGCGGCGCGACCACCGACCGACCTCGGCGTCGCCCTCATCCAGCGATATCAAATAGCTCTCCATGCCCTGAGAGACGTCGAGCCACTCTTTCTGACTGGCGTGGCAGGCCAGGGCGGCGCGCTTCCGAGCATGCACCGAGGTGGTGTCCACGTAGAATTCGGGGCGGACCGGTTGCCGCAGCGGGCCTTGAAGGCCGTGGGGCAGGGAATGGTAGAGGGTCAGCGGTTGCAGCGTGGGCTTCCGGGCAGGGAGGCTCCGGTAATTCGGCATGCCTCGTGCGAAGGCCGCCGTGACCGCGATGCGGCAGGTCTCGGTGTGGTCTTCCATGTAATCCACCGGCGGGTGGGTCAGAATGATGCCGGGTTGGACCGATCGAACCAGCGCCGCCACCCGACGGAGGTTGGCCTCGGTGTAGAAAATGCACAGATCCGAGGCGATGGGCGGATGCCACTGGAACCCCATGCTCCGGCAGGAAGCCTTGGCCTCTTCAGCGCGGGTCTTGGCCGTGAGGCGGCGTGACAAGATCGAACTGCCGAGGTCGCCATTGGACAGATTGCAGTAGTGGACATCCCAACCGCGATCCCGCAGCAACAGGAGGGTACCCGCGGCGCGGAACTCGATGTCGTCGGGATGGGCGAACACGGCCAGCACGGAAGGCATGGCCAGAGGTTGCACGGCATGAGCCGGGTCGACCAGCCCGTCCGCTCAGGCGTTGCGCCCGATCGGGCGATCAGGTCAGGGTTTGGGCTTCGATGCTTCGGTGAATCGGGAGTCGATGAAGACACTGCACCTCTATCTGCTCAGACAGGTTGCGGCCACTCTGGTGGTCACCGTCGGGGTGTTTGCGTTCGTCCTACTGCTGGGGAATGTCCTCAAGGACGTGCTCGACCTGCTCGCGAGCCCCCGGACCACGGCGGGCCTGCTCTTCCAAGCGCTGGGGTTGCTGGTGCCCTTCGTCCTGTCCTTCGCGCTGCCCATCGGGATGCTCACCGCCTCGCTGCTCACCTTCGGCCGACTGAGCGCGGATCAGGAACTGACGGCGATCCGGG
>JACCED010314405.1_pt1 | contig 30048 bp, 38 predicted proteins | sample 7455021 | NCBI WGS metagenome assembly JACCED01 (sample SAMN15323456, study PRJNA562643) | freshwater metagenome | isolation source: river surface water | place: USA:Blue River Watershed | collected 2017-08-19 | reverse complement strand
TATATGAACAACCTAAACCTGGACACACCTATATTGCTATTGTAGATTGTGCTGAAGGTGTAGGTTTGGACTACACAGTTTGTTCCATCGTTGATGTGACAGAACTACCATACAAACACGTAGCTAAGTTCAGAGATAATAAAACGTCACCTTTGATATTTCCTACATACCTGTATAACCTCGCAACAAAATACAACCGAGCTTTCGTTTTGGTCGAAACCCAGAGCGTTGGCCAGCAAGTGGTTGATATCTTACATTATGAATTAGAATATGAAAACATTTTCCGTATCGAACACCACGAAATTAAAGGTCAGCATATTGCATCTGGTTTCAAGAAAGGTGCCGCTTATGGTGTTAAAACATCAAAGTCAGTTAAGAAAATCGGCTGCGCCAACCTTAAAACGCTAATAGAAACAGACAAATTAATAACAAACGATTTCGATACAATAGCAGAATTCAATACTTTTGTAAGAGATAAAGACACTTACAAAGCGGAAGAAGGTAATAATGATGATATTGTGATGACATTGGTGCTATTTTCTTGGTTGACAGCACAAAGCTACTTCAAAGAAATTACGGATTCTGATGTGAGACAGAGACTTTTAGATGAAAGAAATCTGCAACTTGAGGAAGAAATGTTACCTATTGGTGAATTAAATGATGGTTTAGAAGAAGAAAAAGAGTCGGACGGTCAGGACCTTTGGACTACGGTGAGTAACCGAGGTTACCTAAACACAGTTTTATAAAATCATAAATAGATTACTAGAATTAGTTCTATAAAAATAATAAGGAGAACACAATATGGCTTTTCAATTGTCACCAGGAGTTAATGTCTCCGAAGTAGATTTGACAACAGTTGTTCCCTCTGTTGCAACTACTGTTGGTGGTATTGCCGGAGAATTCACATGGGGTCCAGCTAACACAATTGTTACTATTTCAAACGAAGTAGAGTTGGTTGACAGATTCGGCAAACCAGAAACAACTTCAGCAAATTCATTTTTTGTAGCAGCAAATTTCCTGTCATATGGCAGCGATTTGAAAGTTGTACGAGCAGTTGGCTCTAGTGCAACAAATGCTACAGCAAATGCAAATTCAACTGCTGTTCTTATTGAAAATGAAATTGATTATACACAAAATCACAGCGCAAACGGTTCATCTATTTTCCATGCAAAATATCCAGGTGAACTAGGTAACTCTATCAAAGTTTCTATTGCAGACAGTAACACCTTTAGCGGTTGGGCATATTCAGGTGATTTCGATTCTGCTCCAGCAACTTCAACTTGGGCATCAAATCGTTCTTCAACTAACGATGAACTGCATATTGTTGTTATCGACGCCACTGGTAAGATTTCAGGAACAGCAAATACCATTATTGAAAAATGGGGTTATGTTTCTAAAGCTTCTGACGCCAAGAACTCTGATGGCTCAAGCAATTACTACAGAGATGTTATCAACAACAAATCTAAGTACCTATGGTGGGGTGGTCACCTAGCAGCTAACTGGGGAACCGCCGCAACTGGTGCAGTAACATATACGAACATGGTTGCTGCTCTTACTGCTACATTAAGTGGTGGTGTTGATTCTTCACCAAATGCAGGTCAAATTAACAACGCCTACGACAAATTTGCAAATGCAGATGCTGTAGATGTTTCTCTGATTATGGCAGGAGCAACAAACGGTACAACAACACCAAATCACTTGATTGCTTTGGCTGAATCACGTAAAGACTGTTTGGTATTTGTTTCGCCAGATAGAGAAGATGTTGTAGATAACTACGGCGACGAAGCCACAGATGTTGCTGCGGCAGCTGCTGCTTTGACAAAATCTTCTTACGCAGTTATGGATTCTGGTTACAAATATCAGTACGACAAATACAACGATATCTACCGCTGGGTACCATTGAACGGTGATATTGCTGGTCTATGCGTTAGAACAGATGCTGAACGCGACCCATGGTTCTCACCAGCAGGTCTAAACCGCGGTATTATCAAGAACGTTGTGAAGCTTGCTTGGAATCCAACAAAAGCAGAACGTGATACCATCTATAAAGCTGGTGTTAACCCTGTTGTTACTTTCCCTGGTGAAGGTACAATTCTATACGGCGACAAGACACTGTTGAACCGTCCAAGTGCATTCGACAGAATCAATGTACGTAGATTGTTTATTGTTCTTGAAAAGTCAATTTCTAAAGCTGCACGTTCTTCATTGTTCGAATTCAATGATGAATTTACTCGCGCTGCGTTTGTTAACATTGTAGAACCTTACCTAAGAGAAGTTCAAGGTCGTCGTGGTATCTTTGATTTCCGTGTTGTTTGCGACACCACAAACAATACTGCTGAAGTCATTGACCAGAACCAATTTGTTGGTGATATCTACATCAAACCTGCACGTTCCATCAACTTCATTCAACTTAACTTCACTGCTGTTCGCACAGGTGTTGAGTTTGAAGAAATTGTTGGTAGAGTTTAATAAATAAGAGAGATAGGAGATAAATTAAATGGCATTCAACATTAACGAATTCCGCTCTCAGATGCAGGGAGACGGTGCGCGTCCGAATCTATTCGAAGTGACGCTACCTTTCCCAGCATTCTCATTGCCTGGAAATGCACAGACCAAGCTGTCTTTCATGTGTAAGACTGCTCAGTTGCCAGGTTCTACTGTTAACTCAGTACCAGTACAATACTTCGGACGTGAGTTGAAGTTTGCTGGTAACAGAACCTTCCAAGATTGGTCAATTACAATTATCAATGATGAAGATTTTGTTATTCGCAATGCATTTGAGCGTTGGATGAACGGCATCAATAGCCATAATCTAAACTTACGCAATCCTGCTGCTGCGACTACACTAGGTTATTCTGTTGACGGTGAAGTACGTCAATACGGAAAAGCTGGTAACATTATTAAGAAATACAAATTCATTGGATTGTTCCCAACTGACTTGTCCACTATTGACGTTGACTGGGGTTCTAACGATACTATCGAAGAATTCACCGTTAACCTAACATATCAATGGTGGGAAGCGGCTGAGGACCTAGTAGTTTAATGAGAGGGGGGCAATTGCTCCTCTCTTATTCATTATGAAAAAGGAAATTAAGTGGCAATAAAACTATTCGGCTTCACGCTCGGTCAAAAAGACATTGTTCAGAAAGAAAATCCTGAACAAGCTTCGTTCGCACTTCCAACGCAGGCGCTGGATGATGGTGCAGTAACGATTACACAGAACGCACATTACGGCACCTATATTGATTTGGAAGGTTCTGTTCGCAATGAATTGGAACTCATTACACGTTATCGTGAAATGTCCAATCATCCAGAGTGCGACCAAGCGATTACAGAAATTGTTGACGAAGCAATTTGTCATGATAAAGACGGCAGAGTTGTAGATATTAACCTCGACAACTTAAAACAACCAGAGACTATCAAGAAAAAAATTACTGAAGAATTTGACAACATATTAAATATGTTGAATTTTTCAAACCTATCTGATGATATTTTTCGTCGTTGGTACATTGATGGCAGAATATACTATCACGTTATTGTTAACGAAAAAAATCCAAAAGAAGGTATTCAAGAGTTAAGATATATCGACCCACGTAAGATTCGTAAAGTACGTGAAGTACAAAAAGGTCGTGACCCTAAAACTGGCGCAGATATCATTAAGTCACTTGCTGAATATTATTTGTATAATGACAGAGGTACAACAACTCAATCATTTACCGCGGCAGCAAACCAAGGTCTAAGAATATCACCAGAGTCTGTTATTAACGTTAACTCTGGTATGATGGATGCGAAAAATACTTTCGTCATTTCATTCTTACACAAAGCAATTAAGCCACTCAATCAGCTAAGAATGATTGAAGATGCGGTTGTTATTTACCGTATTAGTAGAGCGCCAGAGCGCCGTGTGTTTTATATCGACGTTGGTAACTTACCAAAAGGTAAGGCTGAACAATACTTGCGCGACATTATGGTTAAGTACCGCAACAAGATGGTTTATGATGCAAGCACTGGCGAATTGCGTGATGATAGAAAACATATGTCTATGTTGGAAGATTTCTGGCTACCTCGCCGTGAAGGTGGTAAAGGTACAGAAATTACAACATTGCCTGCTGGTCAAAACTTAGGTCAGATGGAAGATGTTCAATACTTCCAGAGAAAACTATTACAGTCTATGAATGTTCCATATTCAAGACTTGAACCACAAGGTGGCGGTCTAGTTGGCCTTGGTAGAACAACTGAAGTAACACGCGATGAATTGAAGTTTCAGAAGTTTATTACCAAGATTCGTAATAAGTTTTCTCAAATCTTTGACCATGCACTTAAAACGCAATTGGTTCTTAAGGGTATCTGTACATCGGAAGAATGGGAAGAATTCAGAGAAAAGATTTATTACGACTATAAGAAAGATAATAACTTTGCTGAATTACGTGATGCTGAATTGTTGCAAAATAGATTGCAGATTTTAGGTCAAATTGACCCATATGTTGGTAGATATTATTCACAAGAGTGGGTAAAGAAAAACGTTCTTCAAATGACTGATGAAGATATTGAAGAAATGAACAAGCAAATCGAAAAAGAACCAGAACCTGTTGCTATGGGTCCTGACGGACAACCTATGCAAGAAGAACCACAACAACCTACTGCTGAACAATTTCCACCGGAAGATAATGTAAGTGATAGAGGTTCTGCTGAAACTGAAACACCTGAACTTGACAGTGTGGTTAAACGTTTCAGTAGGGTAATAAATAATCAATAAGGAGATATTATGGACGCAAGACAATTCATTGATTTGGTAGGTGCAGGACAATCTGCTGAAGCGAGAGATGCATTAGAAGAATTACTTTCTTCTTCTGCATTTGAAAAATTAGAAGCTAAGAAACAAGAAATGGCTGCTACTATTTTTACAGGCAAAGAAGAACAACCTGCTGAAGAACAAAACGTCAATACTGAAACTGAACAACAATAATGAAAAATTTACAAGAGTTTAGAATCGTTGAAGAAGAAAAACAGGACTATTCAAAGTTCGATGCTTTAGTTCGTGCCGGTTTAGGTAACAAAGCACAGATTCAACGTATGCACCAAATTCTTGCAAAGATGGGTGAAGATAAGCCACAATTTTCAAATGCTGACAGAGCAATTATTCAAAATCTTTTCAACAAGATGGTTGAGTTGATTACAAATAATCCACAAATATTTCGTCAAGCTAGAAAGTCCGTCAGCGAAGGTGTTGTTGATACCGCAGATTATAAATTAAGCGCATCAGGTAAAAAAGTCAGAGCGCATAGAGTGGTTCTTGACAAAGAAGATGAAGAAGAAAGAAAAGAAAAAGAAGAAATGAAAGAAGAAGTTTCTTTAGAAGAAGCTGTTGTTTCAGAACCACCTTTTATCATTCTTCTAAAAAGAACCGCAGTTCGTTTGTATCCTAATGGACTTAGAGTCGCAACATATACTAGCGACAAACTAAAAAGAGAATTTGCAATACCATTTGTGGGTAAAGAAGCAGGTCTAGTTCAATCGGCTGAAGAATATCAACTTGAGTTAAATGATGGTACCATCATTACACTTGATGAAGAAACTGATATTGCTTTTGAAACTGTTTATGACAAACTCGATGAAGAAAATAAACAAAAGTTTTTTGAAATGTTATATGAATCAAAAGAAACATTTGAAAAACTAAAAGAATTCGTTCTCAATAAGCAATGAGATTAATAGATTTAATCATTGAGGGTAAACATTTAGAAGCGAAAGAATTTATATACTCTCGCTTGAATGAAATCGCCGCAAAAAGATTAGAAGAAGAAAAGAGAATTATTGCGGCAGATATATATGAAGATGTGGATTTAGATGATGAATCTCTGAACGAAGCAAACATTATTCGTCAAGGAAGAATACAAAAAATTCGCCGTAGAATTAGAAGAAATGCAAAAGGCAGAATTGTTGTACAACGAAATGTAAGACGTTCAGCGGTTAAAGGATATCGTATTGCAGGTAATACTTTAAAAAGAATACCTGCAATGCAAAGAATACAAAAAGCTAGAAAGCTAAAAAGATACTGGAAAACAAAAGGCAGAGCAAAGTTGAATAGAACTCTTTTGAAAAGAAAAATGTCTATGCGCCGCCGCAAATCAATGGGAATAAAATAACATGCCATTTGAAATTATAAATTCAAAGCGTTCAAAGTCAGTGATTCGTATAACTGGCAATACTGCTACACGAATCAATTTAAACCAACTTTCAACCAATACTCAAATCGAATTGATTAGTGGTGCTTCTATTACTCACTTAACTTCGTCTACTGATGGTAAATGGGTTATCTACAGAGGCAATGATGACACTGGAGTACCAGTTTTAAGTTTGTTTGGAGAAAATGATTTACCTTTCGCTCAATTTGATGTGAGCATTGGTAACACAGCTTCAGCAAATATTTACGCAACAAATTCTGGCACAGATGGTACTTTGATATTAGTTGTAAGCAAGACTGCAACATATACTGTTGATGCAGATACAGGAGCACCTCTATGAAGTTAATTAGAGAAAATGTTTAAGAAGTTAAGTATTTAACGGAAACAACAGAATCTGGAAAGAAAAACCTTTATATTGAAGGTGTTTTCTTGGTTGGTGAACAAGCCAACAGAAACCGCAGAATGTATAAAATTGATACACTGCGCGAAGAAGTTAATCGTTACACAGACGAATACATTAAGAGCAATCGTGCATTGGGTGAATTAGGTCATCCAGACACACCATCTATCAATCTTGAAAGAGTTTGTATCAAGATTGAATCTCTAAGAGAAGATGACCAGAATAGATTTATTGGTAAAGCAAGAGTTTTAGAAACACCATACGGCAATATTGTTAAGAACTTCATTGAATCTGGAGTTAGCTTAGGTGTTTCATCAAGAGGTATGGGTTCTTTGTTGCCTGGAGATAATGGTATTAGCATTGTAGCTGATGACTTTAGACTAGCAACGGCTGCTGATGTTGTGGCTGACCCATCTGCTCCAGGTGCTTTCGTGAATGGTATCATGGAAAATAAAGAATGGCTTTTCGTTGAAGGCCGTTTTGTTGAGGTAGATATTGAAAGAGCAAAGCAGCAAATTCGCAAAGCCTCAAGCAAAGAAATAGAACAAGTGGCATATCGCCTCTTTGAAAACTTTATTTCGAAACTTTAATAATTATAAATATATAACACAAAAGGAGATTCCTAATGGCTAAAAATAAACTTTTTGAGGCTGCCGCAGAAATTCTAGCCGCTGGTAAAGGCAAGAACGCTATGCCTGCTGAGAAGTTGGAAGGCGAAGTTCAAGTTGCTGGTGGACCAACCCCAGAAAACGCGAAGCCTGATGACGATTCACATAAGATGACATTCATGTCAAAGAGCGCAACTGCTCCTACCACAAAACCTTCTGCTGCATCTGCAAAGATGGAAGAAGAACAAAAAGATGGTGAAGTTGTTGCTGAAGAAAAAGTAGACCTAACTGCTGATGTTGATTCATTGTTTGCAGATGACTCTACCATTTCAGAAGAATTCAAAGGCAAAGTTAAAACTATTTTCGAAGCTCGCGTTTACGATAAAGTAAAACAAATCGAAGAAGAAACTGAAGCCAAATATGCTTCTATGCTAGAAGAAGCTGTAGAAGCTGTTAAAGCTGATTTGACTGAAAAAGTAAATGACTATATCGGTTATGTTGTTGAGCAATGGATGGAAGAAAACCAGATTGCTATCGAAAAAGGCATCCGTTCTGAAATCACTGAAGATTTCATTAATGGTTTGCGTAACCTATTTGCGGAACATTACATTGATGTTCCATCTGAAAAAGTTGACCTCGTTGACGAGTTGGCAGGCAAACTAGAAGAAGTTGAAGCCAAGTTGAACGAAGAAGTTGAGCGTAACGTTGAGTACCGTAAGGCACTCATCGAAGCACATAAGACCGAAGTTACCCGTGAGGTATGTGAAGGTTTGACCGCGACACAAGCAGAAAAAATCAAAGCACTTGCAGAGAGTGTAGAATTTTCCACAGAGGAAGAATTCAAAGAAAAGCTTGAAACAATCCGTGAAAACTATTTCCCTTCAGGTGTAAAGAAGGCTGACGAAGCTCAATTAAACGAACAAGTAGATGAAGAAAAGCCAGCAGTTGTATCTGATGCTTTCATGAACTCTATTGTTCAGTCAATTTCAAAAACAACCCGAATCTAATTTAATAAAACAAGGAGACATTAGATGTTTTTATCCGAAGAACTACAAAAGAAGTGGGCGCCTGTTCTAGAACATGCAGACCTACCAAAAATCAGCGACCCTTATAAGCGCGCTGTTACTGCACTTGTTCTTGAAAACCAAGTTCAAGCAATGCAGAAAGAAGCAGGTATCATTAACGAAACTGCACCTACCAACTCTGCTGGTACTGGTGGTTTCGGTGCTGGTGCTACCGCTACTGGCCCTGTTGCAGGTTTCGACCCAATCCTAATCAGCTTGGTTCGTCGTTCATTGCCTAACCTTATCGCTTATGACGTTTGCGGCGTTCAGCCAATGACTGGTCCTACCGGTATGATTTTCGCAATGCGTTCTATGTACGGTACTGACCGCGTTCCTTCGACCGGTTCTGAAGCTTTCTACAACGAAGCTAACACCGCTCACTCTGGCGCATCTGCTACTGCACAACAAACTTTCGGTCTTAAGGCTTCTACCTCTGACCGTCCATTTGGTGTGTTTGATGCTAACACTGCTGGTGGTATGGCAACTGCTACTGCTGAAGATTTGACTCCTCTAGAGATGGGTTTCAGCATTGAGAAAGTTACTGTTACTGCTAAGAGCCGTGCATTGAAAGCTGAATACTCAATGGAACTTGCACAAGACTTGAAAGCTGTTCATGGTCTTGACGCAGAAACCGAATTGAGCAACATTCTTTCTACAGAAATTCTTGCTGAAATCAACCGTGAAGTTCTACGTACCATTTACACTGTATCTAAAGTTGGTTGCAAAACCGGTACTACTACAGTTGGTACATTCGACCTTGACACCGACTCTAACGGTCGTTGGATGGTTGAAAAAGTTAAAGGCTTGGCATTCCAGGTTGAGCGTGAAGCTAACCAAATCGCTAAGTTGACTCGTCGTGGTAAAGGTAACGTGATGATTTGCTCATCTGACGTTGCTTCTGCTCTAGCGATGGCTGGTATCCTTGACTACAACTCTGCTCTTGGTGGCCAAGTTAACCTAACCGTTGACGACACTGGCAACACCTTCGCAGGTACATTGTTTGGTCGTATCAAGGTCTATATTGACCCATACTTCCCAGCTGGTGCTACCTCTGAATTCGCAGTTGTTGGCTTCAAAGGTTCTAACGCTTATGATGCTGGTCTATTCTACTGCCCATACGTTCCTCTACAAATGGTTCGTGCAGTTGACACCAACACCTTCCAGCCAAAGATTGGCTTCAAGACCCGTTACGGTCTAGTTGCTAACCCATTTGCTGAAGGTACCACTCAAGGTTCTGGTGCATTGACAGCTACAAGCAACAACTATTACAGAGCGTTCAAGATTTCGAACATCATGTAATCTAAGCCTCCATCAAGAGAGGTACTTAAAGAGGAGCAGAAATGCTCCTCTTTTTTTATGCATAAATACCATCATGGCAAATACTGCACTACCAAATACACCCAATAACCAGAACTTTTTACATCCAAATAAGTTCCAGTTTAGCTTTAGCAGGGTACCGAATATACAATATTTCTGTCAAGCTGTGACAGTACCTGGTATTTCGTTAGGTGAAATTCCAGTTGCAACACCTTTTGTTGAAAAATATTCTCCTGGCGAAAAAGCAATCTATGATATGATTAATGTTACGTTTGCTATTGATGAAGAAATGCGTTCATGGATTGAAATACACGATTGGATTCGTGCGATGACTTTTCCAGAATCATATTCAGACTATCAACAATTGCCTAGACTGTCGAAGCCTGCAAATCCACCACAACCTCAATTTTCGGATGCAACACTGACAGTTTATTCTTCTTCATTTAAACCATATTACAGGTTTAAATTCTACGATGTTTTCCCAACATCACTTTCATCTTTCATTCTTTCTACAGCAGACACTCCAGAAAGCATTCTGACTTCTGACGCATCATTCAGATTTACCTACTATAATATTGAAAAATTGTTTTAATTGATGTATACTCCGTGATGGAGGTATTGTAATGAGTAAACTTGATGATTTGATGACTGAATGGGAAAAAGACTCCCAAATCGATAGAACAGAACCAGGCAAAGCATTGCTTGATATACCCAAGCTACATAGCAAATATTTGAATATACTTTCTCGGCATAAGTTGTTGGTCAAAGATTCGGAGTTCAAATATAACCGAGCAAAAAAGATTCGCTGGGAATATTACACAGGCAAAATGGGTCCTGATGACCTTAAAAAGTACGGACTTGACCCATTTCCATTTCTCTTGAAATCTGACATAACAACATATATGGAAGCCGATGAAGAACTGAACAAGCATCTTGCGGCAAAAATACTACACGAAGAAATTGTTTCTGCATGTGAAGCAATATTGAAAGAACTTCATAGCAGAACTTTTCAACTCAGGTCTTTTATTGAGTGGGAAAGATTTATACAGGGTGTGTAATGGAACTTGATGAACATGACCCAATGAAAAGAAGCAGCCTTCCTTACCCTATGGAGCTAGGAAGTCCTGCTTTTGCACCGATTGCCATTGAAAAAGAAAAAGATATTCTGCTGAATGTCAGCAAACTAAATGCAAAGCAAGAGTATGACAGAATAATGGAGCAAGTCAATGTCTTGAAAAGACAGGCTGAAGCTTTGGCCAATCGTATGCAAGTAAGCGAGATAATGCACAAATGCACTTACGGTTTTCGCGTTGTTCATGGTCGTCATTACTATGTTTATTTCAATAGCATGAAGAACGAAAATGTACTATCACTAAATGCACCAAATAATTGGAGCGCATTCCCACAACATTATACATATATTATGACGGTGAGATTGATGGGTGACAGTACGTGGGAAGAAATAGAAGATGGATTTAGTAATTTCAAAAAAGAATGAAGCTTACATTCATGTGCAATGTGAAAGAAGTCTAGCACAAGAACTTTCGGATTATTTTACATTTTATGTACCTGGATTTCAATTTACTCCAGCATATAAAAATAAACTTTGGGATGGAAAGATTAGATTACTCGACTTGAGAAGTAATCTGATGTACTATGGTCTAATACCATATATTGAAAAGTTTTGTGCTGAAAGAAATTATACAATTTATTTTGATAGCAGTGTCAACTTAAAAGATAACTTTTCTGTTAAAGAAGCATTAGATTTTGTTGAAACACTTAATCTTCCTGATACATTGGAACAGAGAGAATACCAGATAACGGCGTTTGTTCATGCTATTAGGAATCGCAGAGTGCTACTTCTATCGCCCACCGCATCTGGTAAATCTCTCATCCAATATCTTATTCTACGATACATTCAGACAAAGTGCAATAAAGGTTTGTTAATTGTGCCTACCACATCTCTTGTTGAACAGATGTATTCCGATTTTAAATCGTACGGCTATGATGTTGAAGAATATTGTCATCGTCAATATGCAGGTAAAGAAAAGGTGACAGATAAGTTTTTGACCATTACAACTTGGCAATCAATCTATAATAAAGAACCAGAATACTTTGAAAAATTTGATTTTGTTTTAGGTGATGAAGCACACAACTTCAAGGCTAAATCTTTAGCGACCATCATGAGTGGTTTGACGAATACGCTTTATAGAATTGGTTGTACAGGAACTTTAGACGGCACAAAGACACATAAGCTTGTGCTTGAAGGACTATTTGGTCCAGTTTTAAAGGTGACAACAACCAAAGAGTTGATGGACAACAAACAGATTGCCGACTTCAAAATTAAATGTCTGATACTTAAATATCCAGAAGAAGTATGTAAAGAAAGCAGAGGCTGGGACTATCAGAAAGAAATAGGTTACATTGTCCAAAACGAACAGAGAAACACTTTCATTAAAAATCTAGCACTTTCACTTAAAGGTAACTCTCTGATATTATTTCAGTTAGTTGAAAAACACGGTAAGAAACTATTTTCAATGATAGAATCAGAAGCCAAGAACAGAAAAGTATTTTTTGTTTATGGCAATACTGAAGTTGAAGTGAGAGAACAAGTTAGAGCAATTACTGAAAAAGAAAACGATGCAATCATTGTTGCGTCTTATGGTACATTCTCAACAGGTATTAATATTAAAAATCTACATAATGTTATATTCGCAAGTCCATCTAAATCTAGAATAAGAAACTTACAATCTATTGGTCGTAGTTTACATAAAGGTGACAACAAAGAAGAAGCTACTCTATTTGATATTGCAGATGATTTTAGAGTAGGCAAACATATCAATTTTACCTTGCAACATTTTATAGAAAGAATTAAAATGTATGACGAGGAAAAGTTTTCCTATAAATTTTACAATATAGAGTTAAAGAATGGTCAAACAAACTAAAATTATAAGGCTCAAAGACGGTGAAGATATTATGGCTAGTTTCATTGAAACACCAAGCCATATGTTGATATTAGAAAATCCCATGTCTTTGTTTTTTAAAAGATTGAGTGTCACTAAATCAATGGTCATGATGAGTCCTTGGTTGCCCATAGAATTGATTCAAGAAAATATTGTTGAAATATACAAACATGAAGTTCTCACTTTTATCGAGCCAAAAGAATCTTTAGTTGAGTATTATAACAATGCAGTTCAAGAAGCTAATGAAGTGATGGAACAGAGTGAAAGAATTATCAATGAGGCATTACTTGAAGAAGCTTCTGATGAAGAACTTGATGATGTAATTCTAGATGAGATGGACGAAGAAATCAAAGAAATGTTCCAATCAAAGGAACCAGGTACCAAGAAGAAATTAATACATTGATGAAAGGCAACACCGAGATTGTATGTGACAGTCCGAAAGTTGTCAAGTCTTTTTTTAGGTAAACAAATGTTAGTTATAGTGGAAGATGTTCTAAACGAGCAACAAGAAAAAGAAATGCAGGGTTATTGCCAGTACCCGACACCATTCAACTGGAAAGATTTTACCTTGAATGATGCCAGAAACCTATCAAACTCAGCAGTGGGTGGTTTGCTATTAACAGTTTCAAAATTTTTTGATTTATCCAGTATGGTTGGCTTTGAATATTGGGTGAATTACAATGTCGATAAAGGTTGGCATTATGATACCGATGAATCAAATGCAGAAGGTAACTTCCCTATTTGCAGTATCGTTTATTATCCAAAAATAGATTTGATTTCTGGTGGACACTTCATTACTGAACATGTTTCAATCAAACCAAAACAAAATAGTCTTTTGTGTTTTTCTCCAGGCATACATCACTGTGTAGAAAAATTTGAAGGACAAAGAGTATCGTTAGCAATTAATCCATGGAGTTATAAAGTAAAACCCGTATATGTCTAAAACAAAACACTACGTAAACAATGCCGATTTTTTACAGGCACTTATTGAATATAAGCAAGCTTGTGATATCGCAAAAAAAGAAAGTAAAGAAGAACCAATTGTTCCCAATTACATTGGTGAATGTTTTCTAAAAATTGCAGAACACTTATCTAGAAAACCAAACTTCATTTCATATTCTTTTAGGGAAGAAATGATATGTGACGGCATTGAAAACTGTATCATGTATTTCAGGAACTTTGACCCAACAAAGTCAAACAATCCATTTGCATACTTCACACAGATTATTTACTTTGCCTTCTTGAGAAGAATACAGAAAGAAAAAAAACAGCTTTATGTAAAGTATAAAGCAACTGAACAATTCGGTATTTTGGATGAAGCTGAACTGTTTGAGGATTCCGAAGGCAATGTAAAACAGTTTGTTTTGTACGACAATATTTCAGAATTTATTCAAACATTTGAAGAAAAGAAAAAGGCAAAGAAAAAAACCAAGGCTAAAGGTCTCGACAAATTCATTGAAGAAGATGTTGTCTTGGAAGAATTGCCTGAAATAATTCAAGAAATACCTGACAACTTATAATTTTTGGAGTATACTATGCTAGTTTTACCTGATGAGATGAATGGCAAACCAATTGGTTTCACTTGCTCAACATTTGATTTGCTACATGCTGGACATATACTGATGTTAGCTGAAGCTAAACAGATTTGTGATTACTTAATTGTTGGATTGCAAATTGACCCATCGATAGACAGAGAGGCAAAAAATAAACCTGTTCAGTCTATTGTGGAAAGGTATGTACAACTGAAGGCAGTAAAATTTGTGGATGAAATTATTGTCTATCAAACAGAGAAAGACCTTGAGGATTTGTTGATGTTCTTGCCTATTACGATACGTGTTATTGGTGAAGAATACAGAGACAAGCACTTTACTGGAAAAGAAATTTGCGAACAACGAGGAATTAAAATATACTTCAATGAAAGAAAGCACAGTTTTTCCACAACTGAATTGCGTAAGAGAGTTGCAAGTAAACCTACACTATGAAGCTGGCCCTTATAAATGATACTCATGCGGGAGCACGAGGAGACAGTCTGTTGTTCAACGAGTTCTTTTTCAAGTTCTGGGAAGGTACATTCTTTCCTTACTTGAAAGAGAATAACATCACCCATGTGATACATTTGGGTGATGTAGTTGACCGCAGAAAATTTATTAACTATGTGATTTTGAATCAGTGGCGCAAGAGATTCTTTGATGTTCTACAAAAAGAAAACATCACCATGGACGTTCTAGTTGGCAACCATGATGTGACATACAAGAACACAAATGAAATCAATGCGATGAACGAGTTGTTCGACCACTATGATAACATCAATGTGTTCACTGAACCTGTATTGAAAGAATATGATGACTTACCAATTCTTTTGATGCCTTGGATTAATAGTGGCAACTATGACCAATCATTAGAAGCTTTGAAAAATTCTGCAAGCGAAATCGTTTTCGGACACTTTGAAATCGCCGGCTTTGAAATGGACAGAGGTAACATTTGCCATGAAGGGCTTGATAGCAAGTTGTTTGATAGATTTGACATGGTTCTTTCAGGACACTTTCACCACAAATCTACAAACGGAACTATCACATATTTGGGCAACCAGTATGAAATAACATGGGCAGACTACGATGACCAGAGAGGCTTTCATGTGTTTGATACAGACACTAGAGAGTTGACGTTTGTTCCTAATCCGCATAAAATGTTTTATAAAATACAGTATGATGATTCGGTACAAGACTTTGATTTTTGGAAGAACTATAATTACGCACAACATAAAGACACATATGTGAAAATTGTGACAGTAAACAAGAACAATTCCTATATGTTTGACTATGTGCTGGACAACCTGATTAAATCTGGTGCAGCCGATGTTGTTGTGGTTGAAGATTTCACCGATTCAATACTTAACGGTGATGATGAAGTGGTAGACCAGGCAGAAGATACTATAACTATCTTGAATAAGTATATTGATGGGTTGACAGTTAACATAGAATCTGATAAACTTAAAAAAATTATGCGTGAGTTGTATGTTGAAGCTATCAACATGGAAAGTATTGAATAATGCCCTATAGTAAATTGATAAATTTTTCTCTGTCGAGAGAATTTTTATTCACACATTCCGTTAAAGTTGCTAAATTTTTGAATGATGAAGAAATTGCAATTGTTGAAAAATTCCTATCAGACAAAGAATTGTCTGTTGGTGAAATAGGATTATATGGCAACACCGGCGAACAAAGAAAAAGTAAGATACATTTCTTCGACTTCACACCTGAAACGAAGTGGTTGTTTGAAAAAATAAACAAAGTAATTGAAACTGTCAACGAAGAATATTACAATTTTGATTTGAATGGATATGATTCTATTCAATATTCAGAATACAGAGCAGAAGATGATGGTCGTTATGACTTTCATATAGATTTTATGCACGATAGTATTCCACAAAAAGAATATGATTACATGACAAGGAAATTATCATTTTCTTTATTGTTAAATGATGATTACAAAGGTGGAGATTTTCAATTCTTATTTGGTTCAGAACCTGTGCAACATATTTTAAGCAAAGGTGATATAATTTTATTTCCTTCATTCTTTATGCATAGAGTAACTCCTGTAACAGAAGGTACTCGAAAGTCTCTAGTATCGTGGGTCACTGGACCTAAATTTAGATAATGATTTTTTTCAAAAGTTTAAAGTTTAAAAACTTCCTATCGACAGGCAATTACTTCACCGAAATTAAATTCGATGAGTCACCTAATACGCTAGTTGTTGGTACAAACGGAGCAGGTAAATCCACTATGTTGGATGCACTTTGCTTCGTGCTTTTTGGTAAAGCATTTAGAAACATTAACAAGCCCCAACTCATTAACTCAATCAATCAAAAAGATTGTGTCGTTGAGTGCTGCTTCACCATCGGAAAGAAAGAGTATCGTATTGTTCGTGGTATAAAGCCAGGCATTTTTGAAATCTATCTGAACGGTGAAATTCTAAATCAAGAGGCTGCATCTAAAGATTACCAAGAAATTCTTGAGAAGCAAATTCTCAAACTAAACTACAAGTCCTTCACACAGATTGTTATTCTCGGTTCTGCATCTTTTACTCCTTTCATGCAACTGTCTGCTGCCGACAGGAGAGCCATCATTGAGGAGTTATTGGATATTCAAATCTTTTCTACGATGAATTCTTTATTGAAAGAGAAAGTATCTCTGAACAAAGATGAAATTACCGAAAACAAATTTGCAATTGAACTTGCTGAACAGAACTATGAGAATCAAAAAACTCAGATAGAAAAATTGAAGCAGAACAATGAGAACAAAGTAAAAGAGTATGAAAAAGAGATTGAGAGTAGTGATAGTTTGGTACAAACCTTACATGTCGAAGTTGATAGACTTACATCGAATGTTTCGACACTCACCGAACAAATCTCTGGTAAATCTGAAGTTGAGAATAAGGTCAAGAAACTTAATAAACTTGAATCGCAAATTGAAACAAACTTATCGAAATTTCGACGAGATATACATTTCTTTGAGGCAAATGATAATTGTCCAACGTGCAGGCAAACCATTGCCATGGAGTTTAAAGAGGCGGAGCTTTCCAGTATCACCAACAAGGTTAAGGAATGCGAACATGGTCTCAGCCAATTGGAGGCAAAATTACTCCAAGAGCAAGACAAACTAAATGCTATTTCGGAATTTCAGAAACAGATTCAGCAACTGAATATTCAAATTGTGCAAAAGAATACTACCATTACTGAAACTAACAAGTATATTGGTAAGATTCGCAAAGAAATTCAGGCACTGAAAGACAATAAAACAAACCTTGATTTGGAGAATACCAAACTCAAAGAGTTGGAAGATAAGTTGACAGAATTAAACTCTCAGAAGAAGAAACTGATTGAAGAAAAAGCGGAGTATGAAGTCGCTTCCATTTTGCTGAAAGATACAGGCATCAAAACAAAAATTGTTAAGCAATACTTGCCTGTAATCAATAAGCTAGTGAACAAGTACCTTGCGTCTTTGGACTTCTTTGTTAACTTTAATCTAGATGAATCATTCAAAGAGACAATTAAATCCAGACACCGCGATGAATTTAGTTATGCTTCTTTTAGTGAAGGTGAAAAGCAACGTATCGACATGGCATTGATGTTGACTTGGCGAGCCGTGGCTAAGATGAAGAACTCAACAAACACTAACTTGTTGATTCTCGATGAAGTGTTTGATAGTAGTTTAGATGCGAATGGTACAGAATACCTGATGAACCTTTTGCATATCCTGGAAGATGTTAATCTGTTTGTTATCTCACACAAGGGTGACATTCTGCAAGACAAATTCCGTAATGTGATTCGATTTGATAAGGTAAATAATTTTTCAAGGATAGTAAAATGAATGTAGTTGAAACAAATGAAAGTGATGTTTTAGTCATTAATACGACAGCGCCAACAAGGGTTGTTGAAGAACCAATTCTTCCTTTGCCAATTCTTAGCGATGGTCATCCTAAACTTGCTGAGAGAATGGAAGAATTTGATTTGTCACAAGTGATGAATCCAGAAATTCAAAAGTTTATCAAGCAATTAAAGTTGACGATGACCACGTATGGTGGACTTGGCTTATCGGCTAATCAATGCGGTATCAGATTCCGCATGTTCGTTATGGGTTCTGATGAATTTCAAATGGTCTGTATTAATCCTAACATCGTTGAAACCTTCGGTGAACCAGAAAAAATGCGAGAAGGTTGCCTGTCATACCCTGGTTTGTATCTCAATGTTCCTAGGTATAAAAAAATTGTTGTTGAACATTTCGACCACCTAGGTGAATACAATACCTCAACACTTGAAGGTATTTCCGCACAAGTTTACCAGCATGAGCTTGACCATATGAATGGAGTTGTGTATACTAACAAAGTTGGACCTCTCGCCCTTGAGTTGGCAAAAAAGAGGCAGAAAAAACTTATTCGGAAAATTTCTAAAATCAAATGAGTAGAGAAAACTGGACACCAGATATTCAAAAACAGTGGGATGAGTGGTCGGAACAAAATCCCACCGATTCTTTTTGTGATGTAGATGAAAAAGAACTGACTGATAGAGTCATTCGTGAACTTGGTTATGTTTCACAAATGGATGTTAAAGAGTATACACTCTATCAGAAGTGGTGTGAGATTCATGAGAAGTATCCCACCGTAGAAACCAATACCATCTTTGGTGTTGAGAATCAACTTGTTGATATTTCTCAGGAAGATATCATTCGTTCTGTTAAAGAGAATATTTGGATTCCAGAATCGCCTGAAGATTATCTCAAGCTTCAGCCTGTGCTTGAATACACTGATGATTCAGGTTCAAATTTCACGACAGGAATCGATGGTAGTGTGGTAAAACACGACACAAAGCGAAGCAAAGAACTTCCTGTTTTATGGAACACGACACGCACCTTCATTTCCACTATGAAGAACAACTCCAACATCGGTAGAAATCTAAACTTTCTTGTCAAAGATGATGCAAGCGGTAAGTATCTTGGTGTTATCTGTATCTCATCCGACTTTCTTGACTTGACACCAAGAGATAACTTCATTGGGTGGTCTAGAGAAACAAAGACGCAAGGCAGAATGATTAATCACACTGCGATTGGTTCAACGATTGTTCCTTTTCAACCTCTCGGTTTCAACTATGTTGGTGGTAAATTGCTTGCATTGCTCTGCTTGTCCGATGAAGTTCAGCGACTATGGAAGAAAACGTATGGTGATGTTCTTGTTGGTGTCACAACCACTTCATTGTATGGTAAAACAAAAGCTGGTGGTTTGAGTCAGTATGATAATCTTGACCACTGGAAACCTATGGGCTTCACTTCTGGTTCCGTATCGTTTGAGCCTAGCAGAAAAGCTAGAAAAGATGTTGAGCAATGGTTGAAGAAAAATCATACCGAGAAATATTTTGAATGGTACGTTGCAACCAATCCTGCTGGACAACCATTCAAACGCGACCACAAGAATCGTTCGCTTGCATTTACCTATGGCAAAATGAATGTGCCTAAAGAACTTATCCGTAGCGAACACGCACGGGGTATTTACTTTAGTCCACTGTACGACAACACAAATGAATTCCTACGGAAAGAAATAACTGAGGATAAACTTGTGAAGTCTTTCGATACCAGCTATGATTCCTTGGTCAACATCTGGAAAGAAAAGCACGCCAAAGGTAGGATTAAACAACTTGTTAAAAAGAATAATGTTTCATATGAAACCTTGTTCTATGATGACTTGATTTATATGTCCTGGGAAGAAACGAAACAAAAGTATCTACAACAGGTCGGTAGATAACACTTTTTCTGTACTTGACATGGTTGATATCTTGAGTTACACTCCTTTCGTAACTTCTAGATATCTCTATGCAATACACTCAAGAATCAAAATCCCAACTCGCTAAGTTGATGGCTGCGGAAAACATTACGGTTGAACACCGTAAAATGTCCACGGCTATGTTTGACTTGAAGAACCGAGTTCTTTACTGTCCTATCTGGGCAGATATGTCTGGTGACCTATATGACCTTCTGCTTGGTCATGAGGTTGGTCACGCACTGGAAACACCTGAAGAAGGCTGGCACAATGCTGTTGTTGGTGCTGAAGGTAAATTCTCCAAAAACTTCAAAGGCTTCCTCAATGTTGTTGAGGACGCACGTATCGAAAAGAAAATCAAACGCAAGTTTCCTGGTCTGCGTCCTTCTATGGTCCGCGCATACGGTCAATTGCTTGAGCGTGACTTTTTCGGTATCAAAAACCGTGATATCAACCGTCTACCCTTTATCGATAGACTGAATCTTTACACCAAAGGTGGTTATAACCTTGGCATCAAATTTACCGAAGAAGAAGAAAAGCTTGTCAAAGAAGTTGAGTCCTGCGAAACGTGGGATGACGTTGTTCGCGTGACTGGTGCAATCTTCGAAAAATCTAAAGAAGAAATGCAAAAGCCACAACTGAAACAGATGGCTATGCCTGGCAACTTTAGTGAGGATACTTTTGAAGATGAAGAATCCGAATCTGATTTTGGCGACTATGAAGATTCTGAATTGCAAGAAAATAGCACCAATAAAAAAGATGCAGATGAAGAAACTGAATCTGAAAATTCTGGTGATGAAGGCAAATCTTCTTCAGAAAAAGATGAAGAAAAAAATTCTCAAGGAAACTCTGTTAATCGTTATAAAGAATCGAAAGAATCTTCTGGTGGTAATGATGAGCCTGTTTGTGAAACAGATGAAACTTACCGCAACAATGAAGCACTTTTGCTTGATAACTCCTCAAAAGAGTTTATCTATCTGAATTTTCCTCAACCTATTTTTTCTGAAATCATCACACCCTATAAACGTGTGCATGAACTGCTTGAAGAACACTGGCTAATCAAAACTGAAAAAAGCCGCTATGAAAATCGTGAAAAGCTTTTCAAAGATTTCAAACAGAGGAATGACCGCTATATTTCTTTGCTAGCCAAAGAATTCGAAATGCGTAAGGCTGCATCTAAGTTTGCGAAACAAAAAGTTTCCGAAACTGGTGACATTGATGTTTCTCGCATCTACAAGTATCAGATTGATGATAACATCTTCCGCAAAATCATGCGAGTGCCTAAAGGTAAGTCGCACGGTCTCGTTTTGCTTTTCGACCGTTCGGGTTCCATGTCAAACAACATGGCAAACTCCATTGAACAAATTCTGATTCTTGCATTGTTCTGCCGCAAAGTTAACATTCCGTTTGTTGTCTACGGTTTTGGTAATGAAGATGATGCATTTAAGATTGACCACAATCGTCATTCTCGTCCTTCGTTCACTATGAAAAATAATGAACTGAAAATGTCGAATGTTTACTTGCGTGAGTATTTGAACTCTCAACTTGGTAATGCAGAATTCAACCGTTGCGTCCGCAATCTTGTTGCATTGGCTGAATGCTACACTGACAGGTATTCTAGGAAGTTTACTGCTCCTTGGTCTGAGAGGTTGTCTCACACTCCTATGATTGAGTCTGTCATTGCAATGAAAACAATTGTTCAAGAATTCAAAAAGAATAATCATCTTGACATTGTTAACATGGCTCTTATTCATGATGGTGATTCCGATACAGTTAACGCATACTGGACACCTAAAGGTGCTTTTTCTTTCGATTTGAAAAAAATGAATGTTGTTATGCGTGATACTGAAACCAAAACTGAATATCGCCTCCAGGATAGTAAAATTCATGTTGATAGTCCTTTGCGTGTCGCAGTGTTCAATTGGTTCCGCAAAACCACTGGTGTAAAAATCTTGGGCTTCTTTATTGTTGGTAGCGGTCGTTCCGCAAAAGAAGGTGTAATGCGCCGTTATCACTTCAAAGATGGTGAATCGATTTGGCATAAGTTTCCTATGAATGCAGATTACCACAAACGTGTGGAAAAAGCTGAGGAATTGACTGCGATTCTTAAAGAGAAGAAGTTCCTAGATTCTTACAATCCTGGTTACGATTCAATGTTTCTGATTCCTGGTGATAAAGACTTGAGTGTGGATTCTGATGTTCTTACCGTGGATGGTAATGTTACTCCTTCTAAACTGAAGAATGCATTCCTGAAAATGAATAAGAAGAAACAAGTCAGTCGAGTCCTGGTGAATCGATTCATTGGGCAAATTGCGGTATAAAAGATAAACACCACTTGCCTGAGTGGTGTTTTTATCGTATACTACTTGTATTGAAATTTTGGAGTATTTGTAATGCGTACTGTGAACACCGAAATCCGTGAGAAGTTTCTTTCCGTGGCTGCTGCAACTGGTAAGTCTGTTCTGAGTCTCAGTGAAATTAAGGATTTGTGTGCCGAAAATGACATGAGCCTTCCCCAATGGTTCATGAAAGATGTTAATAACCGTGCAGGTCGTGGACTGTATAAAGTTCCCGCACTTGCTGCACAAGTTTTGCCTATGAAAAAAACAGAAACCGTGGCTGAGCCGAAACGTATCGGTAATGTGGTGACAGACCTCGAAACCGAAAATCTTGTTCCCAAAGCTTACAAGAATTATGTTCCTTTCGGTAACTTTGATGACTTGATTTCTATCTTCAATAGCAATCAATTCTTTCCTATCTTTATTACTGGTCAATCAGGCAACGGCAAAACCATGTCTGTTGAACAGGCTTGTGCCAAAACCAAACGCAAATTCGTTTGTGTTTCTATGACGCCTGATACTGATGAAGGTGACCTGCTTGGTAACTACGTTCTTATCAATGGTCAGATGGAATGGCGTGATGGTCCTGTGACTGTTGCTGCGCGCCAAGGTGCTGTTCTCTGTATTGATGAGATTGACTACGGTGCTCAGAATCTTTCCTGCTTGCAACGTGTACTTGAAGGCAAGCCGTTTCTTCTGAAGAAGAAAAACGAATTGGTTGTTCCTGCTGAAGGCTTTACGATTGTGGCTACAGCAAACACTAAAGGTAAAGGCTCCGATGACGGTCGTTATATGTTCACCAACGTATTGAACGAAGCTTTCCTGGAGCGTTTTCTGAATACGTATGAACAGGAATATCCTCCTGTTGCTGTTGAAAAGAAAATTATCAAGAAAGAACTGGCCTCTGTTGGTCGTGAGGATGAAAAATTTGCCGATATGCTTGTAGCATGGGCAGATATTACCCGCAAGACATTCGCTGAAGGTGGTTGTGATGAGATTATCTCTACTCGCCGACTGGTTCACATTGTCAAGACCTACGGTGTGCATGGCGACCGCCTGAAAGCAGTTAGTCTCTGTCTGAATCGTTTCGACACTGATACTAAAATGTCTTTCCTTGACTTGTATACCAAGCTTGATGCTGAAGCCAACAAGCCTGCCGTGCCGGATGTTCCTGCTCAGGTAATGGCAACTGTTGATGAGGAAATTCCTTTTTAATTAATTCTGCCGCCAGGATGGTTGACACACCATTCTGGCTGTGCTATGATTACGCATCTTGAGGCTAAGACCACTCCTCAGATTATTATGTAAGTGTGGTTGTTTATTATGGAGAAAACTAATGGCTAAAACCGTTAAAGAAAAAATGCTCGCTACCCTGAGCAAGACTGATGGCTACAATACCTTTACCGTTGCACAGGCTCGCGCTCGTTTTGGCATCACCAACGTTGCGGCTCGTATCGCTGAGTTGCGTGAAGATGGTCATGCTATCTACACCAATACTCGCACCCTCTCTGATGGTCGCAAAATTTCCTTCTATCGCCTTGGTCAGCCAACCAAGCGTGTTATCGCAGAAGGTTTCAAAGCACTCCGTGCTAAAGGTGTTAGCACATTCGCCTAATTTATTGGTGAAATAGAATAGAGGAAGTGATATATAGAGGTATCGCTTCCTCTTTTCGTTTATGGGTGTAATATGGAAATAAAAGTAAAAATTGATGAATTGAAAAAATCTAAACTGTTCATTGCGACACCAATGTACGGTGGCATGGCGCACGGCATGTATGTTAAATCATGTCTCGACCTTCAGGCTGTCATGTCAAAATATGGTGTTGAAACAAGATTTTCTTTCTTGTTTAACGAATCGCTAATTACAAGGGCACGAAATTATCTGGTAGATGAATTTCTGCGCTCTGACTGTACCCACCTTTTGTTTATCGATTCTGATATTCATTATAATCCTCAAGACGTTCTAGCATTACTTGCACTCGACAAGGAAGTTATTGGTGGTCCTTATCCAAAGAAGTCTATTAACTGGTCAAACATTGCTCACGCAATCAAAAAGAATCCCGACATTAATCCGGGTGAACTAGAGAACCTTGTTGGTGATTATGTTTTCAACGTTGTAAAAGGCACTGCACAGTTTCAAGTGACTGAGCCTCTAGAAGTTTTGGAAATCGGAACTGGTTACATGCTGATTAAACGTGAAGTGTTTCCTAAAATGGAAGCTGCTTACCCACAATTGAGGTACAAACCAGACCATGTTGGTCAAGCTAACTTTGATGGCTCACGTTACATTCATGCATACTTTGATACGATTATCGATAGCAAAGACTCTGCAACAGGTGGTGGTTCTGACCGTTACTTGAGTGAAGATTATATGTTCTGCCAGTTGTGGCGTAAACTTGGTGGTAAAATTTATCTATGCCCTTGGATGAAAACTCAACACATCGGAACATATCCTTTTACTGGCAACATGCCAAAAATTGCTGAACATACAGGGAGACTATAATGCCAAGAGATGAATATTATTATACTGGTGCACCAGATGAAAATTCAGATTCTGTAGAAACTGAACAACCAAAATCAAGTATAGGTAGAAAATTTGATGGTGGTAAACTAGAATATGGTCTGCTACCACCAAAAGCACTTGAAGCTACCGTGGACGTTCTTACATTTGGTGCTCAGAAGTATGAACGTGATAATTGGAAGTATGTTGATGATTCTAAACGCAGATATTTTGATGCACTACAAAGGCACCTGTGGGCTTGGAAAACAGGTGAGCAGATTGACCCAGAGTCGGGTAAGCACCACTTGGCTCATGCTCTTTGTTGCCTGATGTTTTTGTATGAGCATGATACAATTTACTCTGTTGATGAACAATAATTTTAGAGGTATATTATGAAACTTTCGAAAGAAACATTGAGCGTTCTTAAAAACTTTGCAAGCATTAATGATGGACTGATGTTCCGTTCTGGTAATGTTCTGCGTACTTGTGATGCAAACAAACAAGTCATGGCTGAAACGACTATTACTGAAAGTGTTCCTGGCAATTTCGGTATCTTTGACTTGAATAAGTTCTTGTCTGTTCTCAGCCTTCATGAGGGTGATACCACTCTACAGATTGATGATGGTACCAAATCTTTGATTCTCAAAGATAAATCTGGCCGCAGCACCACAACATATCGTTTTTGTGATGCAAGCAATATCAAAAATTCACCAGAGAAATCTGTTTCAATGCCTACACCAGATGTGGTGTTTAATTTGACACAAACTGATTTTGAGTTTGTTCTACGTGCTGCAAACACTCTTGGTGTTCCACAAATCTCTATTCAGTCCGATGGCAGCAAAGTTGTTCTTAGTGCCCTTGATACCAAGAATACTTCTGCACATACGAATCAACTTGAAATTGGTGATGGTAATGGAAAGAAATACAAGATGCTTTTCAAGACTGAAAACTTGAAGATGATTCCTGGTTCATATGAAGTTAGCATTTCTTTCAAAGGTATCGCAAGCTTCAAGAACACTTCTAAACCAATTCAATATTGGGTTGCAACTGAAATAGGCTCCACTGGAGAAGCTTGATGTTGTTTCAGCTTGTCACAGACAAACACGGTATAACCTACTCTCTCAATAAAAATTTGATTAGTAGAGTTGTAGAAACCCGTGAAGGTCTAATGATTGTAATGAGTGATGGTGTTATCATACACACCAAAGAAAAACTTTTAGAATTTAATGCACGTTTGAATTCTAATATTTCTTTTTGATTTTATTTTTTGTTATGAGGTATTATGGAACATCTTCTTTGGACGGAGAAACACCGTCCTAAAACTGTAGCTGAGTGTATTCTTCCTGAAAGGATGAAGAAGCCTTTTCAGGACTACGTGAATAAAAATGAAATTCCAAACCTGCTGCTTCATGGCGGCGCAGGTGTTGGTAAGACTACCGTTGCGAAAGCAATGTGTAATGAAATCAATGCTGACTATCTAATCATTAATGGTTCAGATGAGACTGGTGTTGACGTTGTTCGTTCCAAAATCAAAGACTTTGCTTCCACCATGTCCTTTACTGGTGGTCGCAAAGTTATTATTGTTGATGAGGCTGACTATCTTTCTACAAATTCTCAAGCTGCATTTCGTAATGTCATTGAAGAATTTGCTTCGAATTGTTCTTTCATCTTTACTTGTAACTTCAAGAACAAGATGATTGAACCACTGCACTCTCGTTGTGCAGTTATTGATTTCACAATGAAAGCTTCTGAGAAAGCAACTATGGCTTCTCAGTTCTTCAAACGTGTCAATAATATCCTGACTGAAGAAGGTGTAAACTTCGACCAGAAAGTTATCGCTGAAGTTATCAAGAAACATTTTCCTGATTTTCGGCGTGTGCTTAATGAGTTGCAGCGTTATTCTTCGAATGATACCAAGACAATCGACACCGGCATTCTTGCACAAATTGGTGATATCACAATCGATGAGATTGTTGGTTATTTGAAAGAGAAAAACTTTGGTGCAATTCGTAAGTGGGTCGCATCGAATGACATTGATGCATCAAATCTCTATCGTAAGATTTATGATAGTCTGTATGATGTTTTGCAACCTCAAAGCATTCCGCAAGCAGTCATCATTCTAGCTGACTATCAGTATAAACAAGCTTTCGTTGCTGATGCAGAGATTAATACTGTTGCATGTTTGACTGAGTTGATGGTTAGTGTGGAGTTTAAATGATTGAAATGCCCACAATGAAAGACCATTTGTATGGTATTATTGATTGGATAAAAGATGATTGGAATTCTCACCCTTTCCGTTTTTGCGTTGAGTTGCTTGCTTGGGGTATTAGTATCGGCTGCTCTATCACCATGGCTCTTACAGTCCCCAATCCACCTCTGCTTGCACTCTATCCTGTTTGGATTCTTGGGTGTTCTTTGTATGCTTGGGCTGCCTACACTCGTAAGTCTTTTGGAATGCTGGCCAACTATCTATTGCTGACCACGATTGATACTATTGGACTTGTGAGGATGCTATGGAATCTCTAAACACACAAACGGTTAACACCAGTTTTTCTTATGGAACTCAAGCACAAAATAATGGCAATCAGGTTAAGATTGAAATTGGTGCACCTTCAGTAACGATACCTAAGCCTTTGTCATATCAATTTCGTGTAGCAGAATATGTGGACAAAAACAAAAAAATCACAAAGGTTCGACTACAAATCAGAATTTGTGAACATGACAATTATGGCTATGCTTTTATGAAAAACGATTGGCATGATGTTGAAAGGGTTCAAATCGATGAGTCCGTTTGATTTTGTTAATGAAATTCTTCAAGGTAAGAAGCAACTTATTGTTGATGAAGAAACTGAAGCTGCATATGCACCCTTTCTAATTAACCGTGCATTGTCTTATCATAAAGACTGTATCATGTATGCGAATGAAATGAATCGCAGGCATCACCTAGACCGGGCAATGCAAAATGGCTATTTACTAAATACCGTGAGGTCAAAGAAACGACCTTTCAATAAGTGGGTTAAGCCTGAAAAAAGTGAAGATTTAGCATGTGTCAAGACCTATTTCGGTCTTTCGGATGCAAAAGCACGAGAAGCCTTACGCCTCCTTACTGAAGAACAAATCCAAGAACTAAAAGAAAAAACCGATATCGGTGGATTAAGGAAATGATATGGTCGATTTGTCAACGTTTGTTGAGGTAAAATTAAAGCAAGAAGATGATTTTTTGAAGGTAAGGGAGACACTAACTAGGATTGGTGTGTCATCGCGCAAGGAAAAGATGCTCTATCAATCTTGCCATATCTTACATAAAAGAGGACAATACTACATTGTTCATTTTAAAGAACTTTTTGCATTGGACGGAAAACCTTCTAGCATCATTGATAACGATATTGAAAGAAGAAATGCTATTGCTAAACTTTTGGAGGAATGGGACTTGGTTAAGATTGTCAATCCAGAAATAATGGAAGGCAAGATTGCACCCATTCACCAGATTAAGATAATTTCATATCGTGAAAAAGATGAATGGCAGTTGGTGAGTAAGTACAATATAGGTAAGAAATCTCAGGAATAATTGAGTTAACATCATGAAAAAAGTGAAAGAAAAAATTACAAAGCTAAAGAACATCTATACTGGTGAAATTGTTTGCACTAGTAATTTGTTTGAGAAAAGGATTGATAGTAATCTGACATTCATTCAGGTTTATAAAGAAGAAAATCCAACACGTAGATACTTTGTAAATGGCGCGGCTTTTGTAAAAGTTGCTAAATAAAAGTATCCCTTCGGGATGGGAGCAGCAATCCGGTGTGGGCTGTATAATCCAGAAGCCGGGCCTACGCCTTATTGGGTAGGCATTATTAACTTGCTTTTAAAGGAGAAAACTATGACTCACCTAAATCTAGGTCGCTTAAACTTTGGACCTTTGGTTCCTTCAACTGTTGGTTTTGACCGCTACTTTGATGCATTTGAAGCATTGGAGAAGGCAGTGACAACAACTTATCCTCCACACAACATCGTAAAAGAAGATGATAATAATTATATTGTCGAACTTGCGGTTGCGGGTTTCAAAGAGGATGAAATTGAAATAGAAATTGTAAAGAATGAACTAGTAATCCGTGGAAATAAAACCGCGGAAGATGCCCGTTCTTTCTTGCATCGTGGAATCGCAACTCGTTCCTTTAAGAAGATTGTTCACTTGGTAGACACAATCAAAGTCAAAGGAGCGCGCCTGGACAACGGCATTCTGTCTGTTGAACTGGAGAACGTGATTCCAAAGGAAAACATTCCTAAGCGCATTCCTATCAGTACAGTAAGTAAGAAGAAAGAACTACTTCAGGAATAATTGCCTGATTAGTGGTTGACTGGTCCACCTTTTGGTGTTACAATGCATCAAAAGGTGGAATTATGAATGATGCTTATTTGAGAAAACTTATCTCTGATGAATTGCGTGAAACTCTTTTGTTCTCTGGTCTAGTCAGTGACTACCATTGCAAGACAAAAGAAAAAGATTCTAAAGGCAAAACACGGTACACTTTCAATACTGAAATTGGACCAATGTATGTCTATTCTTCAAAATCCATTTACATTAACGGGAAAAGATTCCCATCGTTGACTCAAGCAAGAGTTGAAATTGGAAAGTATTTACAATGAAAATTGCGGTTTGCTCCGACCTACACCTAGAATTTGGAACTATCAGTCTCGAAAACACCGAGAATGCTGATGTTCTTATCCTGTCCGGAGATATTTGTGTTGCTAAAGATTTGCAAGAGCGAGACTCTTATAATCTGAGGGGTGAAAATGATAAGTCTAATCAATACCATACGTTCTTTGAAGAATGCTGTGCTAGATTCCCTTCCGTTGTATACATCGCCGGGAATCATGAACATTATCATGGTGATTATGCTAAGTCTATTGGAATTATCCGTACTCATCTTGGTTATCTTTCTAATCTTCATGTTCTAGATAAAGAGAGTGTCATTCTAAATGACCATCTTTTCATCGGTGGTACTCTTTGGACTGATATGAACAAAGAAGATTCTAATACTTTGTATCGTATTAAAGGTTATATGAATGACTATCGCATTATTCAAAATAGTAATGAGGTCGTACATTTTAAAGATGAAGATGGAAATTTTCATACACGTACAGCAAGGTTTTCACCGGAAGATTCTGTGAAAGACCATAAAGCAATGTTGGAATTTATCAAGACAACCATTGCTAGTAATCCTACAATGTCTGTTGTTGTCGTTGGTCATCATTCACCTAGCAAACAATCAACCAAACCACGTTACGAAAAAGATGTGATGGTCAACGGTGCTTATAGTTCCGACTTGACAGAATTTATTTTGAATCATCCACAAATCAAAGTGTGG
>JACCED010637966.1_pt1 | contig 30151 bp, 28 predicted proteins | sample 7455021 | NCBI WGS metagenome assembly JACCED01 (sample SAMN15323456, study PRJNA562643) | freshwater metagenome | isolation source: river surface water | place: USA:Blue River Watershed | collected 2017-08-19 | reverse complement strand
GGCACTGATGACCAATGCAAATGCAATCCAGGCAATGAGCTGATACATGGCGTTCAATCTAGATCTTGTGACAGCTGATGCGCTGAGGTCTTTGGACTTTGACCAACTGCTGAGCGGCGTCAAGGAGCGGGAGTGCCTGGCCTATGGCACTGCGCTTTCGCAACTTGCACGAGACGAGGATCAATGGAGTCCTGTCCAACTGGAATGCATTCGGTTTGTTGGCGGTTTGTTGATGATGGGGCTGCGAGCTGATGATGCCCATCAACCATATGGTCCGATGTTTGAGTTCGGTGGCGGTCGCAGCTGTATTCCCGATGACTTTTGCAAGGAGTTTGTATCTTCGCTGGTCGAGTGGGTAAAGGGTCTGGCTGACCCTGAATTGAGGGCGCGCTTGTTTGATGTGGTTTGGTTACGTGTGCGCACGCGTCCCGCTGTTGAAGCCGCTGTTGAGGCCTATATTGAGTCCGCCCTCCGGCTGGAAGATCCTGCGCATTGGCCGCCCTGCCTTGAGCGTATGGAGCGTGCATTACGACTGTCTGCCAGCTTAGGGAGAGGTGGTACTGCGCTGAAGGATCGCGTATTGTCCGAGTTGGACTCCATGCTCAAAAGGCATAGGGGGACCGATCCGCTCTTTCTGACCGTTCGGCTGATTAACTTGCTGCTTGAGTTCAAGCATGGTGATGCTCAAGAGTATGCGTCCTATGCCTTGACAGCCGCTGAAGCGGCCAGTGATCGACAAGAGTTTTGGCAATCGAAAGATTATTTCGAACTATTGGCCGATTGTTGTCGCCGTACGGGCGATGCTGATAAGGAAGCCGAGGCTCGACGCAGAGCTGCAGAGTCTTTGGTGTTGGAGTCAGAAAAGGCCAAACTGGATGGTCGTGGTCCAGCGGCTGCCACGTCAATATTGTCAGATGCTGTGGAGGCCATGCGGCAAGTGCCTGGTGGAAAAGTCCGTGCTGCAGAACTGCATGATCAGCTTCTGGACCTACAGCGTGTCGCAGTGACCCAGCTGAAAAGAATTGCTACAGACAGTTTTGACATCTCTGAACTCGTGAACAGTGCAGTAGGTGCTGTACGAGACAAGGCGTTCAGTGATGCTGTTTTGATCTTTTGCCAGCTACACAAGCCTGCAGTCATTGAAAAGCTCAAGCGCGATGTTCATGACCAGGGGCGTATTGCCGTTTTTGGCAGCTTGTTTTCTAGCGAAGTGATGGACTCGCGGGGACGCGTAGTAGCCCGTGCACCGGGGCTAAAACCTGGTGCTGACGACTTGAAAGATGATGGTCTGCGTTGGCGAATGTTTCGACATGCGCGAATGATGCGGGGGTTAGCTGTTCAAGCATTTTTGAATCCAGCGCGACAAGAAATCGTGAGTTCAGGACCACCTGGTCGTCTGGAAATTTTGACTTTGGTGCGCTACAGCCCGTGGATACCACCGGGTCACATGGAAAGTTTCTTGAGAGGTTTGATAGCTGGGTTCCAAGGGGACATGCTGGTTGCAGCGCACATCATTCCCGTGCAACTGGAAGCGCTGATTCGTCATGTAGTGGAAATTGGGGGCGGTACAACGTCAATGCTGGACCCTGGCGGACTGCAACCTGAACGTCCGTTGAGCGCGTTGCTGGAAACAACACAAGCGAAGGCTGCTTTTGGTGAAGATCAAGTATTCGAATTGCAAGATCTTCTCGTCGACCCTTTAGGCACAAATCTGCGCAATGAAGTCGCCCATGGGATGCTGACTGATGAAGGATTTTTCGGTACCGAAGTGATGTATGCGTGGTGGCTAATGCTGAAGTTTTGTGTGCTTAGCTCAAAATTTGTTGAGAGGGAGCAGAGTAGATGAGCCAGGTTCAATTTATCCAGCAACTGATTTTGAGAGGTCAATGTTGATTCCCTCATCAGAATCCCTCACCGTCGAATTCAAAAGCGACCGCAAGCGTCTGTCGGACGCCGAGTTGGTCGAGGCTTTGGTGTGCCTGGCCAACACCGAGGGTGGCGAGTTGTGGTTGGGGGTTGAGGACGATGGCCAACCCACGGGCCTGCATGCGGACCACTTGGTGTTGACCGGTTTGCCGGGGCTGGTGGCGGCACGCACGTCGCCGTCTTTGCAGGTGACGGCCGATCGTTTCGAGGTGGATGGTGTGTCGGTGGCCCGAATCTCCGTGCCCAAAGCGCATGGCGAGGTGGCCACGCAAGCCGGTGTGTATGTGCGCCGCCGCATTCGGCACGATGGCACGCCCGAGTGTGTGCCCATGCTGCCGCATGAGCGCAGCAGCCGAGCCTCCAGCTTTGGCTTGGTGGATGTGTCGGCCCAGCCTGTGGCGGGCAGCACGCTGGCCGACTTTGATCCGCTGGAGCGCGAGCGTTTGCGCCAGGCCGTGCAGCAATACGGTGGCGACCGCGTGCTGCTGGAGCTGGACGACGAGGCCATGGATGGCGCTTTGGGTTTGACGCAGCGTCAGCCCGACGGCTCGCGCGTGCCCACGCTGACCGGTTTGCTGTTGATTGGCCGTGAATCGGTTTTGCAGCAGCGTGTGGCCACGCACGAGTTGGCGTTTCAGGTGCTGGCGCAGCAGGCGGTGCGCTTCAACGAGTTTCGGCGCTTTCCGTTGCTCAAGGCGCTGGACTGGCTGGAGACCAACTTTCGCCCCTACAACCCTGAGCAGGAATTGCAGGTGGGTTTGTTCCGTGTGCCGGTGCCGCTGGTGGACATGGCAGCCTTTCGCGAAGCCGTGGCCAATGCCTTGATTCACCGCGACTACCACCGCTTGGGTGCGGTGCATGTGCGGCTGGAAGACGATGCGCTGGTCATCAGCAACCCCGGCGGTTTGGTGGACGGCGTGACGCTGGCCAATTTGCTGGTGACCGAGCCGCGCCCCCGCAACCGCGCCCTGGCCGATGCCATGAAGCGCATTGGCGTGGTGGAGCGATCAGGCCGTGGGGTGGACACGATTTACCGTGGCATGCTCAAGTTTGGCCGCCCAGCCCCCGACTATGGCCGCACCGATTCGCACAATGTGGTGCTGAGCTTGCCCACGGTGCCAGCGGATGTGGCTTTCAGGCGCATGGTGGTAGACGCCGAGCGCAACCGCAGTGCCGAGCTGCCCATCGATTCCTTAATCGTTCTGGCTGCGCTGCGCGAGTTCAAACGCCTGTCGGCCGATGCATTGGCCACACACATTCAGCGTGACGCCACCAGTGCCAAGCGCACCTTGGAGGCTTTGACCGAAGCCGGACTGGTGGAAGCCCACGGCAACACCCGTGGCCGCAGCTACACCCTGTCGGCAGCGGTGTACTCGGTGGTGAGCGACAAGGCGGCCTACACCCGCCAGGTGGGCTTTGGCCCGATACAGCACGAGCAGATGGTGCTGAGCTACATCCGCCAGCATGGGCAAATCAAGCGGGCGGAGGTGATGGAGTTGTGCCGGTTGACGGAGGGGCAGGCCAAACGCTTGTTGCAACGAATGCTGGAGGCCAACCAGATCGTGATGCGTGGGCAGAGCAAAGCGACGGCCTACATTGAGCCGGAGTGACACTGGTCGCCGGGCCGATACGGATCATTTGCGGATCATTTGCGGATCATTTGAATTTTCTAAGTTGTTGATTTTTATGAAAATTCTTCCGGAGGTAATCTGAAAAGCTCTTGCGGATCAAATTAAACGGACGTTTTTTCCTGAACACATGACCCCCCTCAAACGCGCCCTCATCGAAAAAGCCGGACACGACCACGGCTTTGAGCATGTGCTGCCCGCCGCCAGTGGCGTGGTCAATCTGGGCTCGGCCCGCCACCCTGCGGCTGTAGCGGTGTCGCTACAGCCGCAGGGCTATGCGGTGGCGGTGGTGCAGGGGCCTGCCACCTTGCCGCCCGAGCTGGAGCGCAGCTTTGCATCTTGGCCGCGAGACGGTGCGGCGTTTTTGGCGGCCACCGATGCCGACTTGGCCCAATGGCTGCGCCGCGCCTCTGCACTCGCGCAGTCCCTGCCCAACCAGGCCGCGGTGGACTTTGACACCCAGGTGCAGCAGGCGCTGGCAGCTTTGCCTGCTGCCGACACCCAAAGCACCGAGGTGCAGCGCCTGGTGCGCCAGCGCGTGGGCCAAGACCGCTACCGCCAGGCCATGCTGAGCTATTGGGGCGGCGCCTGCGCCGTCACAGGCCTGACGCTGCAGCTCGCGCTGCGCGCCAGCCACGCCAAGCCTTGGGCCGACTGCACCACCGACGCCGAGCGTCTGGACGTGTTCAACGGCTTTTTGCTCAGCGCCAATTTGGATGCGTTGTTCGACAAGTTTCTGATTTCGTTTGCCGACGACGGCGCGATGCTGGTGAGCCCTCAGCTTTCAGTGGCCGATCGTCAACTGCTGGGGCTGGACGCGAGCCTGCGCTTGCGTTGGCTGGCGCCAGGGCATGCGACTTACTTGGCTTTTCACAGGGAGCGGTTTGGAAATGTGTAACGCTTGGAACCATTCGCCCAGTTGTACTTGTGGTTGGGGTGGTGAGGGCTCCAAGGGCGGTGGTTTCGGATTTGCTTTGAGTGACAGTGGACTAACCAAGTTTTCTGATCTGATTCGGTCTCGATACCGGCAGGAAGCGCGTGCCTTTGTAAATCCGAATGCAAAGTGCCCGATCTGCAATGCAGGAGTGTTTTTTTATCAGTCGCCTGAAGGCGGGCGCGTTTTTTTTGACCACCTTGGAAAGCCTTGGCCAAAGCATCCATGCACAGCAAAATTGCCCAATGGACCCCTGAGGGTTGAGCAGTTGGTCACTGTGCGCAATGAATTGAAGCCTTCGGAGTGGTTGCCGTTTATTTGTCTTTCGATTCATCCAGCTCCGTTGGTCGGCCATGGCGTTTTTGTCCTTGAAGGTCTATATGACCATGCAGAACTGAAAATTTTCTGCAGAATGCAAGGGCTTTTGGTTAGGGCACCTTACCTGCTCAAGAAGTCTGACACGGCCTCTAATTTTTTTGATGTGACAACGATTCAGTTCGTTGATGGTGAGGCCTTGCCAATAGAGTTTGAGGCAACTCGGTCTGCAATGAGTTTGATCCCAGGTCATTTGCGTACAGATGTACATGTTGATAAAAAGCAAGTTTTGCCGACTGAACCTCGTTCTCAGAGGTTTGTTACTGACGCAGAGAATGCTGCTGAGCGAGCAAAACGAAATAGAAATAAAAACGCGTCAAATCGAAATCTTCGCAAAAAAACTACACCTGCTATTCCTACAGCAATGCAGTTGGCTTTCCAGAGAGCCTTGCAAAGAAAATAGTGAGCTAGCTCGACTTATGGGAAAGCGTTGAAATGAAAAAGCGCCGCAATGCAAGTCATGTGGATGAATTTATTGAGAAGGTCCAGACAAATTTATTGAATGAATTTGGACGGGTTGATTTACCGCTTGCTGTTCAAGTGTTGGCTCGTAATCGAGCCTCCAAGGAAGGGATCACCTCAAAACAAGCTTTGGATGCGCTGATTGCAGAGCCTGGAGGTCTGGAAAAAGTACTCCAAGAAACCAAAAAAATGGTTCGGAGTATCCGCAGGAAGGCGGCGCGGGCAAGTTCTTCGGGATCGCCAAAAGGAGTGTTCGGTTCGACAACACTTTTGCCCGGTGCTCCGCCACTTCAGGGCGGTGCTCCAGGTGCAGGCAGATCCTCTAGACGCCGGTAATTACTGCGTACTGCGGGCGGGGGTCACCATGGACGTCGACTTTCAAAGCCGCATGGCCAGTGCCTGCGCCGCCCGCTCACTTAGCACCACATCCGCCCGCATCTGCGCCCGCGTCAGCCCCACAAACAATTTGCGTTGTTCGCTGGGGTCGAGTTCTTCAAAGTTCACCTTTGTAGCCCTCTCGAAAAACTGGAGCTATTGGCCCAGTTCGTCGAACAGGTTTTTCTGGGTGCCCACACACTGAGTCACCCAGGTAAGACCTTGGACGACATGGTTCGGGCATTGGTGGGTGCTTGAAATCAGAATCCTTACGTCTCAGTTGGATAGCGCGGCCTCCAGCAGCTCCATCCTGCTGCGGAGTCTGGCCTGCGCAGGCACGCCGTTTTCCATCTGCAGACATCGCTCTGGCGCAGGTACCACCCGCGAAACGGGTGGGCGAAGCCAGGCGATTGAGGGGGCAGGCCAGGTACTGTGCAGCCCTAGCAGCAATGCTATTGAAATCATGGCAGCGCATGCTGACGGCATGCGGGCTCACCGCATGAGCCTTGTGGGCAGCACCATGCGACCATTCCCAGGAGAAATGCCATGAAACTCGAAATCCTCCACGGCAACATCGTTAAGCAACCTGACGTGGAAGCTATCGTCAACAGCGCCAACGCCAACCTGCGCCTGGGTTCGGGCGTTGCCGGAGCGATCCACACCGCCGCCGGCCCCAAGCTCGAGGAATACTGCAAGCCGTTCGCGCCGCTCGACTATGGCCACTACCTGGTCACGCCAGGATTCAAGCTGCCCAACCTGTGGGTGATCCATGTGCGGGCGGCGTCCTACACCAACCATGATGACGCGCCTGCCATCCTGCGTCAGGCTCTCGAAGCTATGCTGCGCGCAGCACATGACAACCACATCCGAAGCGTAGCATTCCCGGCCATGGGTACAGGGGTATTCGCATTTCCGCCGGTGCTGGCCGCCGAGATCACGGCCTCGGTGCTGGAGCGCGCGGGCGAGCTGGCGCCGCATTTTCAGCTGGTCCGTCTGTGCCTGGCGGGCGGGGGACTCTACGAGCAATACCTGTCGGCGTTTTCTGCGGCAGGGCTCGCGGTCGAAGAGGGTGCCTCAGCGGTATAAGCCGCGCATGCGCTCGAGTTGCTCGCGCACGCGCTCGCGCAAGCTGACCGGCGCGAGCACCTCGACCTCAGCGCCAAAGCGCAGGATGTCGCCAACGAGTTCGCGCTCGTCGGCATAGGGGATGCGCAACGTGTAGCGCCCATCGGCGTGCAGCACGCCCTGCTGCTGCGAATGCCAGACCTCATGCTGAACCCAGCCCGCGCGCGCAGCGCTGAAGCGCAGCTCGGCCCAGTCCGTGGGGCTGCCTGCGAAGATGCCGTAGCCGCCGTCGAGCTGCTGGCGCATGGCGGCCAGATCGAGGTCCTTGGCCGGGGCATCGAGGATCTCGGCGCTTTGGATGGCGTCGATCGAAAAGCTGCGCAGGCCCTTGCGCAGGTGGCACCAGGCGTCCACGTACCAGTTGTCGCGGTAGTGCACGAGCTGCTGGGGCGAGAGAGCGCGCTCGCTGGTCTCGCTGCGCAGGCGGTGGTGGTGCAACACCTTGACCTGCTTGCGCTCGAAAGTGGCCTTGGCGATCGTCTCGAAGGCGGCCAGCGGCAGCCGGCGCCGGGCTGCGCTGAGCGCGCGCACGCGCTGCGTGAGTTGCTGTGGGTCCAGCCCCTGTTGGCTGAGCATCTCGTCGAGCCGCCGGCGCAGCGGGCGCAGCTTGGGGCCGAGCAGCCCGGGCTCGAGCTGCTCGATCATGCTCTGGATGGTCATGAGGGCGAGGATTTCGTCCTGCGTGAACCAGAAGCCCGGCAGCTCGGTCGCGTCCTGCGGCGCATCCAGCCGGTAGCCGCCCAGATCCCGGTCGAACACGATGGGCGTGCCCAGGCGGTCGCGCAACTTGGCGATGTCGCGCTTGAAGGTGGCCGGCGAGATCTCCAGCGCATCCATGATGGCCTCGCGGCTGAGCGCCCGTCGGTGGCTCAGCAGTGTCTTGTAGCGGTAGAGGCGGTCGATCTCGGACATGGGCGCTCACTGAATTTGTTCTATTTTGCAGTAGTGATGGATGGCAACCTTGCGCAGCTCTTACCGCAATGACGGCCTTTGATGGCAATAGATGTCTTCGCTGCCCACATCGCGCATGGGTTTAACACCATCGGGGCTCAGATCCTGAGCCTCTGACACTGATAGAAATGACAATGACCCGCTCATGTTCTGAGCCAAGCGCCTTCCACACTTTGTCTCCGTTCAATGGACGAGGAATGTATGGGGCGCACAGAAAGACTCTTTCGCATCACGAGCTTGCTGCGTGAGGTCAAGAAGATCCGTTTCGATGAAATGCTCAACCGCCTGGGCGTGTCTCCCGCCACGCTCAAGCGCGACCTGAAGTACCTGCGAGAGAACCTGGGCACGCCGATCCACTACGACGCCTTCGAGCGTGCCTACCAGCTGGGCCTGCACGGCTACCGCAGCAAGCAGGAAATCCCGGGCTTCTGGTTCGACGAGGCCGAGCTGCTCGCCCTGGCGTTTGCCGGACGATTGCTCGAAGACCTCGATCCTCAGCAAAAGCTTGCGCCCCGACTCAAGTCGGTGATGGATCGTCTGACCTCGGCCTTGCCGCGCGTAGCTTTGCAGACACACTGGATGGATCGGGTGCGTCTGTTCATGCCCGGACGCAGGGAAATGAACAGCGCGGTGTTCGACGCGGTGACCACCGCCATGCTGCAGCGGAGGCGTCTGCGCCTCGTGTACTTCACCCGTTCGAGAGGCGTTCGCAGCGACCGGGTGGTCTCTCCCCAGCGCCTGATTTTTCAGCGGGCGTGGTATCTGGACGCGCAATGCCACAAGGTCAACGCGCTCAGACGTTTCGCGCTGGACGCCATGGAGTCATCGGTGGTGCTGGATGAGCCGGCGCAAGACATCGAGCTCTCGACGCTGGAGCGCCTGTTCGACGGCACGTATGGCGCGTTTCCAGGCGAGGCGAACCGCTGGGCCACGCTGCGCTTCAGTCAGCCTGCTGCGCAGTGGGTGGCGCGGGAGACCTGGCATCCAATGCAGCGCATGCAGCAGCTCAAGGACGGCGCGATCGAATTGGTGGTGCCCTACAGGGACACCACCGAACTGGTGATGGACATCATGCGCCACGGCGATCAGGTCGAGGTGATTGGGGACGAGCACCTGGTGAGCGCTGTGAAGCAGCGGGTGCGGGCCTTGTGCCGTCGTTATGGTTTCTAGATCAAATCTTGCGCCACTGCGCGACTCATCCTCTGAGCTTGCCTACCCAGAAACTGCCTTCACGGCCGTGGAGTCATGTCGACAGGACGGCCGCTCACCAGTCGATTGGAGTTTCGAATGAAAAAAACGCTCTGCAAAACCGCTGCTGCTGCAGCGATGGTTCTCGTGGCCGTGGCCGCACAGGCCCAGGCCAACAAATCCGAGTTCTATGGCGAACTCGGTTTGACCAGCGTGACCTACAAAGAATCTGGTTACAGCATCAAGCCGACCATGATCCGTGCCATCGGCGGCGTTGATGTGCATCCCAACTTCGCCGTCGAAGGCATGCTGGCCATCGGCGCCACCGACGACACGGTCCGTATCCAGAACGTGAACCTCACCGGTGAAATCGACAATGCCTACGGCATCTTCCTCAAGCCCAAGGCCACGCTGGCGCCCAACCTGGAGGTGTTCGGCCGCCTGGGTTATGTGAAGACCAAAATCAGCGCCTCCATTCCGGGCTATGCGATCTCCGACACCGGCAGCGATACGGCCTATGGCCTGGGGGTCTCGTACAAGTTCTCGGAGAGCCTGTCCCTGAATGCCGATTACATGAGTTACTACAACAAGAACGCGGTCAAGGGCACTGGCTTCACCGTCGGCCTGGGCATGCGCTTCTGATCGACAGAAACTTTCTCAGCGCACTCAACCCGCCAGACGCCTGAGGTGTCTGGCGGGTTTTTTACACAGAAGAGGATGAGGCAGCTGGGTTCGGTCGTCGCCCGGAGTGCTTCAGCGCCGGGCGTCTGCCGCTCTGTAGGGGCCGTCGGGCAGGGCGTTCGGCCCGAGGATGAAGACTTGCTGGTTGGCCTGGCGCGTCAGCGGCATGTAGTTGGGCGCCGCGCGCGTCAGGGCTGCGGAAAGCACGGCCGACAGCATGGCGGCCATGGGCGATACCGCATTGTTATTGTTGTTGTCGGGCGTGTACTGCATCTGCTTGCGCTCGCTCCAGATCTCGACATCGTCTCTGCTCACGAGCCGGTAGGAGAAGTCCACCGTCACTGTCGTCGACAGCACCACATAGCGGGCGTCCCAGCGGTTGATGGTCACGTACAGCACCGAATCCGAACCGAAGAGCCTGGCGAGCGTACTGGCCGGCTGCTGATGGATTTTTTCGCCCTCGTAGAAGCCTTCCTGCTCGAGCACGACCTTGGTGGTGTTGACCGGAAAGACGTAGTAGCCCTTTTCCGCGATCGGCACGGGCAGGGCAGAGAGCACATAGTTGGGCGCATCCACGTCGAGCGATTTGTTGATGACGGGCACCACGAGGATGGAGCGGGGCGCGGCGGCCTTGAAAGCGCTCATGTCCTTTTGCGTCGGTTGTGTCACGCAGCCCGTGAGTGCGAGCAGGGCCAGGCTGGTCAGGGCAAGGCGTCGTTTCATCGCGGTTCTCCTTGCGTGCCTTTGTCAAGTCGCTCGAGGTTCTGGATCATGGCCGTCATGAGCTGGGCGCTTTCGGGCCAGGTGGCGCGCTCTTGCGCGTAGTAGCTGATCGCCTGCGGGCGGTTGCCCGCCTGCAGGTAGACCGTGCCCAATTCGGCATAGAGCCCCGGCGCCACCTTGCGTCCGGACTTTTGTGCTTCTTGGATGTGCGCTTCGAGCTTGAGCCGCAAGGCCTCGACCTTGGTCGGGTCCTTGTAGGCGGCGTAGAGCTGGTCCTCGTAGCCGCCCCACTGGTAAAGGGCATTGGAGGCGCAGCCGGTGAGCAGCAGGCTGCCGCAAAGGGCGAGGGTGCGGATCATCATGGTCGCCTCACCTGAGCACGAAGGATTTGTTCACGCCGTCGGCGACGTAAAAGCGCTCGTCCAGCAACATCTGGCCGCCCCAGGACACCTGCAGATGGTGCGTGCCAGGCACAAGGCGCAGCGAGGCCACGCCGTCGCGATACGCGCCGGCCATACCCATGGGAAGACCGTTGATGCTGACCAGAGCCTGCGCGAGCTCCGGACGCTCGAACTTGAAGGCGACCTGCGGCCGGATATCGGCCACGGCTTGCTTTTCGGTGGGCATCTGCGTGCAGGCAGAGAGCAGCGCGGTTGAAATTGCCAGGGCACTCAGGCCGGCTTGCATCGATTGTCTGCGCATCGCTTACTCCTGTGTGCGGACCACGAGTTGGTCAAGACGTTGGCCTTCGATCGATCCCGATTGCAGGCTGGCGACCGCCCCCTCATTGAGTTCGTTGTCGCCAAAGAGGGCATCGATGCGCACCTGGGCGAGCGTTCGGCCGGGCAGCGTGATCGTCGCGCCCGTCTGCGGCGACTTGATCTTTTCCCCCTGGGTCTGCACTGTGAGCGTCATGCCCGGCTGCAGACCCTGAGCCTTGCCGCCGCTGAGGAAGAGGCGCGAACCCTCGGCCTTGAGGATGAAGGTCTGCCAGGGCCGGGTGTTGAAGTCGGCGGAGAGCCGACTCACGGCCTCGGAGACGGCCTGGCGGATCGCTGCGTCGTTGAGCGTGCCGTCGTATCCCGCCTGCGAACCGAAGCCGAAGGTCGATGCGGTTTCGGTCGAGGCCTCGCCTGCACCCGAGGTGGCAAAAAGGATCTGCCCCGTTTGCGTGTCCACCACGCGCACATCGACCTTGGCGAAGGCCACTTGGCGCTTGCTGGAGGAGACGAAGCCGGTGGCGCCCACGGTCTTGCGGCCGAACTCGGTCAGGGAGCCGATCACCAGCGCGTCCACGCCAATCAGGTTCAGCTTGTTCTCGGTGAGCCGGCTCTCTGCCTCGACCTTGCCGATGTCGGGCCGCTCGAACACCAAGAAGGCGCCGGACTCCGTCAAGGCCTTGCTCATCAGGTCAGTGACCTGCTTGCCCAGCGGGTCACCGCTGCGGTCGCGCAGCAGCGACTGGCCGTAGTTCGTTTCGTTGGTGATGCGTCCAAGCGCGATCTTGCGTTTGAGGCTGGGTTTTTTGGGGGGCTGCTGCAGAACAGCCTGCTGGGCCGACTTGAGTTGGCTGTCGCTGACGGGGGCTTCCTGAGGGCTCACAGAGGGCGTCTGCACGGCGCACCCCCCGAGCCAGGCCAATGGCAGCCATACTGCCGATGCTTTGAGCAGGCCCCGTCGTCCCGTTCCAGCGCAATCAAGCGCTCGCTGATTGGTGTCGCAATCCATGCAATAACCCTCTTGGTGGCATTTGGTGAGGCCACTCTAGGGTGAGGCTGGATCAGTTTCCGAGCCGATCAGAGTGTCAAAAAATGAGCCATTAGCCACCCCAAAAACACCAAAGCCCTTCCGGATTCGGAAGGGCTTTTTGTTTGGGCGCGGGGCGCGCTCAGTTGACCATGACGAGCTTGCCCATCACCGCGCGTGAACCCATGCGCGCGTAAGCCGCTTTGAGTTCGCTCATGGGCATGGTGCGGTCGATCACGGGTTTGACCTTGCCTTCGCTGTACCAGCGCGCGAGCTCGGCCATCATGGCCGCGTTCGCCTGCGGCTCGCGGCGCGCGAAGTCGCCCCAGAACACGCCCACCAGCGACGCGCCCTTGAGCAGCGGCAGGTTCAGCGGCAGCGCCGGGATGGGGCCGCCGGCAAAGCCGATCACGAGGTAGCGCCCGCGCCAGGCGATCGAGCGGAAGGCCGGTTCGGCCAGCTCGCCGCCCACCGGGTCATACACCACGTCCGGGCCTTGGCCCTCGGTCAGCGTCTTGATCGCCTCGCGCAGGTTTTCGGTGCCGTAGTTGATGACGGCGTCGGCCCCTTGCGCGGTGCACAGCGCGCATTTTTCGGCGGTGGAGGCGGCGGCGATCACGCGCGCGCCCACGGCCTTGGCGATCTGGATGGCCGCCGTGCCCACGCCACCGGCAGCGCCCAAAATCAGCACCGTTTCGCCCGCTTTGAGCTGGCCCCGGTCGATCAGCGCGTGGTGGCTGGTGGCGTAGGTCATGATGAAGGCGGCTGCGTCCACCGCCGGAAAGCCATCGGGCAGCGGCATGCACAGCTTGGCCGGCGCCAGGGTGTGCGTGCCAAAGCCGCCGGTCCCCGAGAGGCAGGCCACCGTCTGGCCGATTTGCAGGCCCTTGATGCCTTCGCCCAGCGCGCGCACCACGCCCGCGTATTCCGAGCCCGGCACAAAGGGCAGGGGCGGTTTCATCTGGTATTTGTTCTGCACGATCAGCAGGTCGGGGAAGTTCAGGCTGGCGGCCTGGATCTCGATCAGGACTTCACCGGCCCCGGGCTGCGGGGTGGGCAAGTCTTTCCAGCTCAGGGCGTCGACGCCGATCGGGTTTTCGCATAGCCAGGCGTGCATGGGGTCTCCTTGATGTGCTGCTCTGCCAAAGGTGTGCGGGCGATCTTAGGCAGGCCGGGCAGGGCGTCAATGTCCCGGGAGCGACCGGCTCGCGGCATCGCCTGGCGCGGCGGGGCGGCCTGTGGCGCAGCCTACAATCGGGGCTTTCCGAGACCCCTATGCGCATCCTCCTCTCCAACGACGACGGTTACCGGGCCGATGGCCTGCAGGCGCTGCGCCAGGCGCTGTCGGCCATCGCCGAGGTCGAGGTGGTCGCGCCCGAACACAACAACAGCGCCAAATCGAACGCGCTCACGCTCAACGCGCCGCTGTATGTGCACGACGCCGGCCCTGGCGTGCGCTACGTCAACGGCACGCCGGCCGACTGCGTGCACATCGCGCTCACGGGCCTGTTGGGCTACCGGCCTGACCTGGTGATTTCGGGCATCAACAACGGCGCCAACATGGGCGACGACACCCTGTATTCGGGCACGGTGGGCGCGGCCATGGAGGGCTATCTGTTTGGCATCCCGGCCATGGCGGTCTCTTTGGTCGACAAGGGCTGGGCCCACATCGAAGACGCCGCGCGCAAGACCTGCGACCTGGTGCAGCACCTGCAGCAGCAGTCGCTGGTGGGCCTGCGGCCCTGGCTGCTCAACGTCAACATCCCCAACCTGCCATATGCGCAGCTGGGCCACCCCAAGATGTGTCGCCTTGGGCGCCGCCATGCGGCCGAGCCGGTGATCACGCAAATCAGCCCGCGCGGCGAAACCATGTACTGGATCGGTAATGCCGGACCGGCGCTCGACGATGCCGAGGGCACCGATTTCCACGCGGCGCACCATGGCCATGTCGCCGTCACGCCGCTCAAGGTCGACCTGACCGAGCACGAACACCTGGGCTACTGGGCGCAGAGCCTGGCGCCGGTGGCGCGCCAGGCGGGGGCCGCATGAGTCAGCGTCCGGGCTTTCCCGTCAAGCTGCCGAGTTCGGCCACGCCGGCCAAGGCCACGCGATCGGGCGCACCTTCGGCCAAAACCCAGGGCCTGCCCGCGCGTGTGGCCGCGCCGGCCGGGGTGGGCCTCGATTCGAGCGCGGTGCGCGCGCGCATGGTGCAAAAACTCGCCGAGGGGGGTGTGCGCGACCCCCTGGTGCTGGCGGCGATGAACACGGTCGAACGCCACCGCTTTGTCGAAAGCGCGCTGGTCGGCCAGGCCTACGAAGACACCAGCCTGCCGATCGGCCTGGGCCAGACGATTTCCAAGCCCAATGTGGTGGCCCGCATGATCGAGCTTTTGCGCGAGGGCGCCAGCGGCAAACTCGGCCGGGTGCTCGAAATCGGCACCGGCTGCGGCTACCAGGCCGCGGTGCTCAGCCATGTGGCGCGCGAGGTCTACAGCGTGGAGCGCCTGAAGGGCCTGCACGAAAAAGCGCGCGAAAACCTGCGCCATTTCCGTCTGCCCAATGTGCACCTGATTTTTGGTGACGGCATGCTGGGCTACGCCAAGGGCGCGCCCTATGCGGCGATCATCTCGGCCGCCGGCGGCGAGCAGGTGCCCCAGGCCTGGCTGGACCAGCTGGCCGAAGGCGGGCGGCTGGTGGCCCCCACCGTCACCGCCGCCGGCCGGCAGGCGCTGGTGGTGGTGCACAAAACCGCACGGGGCTGTGAGCGCCAGGTCCTCGAGGCGGTGCACTTCGTGCCCCTAAAATCGGGCGTTGCCTGAGATGGGTTGTCCATGAAACTTCTGACTGCACGCATTGCCTTGCTCGCACTGTCGGCCTCGCTGGCCGCGCTGCTGAGCGCTTGCGGCTCTTCGCCGCGCACCCCGGCCCCGGTGGAAGACCGGGTGGCCCAACGCCAGGCGCCGGTGGCCAGCGACAGCAAGCCTTTGCCCGGCGCTGAAAACGCGGGCAAGCCCGGTTACTACACCGTGCAAAAAGGCGACACGCTCATGCGCATCGGCCTCGACCATGGCCAGGCCTGGCGCGATCTGGCGCGCTGGAACAACCTGAGCAACCCCGATCTGATCGAAGTTGGCCAGGTGCTGCGCGTGGCGCCGCCCGGCGCCTCGGTGGAAACCTCGGGCGTGGTGGTGCGGCCCATCGCGCCGTCCGCCAACGGCAGCGCCAGCGCGGCGGCACCGGCGCGAGCGCCAGCGTCCGCGCCCCAGGCCGGCAACGGCGCCGCGCTGGAAGAGGCCAGCTTTGCCTGGCCCGCCAACGGCCAGGTGGTGCAGGGCTTTGACGAGGCCAAGAACAAGGGCATCGACATCGCCGGCAAGGCGGGCGACCCGGTGCTGGCCGCCGCCGACGGCCAGGTGGTCTACGCCGGCGCCGGCCTGCGTGGCTATGGCAACCTGGTCATCCTCAAGCACGACAACACCTACCTCACGGCCTACGCCCACAACCAGAAGCTTCTGGTCAAGGAAGACCAGAAAGTGCGCCGCGGCGACAAGATCGCCGAGATGGGCAGCAGCGACGCCGACCGCGTCAAATTGCACTTCGAGGTGCGCCGCCAGGGCAAGCCGGTCGATCCCGCCAAATACCTCGCCGCGCGCTGAGCGGACATGGCCTTGCCGGTCCTGGTCTTCGACATCGAGACCATCCCCGACATGGGCGGCTGGCGTCGCCTGCACGGTGTGCCTGAAGGCCTGGCGCCGCAGGCCAGCGACGCCGAGCTCTTTGCCCACTGGAAGGCGCAGCGCGCCGCGCAGGGCCAGAGCGACTTCATGCCCCTGTACCTGCAGCGCGTGCTGTGCATCAGCTGCGTGTTCCGCAATGCCGAGGGCCTGCGCGTGCATTCCTTCGTCGATCGCGACGGCGAGAGCGAAGCCAAGGTGGTGCAGACCTTTTTCAACGCCATCGAGAAACACAGCCCCCAGCTCGTGAGCTGGAACGGCAGCGGCTTTGATTTGCCGGTGCTGCACTACCGGGGCCTGCAGCACGGCGTGGTGGCCGACCACTACTGGGACATGGGCGAGGCCGACCGCGAGGCCAAGTGGAACAACTACATCGGCCGCTACCACCTCAAGCACCTGGACCTGATGGACCTGCTGGCCAAGTACACGCCGCGCGCCAATGCGCCGCTGGACGCCCTGGCCAAGCTCTGCGGTTTTCCGGGCAAGCTGGGCATGGACGGTGGCCAGGTTTACGACCAGTACCTGGCCGGCCAGCTTGAGGACGTGCGCCGCTACTGCGAAACCGACGTCATGAACACCTACCTGCTGTACTGCCGCTTCCAGAAAATGCGCGGCGGCTTCACCGAGGCCGAATACGCGCAGGAAATCGACTTTGTGCGCCAGAACCTGCAGGCGCTGGCGCCCGCCGAGCCGCATTGGCAGCAATACCTGCAGGCCTGGGCCTGAGCGGCGCGGAAGGCGCGCCATGTCCTGAGACAATCGGGGCATGAGTGAGCCACAAGACATTCCCCTGAACGAGAACGAATTTCCCCCCGAGGATTTGCCCGAGGGCTGGCTGCGCGTGCGCGCGCTGGACATGGACGCGCAGGGCATTGCCCGCCGGCCCGATGGCAAGGTGGTGTTCATCGAAGGCGCCTTGCCGGGCGAGCTGGTCTCGGTCAAGGTCGGCCGCAAGAAAAACAACTGGGAGCAGGGCAGCGTCACCGACATCCACCGCGTCTCTGCGCAACGCGTGCGCCCCGGCTGCCCGCATTTCGGTCTGCACCAGGGGGCCTGTGGCGGCTGCAAGATGCAGCACCTGGAGCCGGCCGCCCAGGTGGCCATCAAGCAGCGTGTGCTCGAAGACAACCTCTGGCACCTGGCCAAGGTCAAGGCCGAGACCCTGCTGCGCCCGATCCAGGGCCCGGCCTGGGGCTACCGCTACCGCGCCCGCCTGTCGGTGCGCTATGTGCAGAAAAAAGGCGAGGTGCTGATCGGCTTTCACGAGCGCAAGAGCCGCTACATCGCCGACATGCAGGTCTGCCCCATCCTGCCGCCGCATGTGAGCGCCTTGCTGATGCCGCTGCGTGGCCTGATCGGCCGCCTGCAGGCGCGCGAAACCTGTCCGCAAATCGAGCTGGCCTGCGGCGACTCTGTCACGGCCCTGGTGCTGCGCCACCTGGAGCCCTTGTCCGAGGGGGACAAGGGCCTGCTGCGCGCGTTTGCGGCTGAGCACGGCGTGCAATGGTGGCTGCAGCCCAAGGGCCCGGACACGGTGCACCTCTTGGACGAAGGCCCGCAACTGGCTTACGGCCTGCCGGATTTCGGCATCACCATGCCCTTCAAGCCGACCGACTTCACCCAGGTCAACCCCTTCATCAACCGCGTGCTGGTCAGCCGCGCGCTGCGCCTGCTGGGCGCGCAAAAGGGCGACCGCGTGATCGACTGGTTCTGCGGCTTGGGCAACTTCACCTTGCCCATCGCCAGCCAGGCCGGCGAGGTGCTGGGCATCGAGGGCTCGGAGACGCTGGTGCAGCGCTCGCAGCAAAACTACGCCGCCAACCAGGCCGGCCGCAGCCAGCCCCTGGCCCCCACGGCGTTTGTCGCGCGCAACCTCTTCGAGATGACGCCGCAGATGCTGGTGGCCGATGGCGTGGCCGACAAATGGCTGGTCGACCCCCCGCGCGAGGGCGCCTTTGCCCTGTCCAAAGCCCTGGCCGAGCTGCACCAGCAGCCCGAGCTGCGCGGGGGCTGGACGCCGCCCCAGCGCATCGTCTACGTGAGCTGCAATCCGGCCACGCTGGCGCGCGACGCTGGCCTGCTGGTGCACCAGGCCGGCTACCGCTGCGTGGCCGCCGGTGTGGTCAATATGTTCGCGCACACCGCGCACGTGGAGAGCATGGCGGTGTTCGAGCGGGCTTGATGCCAAGCGTACGACCATGAAAAAAGGGCTCCCGAGGGAGCCCTTTGCATGGAACAAGCGTCGCTTATTCGCGTTCGCCGCCCATGATGCCCAGCAGGGCGAGCAGGCTTTGGAAGACGTTGAACACGTCCAGGTAGAGCGCGAGGGTGGCGCTGATGTAGTTGGTCTCGCCGCCGTCGATGATGCGCTTGAGGTCGTACAGCATGTAGGCGCTGAACAGGCCGATGGCCAGGGTCGAGATCGCCATCATGCCGGCGCTCGAGCCGACGAAAACGTTGATGATGGCGCCCACCATCAGCACCAGCGCACCGACGAACAGCCATTTGCCCATGCCCGACAGGTCGCGCTTGATCGTGCTGGCCAGGCTGGCCATGACGAAGAACACGCCCGCGGTGCCGGCAAACGCGGTCATCACCAGTTCGGAGCCGTTCTTGAAGCCCAGCACCATGGCGATCAGGCGCGAGAGCATCAGACCCATGAAGAAGGTGAAGGCCAGCAGCACGGGCACGCCGGCGGCCGAGTTCTTGGTCTTTTCGATGGCGAACATGAAGCCGAAAGCGCCGGCCAGGAACACGATCAGGCCCAGACCACCCCCCAGGCTGGCGGTGATGCCGGTGGCCACGCCGAACCAGGCGCCCAGCACCGTCGGCAGCAGGGACAGGGCCAGCAGCCAGTAGGTGTTGCGCAGCACGCGGTGGCGCTCGGCCGAGAGGCCGCCGCGGCCCCAGCTGGCGGTGTCGAGTGTGCGGATGTCGCTCATGTGTGTCTCCAGTGGATGAACCCTGACATCAGGGCGTGTGCATTGTAGGGCGCGCCTGTCGCAGCCCATTTCCCGATGCGCCAAAGGGGCATTGGCGAAAGCAGTTTTGACCTGCGGTCACCAATGGGGGCGACCGAGGCCGTTATGCTGCGCTTTTGTCCCCAAACCCAGGAAAACCATGAAGACCCAATCCGTTCTGGAAGCCGCCGACGTCAAAACGATCGTGGCCGCCGCCGAAGCCGAAGCCCTCAAAAACAACTGGGCCGTGACCATTGCCGTGGTGGACGCGGGCGGCCACCTGCTGCACCTGCACCGCCTGGACGGCGCGCCCCCGGTGTCTGCGCACATCGCCCCGGCCAAGGCCCACACGGCCGCCCTGGGCCGCCGCGAGAGCAAGGTCTATGAAGACGTGATCAATGGCGGCCGCTATTCCTTCCTGTCGGCGCCCGCCATCGAGGGCATGCTCGAAGGCGGTGTGCCGGTCATGAAAGACGGCGCCTGCCTGGGCGCGGTCGGCGTCAGCGGCGTCAAGTCCAACGAGGATGCGCAGATCGCCAAGGCCGGCATCGCGGCCATCGGCCTCTGAATCCGCCCGTCGCCGAAAAAAAGCCCGCTTGTGAGCGGGCTTTTTTGTGGCTCAGGCGGGCCTCACTTCTGGGACAAAACCCAGGCGACCAGTTTCTTGGCTTCGGCCTCGTTGACCTGGGGGTTGGCCGGCATCGGCACCGCGCCCCAAACGCCCGCGCCGCCCTTCATGACTTTGGCGGCCAGCTTGTCGGCAGCGGTCTTGTCGCCCGCGTATTTCTTGGCCACGTCCTTGTAGGACGGGCCGACGAGTTTTTTGTCCACGGCGTGACAGGCCATGCAGTTTTTGGCGGTGGCCAGGGCCTGGTCGGCAAAGGCAGGTGCGGCGGCAGCCGCCAGCAAGGCCAGGACAAAAGCGGATTTTTTCATGGTGAAACCTCGAGTGGTGGGTAAAACATCAACGGTCCGTGGCGGTCCGAACGGTGCTTGAACAAAAAATCACGGCATTCCGACGCCCGCTGCACAGTGTAGCGCGCGCCGCAAGCGGGGGTGTTTTGCCCGCATGCCCCTGCGGGGCCCGGGGCCTCGGAGATAATCAAAAGCTTTGACGCACACCGACGGAGACCGACATGCCCCAATACCGTTCCAAGACCTCGACCGCCGGCCGCAACATGGCGGGTGCGCGCGCCCTGTGGCGTGCCACCGGCATGAAGGACGGTGATTTTTCCAAGCCCATCATCGCGATCGCCAACTCCTTCACCCAGTTCGTGCCGGGCCATGTGCACCTGAAGGACCTGGGTCAGCTGGTGGCGCGCGAAATCGAGGCGGCGGGCGGTGTGGCCAAGGAGTTCAACACCATTGCCGTGGACGACGGCATCGCCATGGGCCACGACGGCATGCTGTATTCGCTGCCCAGCCGCGACATCATTGCCGACTCGGTCGAGTACATGGTCAACGCCCACTGCGCCGACGCGCTGGTGTGCATCTCCAACTGCGACAAGATCACGCCCGGCATGCTGATGGCCGCCATGCGCCTGAACATTCCCGTGATCTTTGTGTCGGGTGGCCCCATGGAAGCGGGCAAGGCGCGCCTGGCGGTGCCGGGCACACAGACCATCCAGATCAAGAAAATCGACCTGATCGACGCCATGGTCATGGCCGCCGATGACAAGGTGGACGATGCCACCGTGGCCGAGGTCGAGCGCTCGGCCTGCCCGACCTGCGGTTCGTGCTCGGGCATGTTCACCGCCAACTCCATGAACTGCCTGGCCGAGGCCCTGGGCCTGGCGCTGCCGGGCAACGGCACGGTGCTGGCCACGCACGCCGACCGCGAGCAGCTGTTCAAGCGCGCGGGCCGCCGCATCGTCGAGATGTGCCGCGAATACTACGAGCAGGAGAACGCGCAGCTGCTGCCGCGCGCCGTGGGCTTCAAGGGTTTTGAGAACGCGATCACCCTGGACATCGCCATGGGCGGCTCGACCAACACCATCTTGCACCTGCTGGCGATCGCGCAGGAAGCCGAGATCCCCTTCACCATGGCCGACATCGATCGCATGTCCAAGGTCGTGCCCCAGCTGTGCAAGGTCGCGCCCAACACCGACAAGTACCACATCGAAGACGTGCACCGCGCCGGCGGCATCATGGCCATCCTGGGCGAGCTCGACCGCGCGGGCAAGCTGCACACCGATGTGCCCACGGTGCACGCCAAGACCATGAAGGACGCGCTCGACCAGTGGGACATCGCGCGCCACCCGAGCGACGCGGTCAAGACCTTCTACATGGCCGGCCCGGCCGGCATCCCCACGCAGGTGGCGTTCAGCCAGGCCACCCGCTGGCCCAGCCTGGACACCGACCGCGCGGGCGGCTGCATCCGCTCTTACGACCACGCTTTCAGCAAGGAAGGCGGTCTGGCCGTGCTGCGCGGCAACATCGCGCAAGACGGCTGCGTGGTGAAAACCGCCGGCGTCGATGACAGCCTGCTGGTGTTCGAAGGCCCGGCCCATGTGGTCGAAAGCCAGGACGAGGCGGTGGAAAACATCCTCAGCGACAAGGTCAAGGCCGGTGACGTCGTGGTGGTGCGCTACGAGGGCCCCAAGGGCGGCCCCGGCATGCAGGAAATGCTCTACCCCACGAGCTACATCAAGTCCAAGGGCCTGGGCAAGGCCTGCGCGCTGCTGACCGACGGCCGTTTCTCGGGCGGTACGTCGGGCTTGTCCATTGGCCACTGCTCGCCCGAAGCGGCGGCCGGCGGCAACATCGGCCTGGTGCGCCATGGCGACCGCATCCGCATCGACATCCCGAACCGCCGCATCGACGTGCTGCTGAGCGACGAAGAGCTGGCCAAGCGCCGCGCCGAGCAGGACAAGCTGGGCTGGAAGCCGGCCCAGCCGCGCCCGCGCAAGGTCTCGGCCGCGCTCAAGGCCTACGCCTTGCTGGCCACCTCGGCCGACAAGGGCGCGGTGCGCGATTTGTCGCAGCTCGAAGGCTGAGGCCATGCTGGTCCACCCGACCATTGACCCCGTGGCCCTGCAGCTGGGGCCGCTCGCGATCCACTGGTACGGGCTGACTTACCTCGCGGCTTTCGGCCTCTTTTACGCGCTCGCGCTGCGGCGCCTGCAGCACCTGCCCTACGCGCAGTTGCCGCAGTGGTCGCGGCGCGACATCGAGGACATCCTGTTCTTCGGTGTGCTCGGCGTGGTGCTGGGCGGGCGCATCGGTTACTGCCTGTTCTACAAGCCGGCCTATTACGCGGCGCACCCGCTCGAAGTGTTCGCGGTCTGGCAAGGCGGCATGAGTTTCCACGGCGGCATGCTCGGCGTGATGGTGGCCATGGTGGGGTTCGCGCATTCGCGCCAGCGGCCCTTCATGCAGGTGATGGACTTCGTCGCGCCCTGTGTGCCCACGGGGCTGGCGGCCGGGCGCATCGGCAATTTCATCAACGGCGAGCTCTGGGGCCGCGTGGCCGACCCGAGCCTGCCCTGGGCCATGGTGTTTCGCGGCGCCGGCGATGTGCCGCGCCACCCCTCGCAGCTCTACCAGTTCCTCCTGGAAGGCCTGCTGCTGTTCGCGCTGATCTGGCTGTATGCGCGCCGGCCGCGTGCGCCGGGGCGGGTGGCCAGCGCCTTTCTGTTCGGCTATGGCGTGTTCCGCTTCATCGCCGAATTTTTCCGCGAACCCGACGCGCACCTGGGCCTGTTGGGCCTGGGCATGAGCATGGGCCAGTGGCTGTGCCTGCCCATGATCGTGGGCGGCGCGCTGCTGTGGGTCGGCTTGGGCCGCAGTGCCCCGGCTTCAGGCCACGGGGCGGCGCGCTAAGCCCTCGCCGCGCAGCGCCTCGTAGGCGGCGGCCACCTGCAGCAGGGCCAGATCGCCCTGCGGTTTGCCGATCAGCTGGATGCCCATGGGCCAGGGCCGCTCGGCATGAAAGCCGGCCGGCAGGCTGATGGCGGGCAGGCCGGCCAGGGTGGCGTAAATCGTGCACTCCATCCAGCGGTGGTAGGTGTCCATGGCGCGCGTGCCAATCTGCTGCGGCCAGCGCTGCCCGATCGGGAAGGGCCAGACCTGGGCCACCGGCAAGGCCAGCACATCGTGGTGCTGGAACAGCTGGAGCAGCTGGTGGTAAAAGCCCGTACGGCGCTGGCTGGCCAGCTGGAAGTCCATGTAGGAGAGCTTTTGCGAGTTCTCGTACTCCCACATCGCCTCGGGTTTGAGCTGCTCGGCCGCGCCAGGCAGCGGCAAGAGCGCCGCCACCTTGGGGCCGACCAGGGCGCGGCGCCAGACCAGCCAGCATTCCCACAGCGCCTGCGTGTCGTAGCCCAGCGCCGTGGGCTCGACCACCGCCCCGGCGTTTTGCATGGCGCGCAGCGCGTCTTCGCAGACCGGCAGGATGCCGTCTTCCATGGCCAGGTGGCCGCCCAGATCGCCCAGCCAGCCCACGCGCAGGCCTTGCAGGGCCTCGGGGGTGGGCCGCAGGCCCGAAACATCGAGGCGGCCCTGGATCGACAGCGGCTGACGCGCGTCATGGCCCGACTGCGTGGCCAGCAGGCGCGCGAGGTCGCGCACGCTGCGCGCCATCGGCCCTTCGGTGCCCAGCTGGTCGATCCAGACGTCGGCGCCCGGCCCATAGGGCACTCGGCCCTGCGAGGGCCGCATGCCAAAGACGTGGTTCCAGCCGGCGGGGTTGCGCAGGCTGCCCATGAAGTCCGAGCCGTCGGCCACCGGCAGCAGGCGCTGCGCCAGGGCCACGGCCGCGCCGCCGCTGGAGCCACCGGCGCTGACGGCCGTGTCCCAGGCGTTGGGCGTGGCACCGAACAGGGTGTTGAAGGTGTGCGAGCCCAGGCCCAGTTCGGGCATATTGGTTTTGCCGATCACGATGCAGCCGGCCGCCTTCATGCGCGCGGTCATGATGCTGTCGGCGCGCGGCATATTGGCCGCCAGCACCCGGCTGCCCAGGGTGCTGGGGAAACCCAGGGCATGGCCGGTGTCCTTGATGGCTTGCGGGATGCCGTGCAGCCAGCCGCGCGAGCGGCCCTGGGCCAGCTCCTGGTCGCAGCGGTCGGCCTGCGCCATCAGCGCCTCGCGCGGGGCCAGGTTGACGATGGCGTTGTAGAGGGGGTTCAGGCGCTCGATGCGCTCGAGGTAGGCCTGCATGACTTCGCGGCAGGAGACCTGGCGGGCGTGGATGGCGTCGGACAGGGCGCTGGCGTCCCAGTCGGTGATGGCGTTGGCGTGGCTCATGGACCGTGTGGCAGTTGCAAGGAGGGCGGTGCGGGTGCGTGCCGCATCGTGGCACGAAAACACAGGGCCGCCCGAGGCGGCCCTGGCGTGGCGTGTCACCGCGGCGTCATTGCGGTTGCAGGTTGATGCTGCGCGCGATGCTGCGGTAGCGCTCGATTTCGGTGGCGTAGATCTTGGCCAGCTCGGCGGGGCTGCGGGCCGGCAGCACCACATTGCCACCCGTTTCAAAGGCCTTGCGCGTTTCGGGGTTGTCGAGCGCGGCATAAAAGGCCTTGCTCAGGCTGGCCACCACATCGTCGGGTGTGCTTTTGTGGACCTGCACGCCGGCCCAGAGGTCGAACTCCATGCCTTCCAGACCGGGCATGGCGGCCATGGCCGGGTACTGCTTGAACAGGGCGTGCGGGGTCTTGGCCGTCACGGCCAGACCCTTGAGCTTGCCGTCGGCAATGGTTTGCATGATCGATCCCGCCATGGGCAGGAAGGCCATGTCGATTTGACCGCCCATGAGGTCAGACAGCAAAGGCGCCACGCCTTTGTAGGGCACGTGCAGCAGCGGCGCTTTGGTGATCTGGCCGAATTTTTCGCCGATCAGGTGGTAGAGCGAGCCCGGGCCCACGCTGCCGTAGGACATGGGTTGATTGGGGTTTTTCTTGGCCAGCGCCACCAGTTCTTCCACCGATTTGACGTTGAGGTTGGGCCGCACCGTCAAAATGGTGTTGGTGTTGACCACCTGCGCCACGAGTTTGAAGTCCTCGGGCTTGTATTTCACACCCTGGATCGCCAAAGGCGCCAGGACCAGTTCCATGGGCGTGCCCAAAGCCGTGATGTGGCCATCGGCCGGGCTGTTGATCAGCTTGCTCAGTCCAATCGAGCCGCCGGCGCCGCCGAGGTTTTCAATGATCATGGTCTGACCCAGCTTGGCCGCGGCCTCGGGCTGCAGCTTGCGCGCCACGAAGTCCGACGGGCCGCCCGCCGGGTAGGGCACGACCAGGGTCATGGTTTTGTTGGGAAAGCCTTGGGCCTGCAGGCCGCTGAGGCTGAGGGCGGCGGTCAGGGCCAGGCCGGCTTTCAAGAAGCTGCGCAGTGTCATCGTTGTCTCCTGTTTTTGGGGGGCTGCAGGCAGCGCGTGCCTGAAGTTGTGCGCATGTTCGGCCCTTCTCCTGGGCGGGTGCTATCAAGTTTGCGCAAGATGCGTTTGCTGGTTTTCCCCGGTGGCCGGGCTCAAGGGGGCGGCAGGGTCTGCGAGGGACGTTCGCCAAACAGCCGCTTGTAGTCCTGGGCGAACTGGCTCAGGTGCCAAAAGCCCCAGTGGGTGGCGACGTCTTGCACCGTGACGCCCGGGGCGGCCTGGCGCAGGCTGCGGCGCACGCCGTTCAGGCGCAGGGCGCGCAGGTATTTGACGGGGCTGGTGCCCAGCACGTCCTGAAAGCAGTAGTTGAGCTTGCGCCGGCTGGTGCCCAGCTGGCTGCAGACCTGCAGGATGGACAGCGGTTCGTCGCTGTGCGTGAGCATCAGCTCGCAGGCCTTGTCGACCAGGCGCTTGCGCCGCTGCAGGTTGGGCAGCTCCGAGGTGTCGACCTGGGCGGGCAGGGCCTCGATCCATTCCATCAGGATGTCGTCGCGCAGCTGGCGCAGCGCCTGCGCGTCGGCGCTGCGCAGGCTCAGCGCGCTGGCCTGGTCCAGCACCGTGAGGTGCAGGTCGCGCAGCGCATGGGCCTTGTCGGCGCTGGTGCCCAGCACCGGCTGCCTTTCGAGCCAGAGCGCGAGCGGCTTGTTGTACATGCGCTCCCACAGCGGGTTGAGCAGGCTGCGCTCGGCCACCAGGGCGATCAGCGTGAAGTGCGCGGGCGTGGTCAGGTCCACCTCGTCGCCCTTGCCGCACATGATGGCGTGGTCGGGGACCCGCTGGCCGTTGAAGAAGAGCTCTTGCCGGTCGTGCAGGGCCATGGCAAAGCCATAGGCCGAGGGGTCCAGCCGTCCGCGCTGGCGCACCGCCACGCTGGTGTCTTCGCGCAGCAGCGTCACGCCGGGCAGCTCGAGCTGGTGCAGGCGGCCCTGGAACTGGCCGGACGAGAGCTGCTCGTAGCGCAGCGCCCAGCTGCCCTGGGCCTGGGCATGCAGGTCCATGTCGTGCGTGTCCAGGCGGCGGACGGTGGCGGTGGCCAAAGAGGACATCAGGAAAGCGAGGGCGGTCGCAGCCGAGTGTGCCTGCGCGCGCGGGGTGGGCGCTTGCGTGAAAACCCGAGGCGGTGCCTGCCGAAACTTGATAACGGTTCGTCAGGGTGCGCCCCTAGCATCGCCTTCCAGCCAAGCCCCGAAGGGGGCGCGCCATCACACGCGAGACACCATGCAGCAAACCGACATCGACGCCTGGCGTCACCAAGCCCTTTCCGATGGCCACTTGCTGATCGGCGGGCAATGGCGATCCGCCGAAGGCGGGCGCAGCCTGGGCGTCGTCTCGCCGATCGATGGCCAGACCTTGTGCCAGATCGCCTCGGCCAGCAGCGCCGATGTGGACGCGGCCGTGCGTTCCGCGCGCTCGGCGCATGAGCGCGGCAGCTGGTCGCGTCTGGCGCCGGCCGAGCGCAAGAAGGTGCTGCACCGCATCGCCGACCGCATCGAGGCGCACCAGATGGCACTGGCGGTGCTGGGCGTGCGCGACAACGGCACCGAAATCGCCATGGCCTACAAGGCCGAGCCCGGCAGCGCGACCGCCACCTTCCGCTACTACGCCGAGTGCGTGGACAAGGTCATGGGCGAGATCGCACCCACGCCCGAGGGCACGCTGGGCCTGGTGCACAAGGAGCCGGTGGGCGTGGTGGGGGCCATCGTGCCCTGGAACTTCCCGCTCATGATTGGAGCCTGGAAGATCGCGCCGGCGCTGGCGGCGGGCAACTCGGTGGTGCTCAAGCCCTCCGAAGACGCTTCGCTGTCGCTGCTGCGCCTGGCCCAAATTTGCCTGGACGCGGGCTTGCCCGAAGGGGTTTTGAACGTGGTGACCGGCACCGGCGCCGAAGCGGGCGACGCGCTGGCCCGCCACATGGACGTGGATGTGCTCACCTTCACCGGCTCGGGCCCGGTGGGCCGCCAACTGCTCAAAGCCAGTGCCGAGTCCAACCTCAAGCGCGTGTACCTGGAGCTGGGCGGCAAGTCGCCCAACATCGTGTTCGCCGACGCGCCCGACCTGGCCCACGCTGCCAAGGTCTCGGCCATGGGCATCTTCCGCAACAGCGGCCAGGTCTGCGTGGCGGGCTCGCGCCTCTTGGTGCAGCGCGCGGTGCATGACGAATTCGTCGAGCGTGTGCAGCAGGTGGCCGCCAGCCTGCGCGTGGGCGATCCGCTGGAGGTCACGACCGAGATCGGCGCCGTCAGCAGTGCCCGGCAACTGGCACGCAACCAGGCCATGCTGGCGCGCGCGCTCGAAGACGGCGCACGGCTGCGCACCGGCGGCCAGGTGATCGCGCCGGTGCCCGGTGGCACCTACATGGCGCCGGCTGTGCTGGATGGCGTTCGCCCCGAGATGGCGATTGCGCGCGAAGAGGTGTTTGGCCCGGTGCTGGCCGTCATCCCGTTTGACGACGAGGCCGAGGCGATTCGCCTGGCCAACGGCAGCGACTACGGCCTGGCCGCCGGTGTGTGGACCGGCAGCCTCTCGCGCGCCCACCGCATGGTGCGCGCCATCAAGGCCGGGGTGGTGCATGTGAACACCTATGGCGGCCCCGACATCACCGTGCCGCTGGGCGGCGTGCGCCAGTCGGGCAACGGCCACGACAAATCGATGCACGCCCTGGACAAATACCTGGACCTCAAGACCGCCTGGATCCAACTGTGAAAGCGCAAGACCAATGAACCCGCAACAACTGCACGACGACAACGCCCGCTACCTCTGGCACCCCATGGCGCACCCGCTGGCCATGCAAAAAAACAAGCCCGACATCATCGCGCGCGGCGAAGGCTGCTGGGTCTGGGACATCCATGGCCACAAGATGCTCGACGGCGTGGGCGGCCTGTGGAGCTGCAACCTGGGCCACAGCAACCGCGCGGTGCGCGACGCCATCATGGCGCAGCTCGATGAGCTGCCGTTTTACAACGTGTTCCGCGGCACCACGCACCCGCGCGCGATCGAGCTGTCGGCCGAGCTGGTCCGCCAGATGGCGCCCGAGAACGTGGGCGCGGTGGCGTTTTCTAATGGCGGCTCCGACGCGGTCGAGGGCGCGCTCAAGATCGCGCGCCAGTACCACAAGCTGCGGGGGCAGGGCGACCGCACCAAGTTCATCAGCCTGCGCCAGGGCTACCACGGCGTGCACTTTGGCGGCATGAGCGTCAACGGCAACAGCAACTTCCGCCGCGCCTACGAGCCGCTCTTGCCCGGCTGCTTCCATGTGGACACGCCCTGGCTCTACCACAACCCCTACACCGAAGACCCGACCCGCCTGGGCGAGATCTGCGCCGAACTGCTCGAGCGCGAGATCGTGTTTCAGGGCCCCGACACGGTGGCCGCCTTCATCGCCGAACCGGTGCAGGGCGCGGGCGGCGTGATCGTGCCGCCCGCCAACTACTGGCCACGGGTGCGCGAGATTTGCGACAAATACGGTGTGCTCTTGATCGCCGACGAGGTGGTCACCGGCTTTGGCCGCGCGGGCGAGCTGTTTGGCACGCGGCTGTGGGGCGTGAACGCCGACCTCTGGTGCCTGGCCAAGGGCATCACCAGTGGCTACATCCCGATGGGCGCGACGGCCATGTCGCGCAAGGTGACCGAGGTGTTCGAAGCCGACACCACGGGCGCCGGCGCGGTGGCCCACGGCTACACCTACAGCGCGCACCCGGTGGCCGCCGCCGCCGCACTGGCCACCTTGCAGCAGGTGCAGCAGCTGGATGTGGTGGGCAATGCCACGCGCGTGGGCGCGCACCTGCAGCAGCGCCTGCGGGGCCTGGTGGACAAGTTCGAGATGGTCGGTGATGTGCGCGGCATCGGCCTCATGACCGGCATCGAGATGGTGACCGACAAGGCCCAGCGCACCCCCATGACACGCGCCAGCACCGAGCCCGCGCGCGTGGCCAAGGCCGCTTACGACGCCGGCCTGATGGTGCGGGTCTCGGGCCCCAACCTGATCCTGTCGCCGCCACTCATCATCACGCGCGAGGAAGTGGACTTCATGTGCGACACCCTCGAAGGCGCGTTTGCCGCCGTGCAATCGGGCCGGGCATGAGCGCAAGCAGCCCGCGCATCCTGATCGTCGGCACCGTCGACACCAAGAGCGACGAGATCGGCTTCATGGCCGAGCAGGTCCGTCTGGCCGGGGGCCTGCCCCTGGTGATGGACGTGGGGGTGCTGGCCCGTGGGCATGTGCAGCCCGATCTGACCAACACCGCCGTGGCCGCCGCCGCGGGCGTGACGCTGCAGCAGGTCATGGACAGCGGCGACGAAAACAGCGCCATGGCGCTCATGGCCAGCGGCGCCAGCCGGCTGGCGCTGCAATGGCACACCGAAGGGCGCTTTGACGGCCTGCTGTGCCTGGGCGGCACCATGGGCACCGACCTGGCGCTCGATGTCGCCAGCAGTCTGCCGCTGGGCGTGCCCAAGGTGCTGCTGTCCACCGTGGCGTTTTCGCCGCTCTTGCCGCCCGAGCGCCTGCCGCCCGATTTGACGATGGTGCTGTGGGCCGGTGGGCTGTACGGCCTCAACAGCCTGTGCCGCTCGGCACTGGCCCAGGCCGCAGGCGCCGCCGTGGGGGCCTGCCGCGTGGCGCACGCGCCGCGCTTTGAGCGCCCGGTGGTGGGCATGACCTCGCTGGGTTCGAGCGTGCTCAAGTACATGGTGGCGCTCAAGCCAGCGCTGGAGCAACGTGGCTTTGAGCTGGCCGTCTTCCACACCACCGGCATGGGCGGGCGGGCTTTTGAATCGCTGGCGGCGCAGGGGCGTTTTGCCTGCGTGATGGATTTCAGCCTGCAGGAGCTGGTCAACCAGATGGCCGGTTCGGTGGTCAGCGCCGGGCCCGAGCGCCTCTTGGGCGCGGCGCTGCATGGCGTGCCCATGATCGTTGCGCCGGGCGCCAGCGACATGGTCGACTACCCGGCCTGGGGCCAAGCGCCCGAGCG
>JACCED010216684.1_pt1 | contig 30166 bp, 25 predicted proteins | sample 7455021 | NCBI WGS metagenome assembly JACCED01 (sample SAMN15323456, study PRJNA562643) | freshwater metagenome | isolation source: river surface water | place: USA:Blue River Watershed | collected 2017-08-19 | reverse complement strand
CGGCGGGTGCGGGCGCCGCAGCGGGCGCCGCAGCGGGTGCGGTCGGTGCCGCGACCGCGACCGGGGCGGCAGGCGCCAGGGCCACCGGCGCAGCCAGCGGGGCGGCCTGCACCACGGGCGGCTGGCCCTTGACGATCCGGACCTTGCCTTCGGCTTCGGTGATTTCCAGTTCCGAGACGTTCGAGTCCGACACGAGGTCGATCAGCGTCTTGAGTTTGCGCAAGTCCATGGGGGGAGGGCTCCGAAGGTCCTGAGAAGCAATGAAAAGCGGTTAATGTACCGCAATTTGCATCTAGTTACAGCTTTTGGCGCCAATTCACATTGATTGACGCCAATTCGATCAACACCCTCAGGCGCTGGCAGCGCCCTTCCAACGGGCCAGGTCGGCGGGCGAGACTTGCCCCATTTTACGCTCCCGGATCAGGCCGTCTCGGCCGATCACGACGGTGAAAGGCAAACCGCCGGTCTGATTGCCCAGACTGCGACCCAATTCCGTGCCCTGCAAGCCCGCCATCCCGATCGGGAAACTGACCGGCGTGCGGGCCAGGAACTGCCGGACCGAGCTGGGCTGATCAATGGCGAGACCGAGCACTTTCCAGCCAGATGCTGAATTTTCCCGGAAAAATCGATCCAGAAGCGGCATTTCTTCGACACAAGGCGGACACCAGGTCGCCCAGAAATTAACCAGGAGCGGAGCGCCGCGCAGGCTCGCCAGCGCAAGCTCGCCACCGGCGGGAGTGTCCAGGGTGAGCGACCACAGGGCGTCCGCCGGCCCGCCCGAAACGCCCGCGGGGCGCAGACGCCACCAGGCCACGCCGGCCCCGGCCGCAGCCGCGACCGTGGCGACCCCCCCCACCAGCCACGCCCGGCGTGACCCGGCCTCAGCGCCCTCGCCGCCCCGCTCGCCCCCGGCGCTCATGACTGCCCTCCGGTCGGGGTGGCGTCGACCGCCATCAGAGCTCGCAGGTGGGCCAGATCGCCCCGGGGCTGGCGGCCGCGGGCATCGGGGCGCAAAGCGCCGCGCAGGTCGTCATGGTCATGGATCATCAGGTGGATACCGATGGATTCGCCCAGTTCAGCGCAGGGGGTGGAAAGGCTCAGGGCATCGACGGTCTCGCCATGGAATCCGGTGGTGGTGCGGACCTCATAGGAGACGGCCTGGTCGATCAGGGCGATCTCGGCGGATTTGGGGTCGTCGCAGAACAACTGCAGGTAAACATCGGACAAGCGGGTGGCGGTACCGTGCCAGACCGCGCCGCACAGGTGCGGGCGAAAGGTCTGCAGGCGCTCCATCCAGAGGGCCGCCAGCCGGCGCAGGGCAGCGAGCTCGGCGGGCTGGGTGTCGGCGCAGAAGAGGGCCAGGTAGTCGCGGATTTCCTCCTCGACCAGGTCGTTGTCGGGAAGGGCGGTGCGCGGCCCGAGCCCCAGTTGCTTGATGGCGCGACGCTTGGCCGGGCCGTACTCCAGGCCCTCTTCGACCACCAGGCGGGCGGCGGTGGCGGCGATCTCGTGCTTGGCGCTGTCCATCCGTGCGATTCTTTCACGCTTCGCGCCGCCGATAATCCAGCCCCATGCATATCCACATCCTGGGCATTTGCGGCACGTTCATGGGCGGTGTCGCGGCCCTGGCCCGCGAGGCGGGTCACAAGGTGACCGGCTGCGACGCCGGCGTCTACCCCCCCATGAGCGACCAACTGCGCGCCCTGGGGATTGATCTGATCGAAGGCTTCGACGCCGACCAGATGGCGCTCAAGCCCGATGTCTGGGTGATCGGCAATGTGGTCTCCCGCGCCCGCAAACCCGACGGATCGCCCAAGTTCCCCCTGATGGAAGCCATCTTGGATGCGGGGGCGCCCTACACCAGCGGCCCGCAGTGGCTGGCCGAGAACGTTCTGCAAGGCCGCCATGTGCTGGCAGTGGCCGGCACCCACGGCAAGACCACCACCACCTCGATGCTGGCCTGGATCCTGGAGGCGGACGGCCTGCAGCCGGGGTTCCTGGTGGGCGGGGTGCCGGAGAACTTCGGGCTGTCCGCAAGGCTGGGGGCCAAGGCCCGTACCGGCGGCGGTACCCCCCTGTTCGTGATCGAGGCCGACGAATACGACACCGCCTTCTTCGACAAGCGCAGCAAGTTCGTCCACTACCGCCCGCGCACGGCGATCCTGAACAACCTGGAGTTCGACCACGCGGACATCTTCGAGAACCTCGCGGCGATCGAACGGCAGTTCCACCACCTGGTGCGCACGGTGCCGCCCTCGGGGCGCGTGGTGGTCAACGGCCTGGAGGAAAGCCTGGCGCGCGTGCTGCACCAGGGCTGTTGGAGCGAGGTGCGCAGCTTCGGCGCCACAGTGAGTGATTACTCCTCTTCTGGCGAGCCCAGCGACTTCGAGGTCTTGCAGCAGGGGCGGCCGGTCGGTCGGGTGCAATGGGCACTGGGCGGCGTCCACAACCAGCTCAATGCGCTGGCCGCCATCGCCGCCGCCGAACATGTGGGCGTGGCGCCCGCCGATGCGGCGCGCGCGCTCGGCCAGTTCCAGAACGTCAAGCGCCGCATGGAGCTGCGCGGCACGGTGCGCGGGATCGCCGTCTACGACGACTTCGCCCACCACCCCACCGCGATCCGCACCACGGTGGACGGTCTACGCCGCCAGCTGCAAGCCGGTCAGCGGATCCTGGCGGTGTTCGAACCCCGCAGCAACACGATGAAGCTGGGGACCATGAAGTCGCAGCTGCCCTGGAGCCTGGAGCAGGCCGACCTGGCCTTCTGTCACAGCGGCGGGTTGGACTGGGACGCGGCCGAGGCGCTGGCCCCCATGGGTGCGCGCGCGCAGGTGGCGGGCGATATCGACACCCTGGTGCGCGAGGTGGCAGCCGCCGCCCGTGAGGGCGACCGCATCCTCTGTATGAGCAATGGCGGCTTCGGTGGAATTCACGCGAAGCTGCTGGCGGCACTGGGGGCGAACGCCGCGTGAACGATCGGCAGCCCTGCCCCTTGATCTGACAGACTGACCTAGCCCCGGCGCGCCTTCACCGCCTGCGACAGCACCGCCAGCGCCTCCTGCGAGGGCTCCCAGCCCAGGCAGGCATCGGTGATGCTCTTGCCGTAGGCCAGCTTGGAGGCATCGTCCTTGCCCGGGGTGAATTTCTGGGCACCGGCCTCCAGGTGGCTTTCGATCATCACACCGAAGACGCTGCGCGAACCCGAAGCGAGCTGGCCGGCGATGTCGCGGGCCACTTCCATCTGTTTCTCGTGCTGCTTGCTGCTGTTGGCGTGACTGCAGTCGACCATCAGCGTGGGCGGCAGGCCGGCGGCCTCCAGGTCCTTGCAGGCGGCTGCCACGCTGGCGGCGTCGTAATTGGGCGCCTTGCCCCCACGCAGGATCACGTGGCAGTCCTTGTTGCCCTGGGTCTGCACGATGGCGACCTGACCGTTCTTGTGGACCGACAGGAAGTGGTGCCCGCGCGCCGCCGCCTGGATCGCGTCGGTGGCGATGCGGATATTGCCGTCGGTGCCGTTCTTGAAGCCGATGGGAGCCGACAGACCCGAGGCCAGTTCGCGATGGACCTGGCTCTCGGTGGTGCGCGCACCGATGGCGCCCCAGGCGATCAGGTCGCCGATGTACTGCGGCGAGATCACGTCCAGGAACTCGCTGCCCGCAGGCAGGCCCAGGCGGTTGATCTCGATCAGGAGCTGGCGCGCGATGCGCAGACCCTCGTCGATGCGGTAGCTCTCATCGAGGTACGGGTCGTTGATCAGACCCTTCCAGCCCACGGTGGTGCGGGGCTTCTCGAAGTACACACGCATCACGATCTCCAGCGTGTCGGCGTACTGGGTGCGCAGGGCCTTCAGGCGGCGCGCGTAGTCCAGAGCCGCGGCCGGGTCATGGATGGAGCAGGGACCGATCACGACCAGCAGGCGATCGTCCTTGCCGGCCATGATGTCGTGGATGCGCCGGCGCGTCTCCGCGATCAGCTTCTCGGTGGGGGTGCCGCTGATCGGGAAGAACCGGATCAGGTGTTCTGGAGGGGGGAGCACGGTGATGTCCTTGATACGCTGGTCGTCCGTCTGGCTGGTCTTGTCGACGGGGTGCGCGTACCAGGTGTCGCTGGCTTGGGCGGTCTTGGGGGACATCAGGGGCTCCTTGGGATTCGAATCAAATGAAACGGGACATAAAAAAACCGCCGGGGGACCGGCGGTTTTCGAAGATTCCTGGGTGCGTTCTGTTTCTGGGTACGCTCAGGTCTCTCGGCCGCCGGTGGGGCTGGAGAAGTACCAAAAGTAGCCAAAAAAGAAAACGCTGCTGCGAGGCATAGGGCTGGAATCTAGCACAAGTCCGCAGGGTCCCACGGCTCAGGCCGTGCCCCCCACCGTGAGGCCGTCAATGCGCAGGGTGGGCTGGCCCACGCCCACGGGCACGCTCTGGCCCTCCTTGCCGCAGGTGCCCACGCCCGGGTCCAGCCCCATGTCGTTGCCGATCAGGGTCACGCGCGTCAGGGCGTCGGGGCCGTTGCCGACCAGGGTGGCACCCTTGACGGGGTAGAGGATCTTGCCGTTTTCAACCCAGAAGGCCTCGCTGGCCGAGAACACGAACTTGCCCGAAGTGATGTCGACCTGGCCGCCGCCGAAGTTGGTGGCGTACAGGCCCTTCTTGATGCTGGCCACGATCTCCTCGGGGGCCTTGTCGCCGCCCAGCATGTAGGTGTTGGTCATGCGGGGCATGGGCACGTGGGCGTAGCTTTCGCGACGGCCGTTGCCGGTGGGCTTGACGCCCATGAGGCGCGCATTGAGCGAGTCCTGGATGTAGCCGCGCAAGATGCCATCTTCGATCAGGACATTGCGCTGGCTGGCATGGCCTTCATCGTCGATGTTCAGGGAGCCACGACGGTCAGCCAGGGTGCCGTCATCGAGCACGGTCACGCCCTTGGCCGCCACACGCTTGCCGATCCGGCCGGAGAAGGCGCTGGAACCCTTGCGATTGAAGTCGCCTTCCAGGCCGTGGCCGATCGCTTCGTGCAGCAGGATGCCGGGCCAGCCCGGGCCCAGGACCACGGTCATCTCGCCGGCGGGCGCGGGGCGCGATTCCAGGTTGGTGAGGGCGGCGTTGACCGCCTCGTCCACGTAGCTGGCGATGCGCGCCTCGTCGAAGTACGCCAGACCGAAGCGCCCGCCACCACCACCCGAGCCGGACTCGCGCCGGCCGTTCTGTTCGGCGATGACCGAGACCGACAGCCGCACCAGCGGGCGCACGTCGGCCGCCAGGGTGCCATCGGCACGGGCCACCAGCACCACGTCCCATTCGCTGGCCAGACCGGCCATGACCTGCACGATGCGCGGGTCCTTGGCACGGGCCAGGGTCTCGACCCGGCCCAGGAGCTTGACCTTGGCGGTGCTGTCCAGGGTGGCGATGGGGTCCAGGCCTGGATAGAGCACACGACTGGGGGCGACCTTGCGCGCAGGCACACGCACCCGGCCCTTGCCGCTGGCTGCGGCGATGGAGCGTACGGTGCGGGCGGCATCCAGCAGGGACGCCTCGGAGATGTCGTCGGAGTAGGCGAAGGCGGTCTTCTCGCCGCTCACGGCCCGCACACCCACGCCCTGGTCGATGCTGAAGCTGCCGGTCTTGACGATGCCTTCTTCCAGGCTCCAGCCTTCGCTGCGGGTGTACTGGAAGTACAGGTCGGCGTCGTCCACCCGGTGGGTGGCGATTTCGGCGAGGGCGCGCGAGAGGTGGGATTCGTCCAGGCCAAACGGTTCCAGCAGCATGCGCTGCGCGGTGGCCAGGCGTTCGAGGGTGGGTTCGCGGGAGATCATCGGGGCATTCTAGGGCGGGCGGCACCGTCCGGCGCCCGCATCGCCCGCTAAGTCTGTACCAGGCGCCGGGCTTTGGCGATGGACATCAGGATGCCCAGCGCCAGACCCAGCGTGACCATCGCCGTGCCGCCGTAGCTGATGAACGGCAGGGGCACCCCCACCACCGGCAGGATGCCGCTGACCATGCCCATATTCACGAAGGCATAGGTGAAGATGATCATGGTGACCGCCCCCGCCATGAGGCGCGCGAACAGGGTAGAGGCCTCCATGGCAATGCTCAGCCCCCGCAGGATCAGGAAGATGAAGCCAGCGATCAGCAGCAGGGTGCCCACCAGGCCGAACTCTTCGGAGTAGGCGGCGAAGATGAAGTCGGTGGTGCGCTCCGGGATGAACTCCAGGTGGGTCTGTGTGCCCTGCATGAAGCCCTTGCCGAAGAAACCGCCCGAGCCGATGGCGATCATCCCCTGGATGATGTGAAAGCCCTTGCCCAGAGGGTCGCGCGTGGGGTCCAGCAAGGTGCAGATTCGCTGCTGCTGGTAGTCATGCAGCACCGGCCACCGGTTGCCGGGCGCACACAGCTGGGGTTCGAACACCACCAGCAGGATGATGCCCACCACCGCCAGGAGGGCTGGCGGGATGATCAGCTTGAGGGGCAGACCGGCAAAGAAGATTACCGACAGGCCTGCGGCGAGCACCAGCAGGGAGGTTCCCAGGTCGGGCTGCTTCATGATCAGGCCCACCGGCACCACCAGCAGCGCCCCGGCCACCACGAAGTCGAAGGGGCGCAGCTGGCCCTCGCGCTTTTGGAACCACCAGGCCAGCATCAGCGGCATGGCGATCTTGAGGATCTCGCTGGGCTGGATCACGATGCCCACATTGATCCAGCGCCTGGCGCCCTTCTTGGTGATGCCGAAGATCGCTACCGCGACCAGCAGCGCCACACCCAAGACATACAGAGGGACGGCGAGGCCCATGAGGCGCTGCGGCGGAACCTGGGCGACGACGAACATCACGAAGCCCGCGATCAGGATGTTGCGACTGTGATCGGCAAATCGGGTGCCGTGGTCGTAGCCCGACGAATACATCGTGAGCAGTCCCGCGCAGGCCAGAAGGAAGATGGCGAAGGCCAGGGGCCCGTCGAAGCCTTGCAGCAGCGGCATGAAGCGACGCCACAGGGGAGGTTTTTCGAACACGGCAGCCATGGGCCCGGATTATGGCGGGTGGCATGATCGCCCCTGCCGCCCCAGGCCGTCCATGAACCGACCCGTCACCCACCTGCTGTACCTGCACGGATTTCGCTCGTCGCCGCGCTCGGCCAAGGCGCAACAGGTGGCGCAGTGGATGCAGGAACGCCACCCGGGCGTCACCTGGTGGTGCCCGCAGCTTGCGCCCTCGCCGCGTGAGGCCATGGACCGGGTGATGCAGGGCATCGCCTCCTGGCCGGTCGGATCGATGGGGGTCATGGGTTCATCGCTCGGCGGCTTTTATGCCACCTGCGTGGCCGAGGCCACCGGATGCCGCGCCGTGCTGCTCAATCCGGCGGTGCACCCGGCCCGCGACCTGACCCGCCACATCGGCGAGCAGGTGGCCTGGCACGACCCGGCGGAGCGCTTTTTCTTCGAGCCGCGATTCGTCGACGAACTTTCGACCCTGAGCGCCGCCGGGCCGATCACGCGGCCCGAGCGCTATTTCGCAGTGATCGCCCAGGGCGACGAGGTCCTGGACTGGCGCGAGATGCAAGCCCGCTACGCCGGCGCACAGATCCGCTTGCTGGCGGGCAGCGACCACGCGATCAGCGACTTCCCCGACCACATCGGGGCAGCGATGGGCTTTCTCGGCCTGTAGCCCCGCCCCGGCCCCGGGAGGTGCCCAGGGACCCCATGGGACAATCCCCGGATGTACGCACTGTTTGAAGAAGCCGGGAAATTCCAGGCGGGCCGGATCCTGTCCGAGGCCGAGGCCTCCGCCCAGATCGAGCTGGAAACCGGCAAGCGGGTCAAGGTCAAGGCGGCCCACATCCTGCTGAAATTCGACAAGCCCCAGCCCGCCGACCTGATGGCCCGCGCGCAGGCCCTGGCCCAGGAGATCGAGCTGCAACTGGCTTGGGAATTCGCGCCCGAAGAGGAATTCGGCTTCGCCGACCTGGCACGCGAGTACTTCAGCGCCAATGCCGATCTGCTGCAACAGGCCGCCGCACTGCTTCGCCTGTTCGAGGCGCCGCATTACTTTCGCCGCGCCGGCAAGGGGCGGTTCAAGAAGGCGCCCTCCGAGATCGTGCAGCAGGCCCTGCTGGCGATCGAGAAGAAAAAGCAGCAGCTGGCCCAGATCGAGGCCTGGGCTGGTGAACTGGCCGCGGGTGAGTGCCCGGCACCGATTCGCGAGCAGCTGTTTCGCATCCTGTTCAAGCCCGACAAGAATTCGCCCGAGTACAAGGCGGTGGTCGAGGCCTCGCGCAACGCGCACCAGCCGCCGCTGGCCCTGCTGCAAAAAGCCGGGGCGATCGACTCGCCCTACGCGTTCCACTGGAAGCGGTTCCTGTTCGAGCACTTTCCCAAGGGCACTGGCTTTCCCGCGCTGGCGGCACCGGCCATCGCGGACGACCTGCCACTGGGGCCCGCGCCCGCCTGGTCCATCGACGACTCCGCCACCACCGAGATCGACGACGCGCTGTCGGTGCAGGGCCTGGGCACCGGCACAGTGACGGTGGGCATCCACATCGCCGCACCGGGGCTGGCGCTGCAGCCGTCTTCACCCCTGGACCTGCTGGCGCGCCAGCGGCTGTCCACGGTGTACATGCCGGGCTACAAGATCACCATGCTGCCCGACGACGTGGTGCAGGCCTACACCCTGCAAGAGGGGCGCGAGTGCCCCGCCGCCTCGCTGTATGTGCAGTTCGACGAAGCCACCCTGGCGATCCAGGGCAGCGAAACCCGGCTGGAGCGCGTGATGATCGCCGCCAACCTGCGGCACGACCAGCTCGATGCGTCCATCACCGAGGCGTGGCTGGACGATCCGACCCATGCGGGCGACGCGGTACCCGAGGTGGCCGCGGGCCTGCGCGCGCCTCTGTCCTTTCTGTATCGGCTGGCACGGCACCTCAAGGCGCAGCGCGAGGTGGTGCGAGGCAAGCCCGAGACCTTCAACCGCCCGGACTACAACTTCCGCCTCGTGGGCAACGACGGCGCCGAACCGGCCGGCCAGGAGCAGGTGCAGATCACGGTGCGCCGTCGCGGCGCGCCACTGGACCTGATCGTGGCCGAGGCCATGATCCTGGCAAACAGCACCTGGGGCCAGTGGCTGGCCGATCTGGGCGTGCCGGCGATCTACCGCAGCCAGGCCAGCCTCGCCCCGGGGGTGAAGGTGCGCATGGGAACCAAGGCCGCCCCGCACGCAGGCATCGGCGTGAAGTGCTACGCCTGGAGCACCTCGCCGCTGCGGCGCTACACCGATCTCGTGAACCAGTGGCAGATCATCGCGGCGGCCCGCCATGGCCGCACCGCGGCCCTGGCCGCCCCCTTCAAACCCAAGGACGCCGAGCTCTTTTCCATCATCTCGGGCTTTGAGGCGGCCTACACCGCCTACAACGGCTACCAGGCGGGCATGGAGCGCTTCTGGACGCTGAAGTACCTGCGCCAGCAAGGCATCACCGAGCTCACCGCCACCGCCTTCCGCGAGGGCCTGGTGCGCGCGGACGACCTGCCCCTGGTGCTGCCGGTACTGGGCGCGAACGACCTGCCGCGCGGCGCGCGCGTGCGGGTGCGCCTGGGCGAGATCGACGAGATCGCGCTGGACGTGCACGGCACCGTGATCGAACGCCTGGACACGCAGGCAATCCCTGAGGCCTCCGACGAGGAGGCCGGCGAGGACGAGCCGGTGGCCGGTCCGATCGCCATTGCGGTGGACGTCAGCGAGGAAGCGCCCGGCGCCGATAATCCGACTCCGTGAAGCTCAAGTCCCTCAGCACCCTGCAGATCGCCCTGGCCGCCTCCGTGGCGGCCCATGCGGCCTTGCTGGCGGTGCGCTTTGTGGACCCCGAGCGCTTCAACCGCGTCTTCCAGGACACGCCGCTGGAGGTGGTCCTGGTCAATTCCCGCACCACCGAACGACCGGACAAGGCCCAGGCCATCGCCCAGACCGCCCTGGCCGGGGGCGGCGAGGCCCAGGCCGGGCGCGCCACCTCGCCGCTGCCGCCCTCGGTGCTGTCGGCTGCGGGTGACGCCAGCGAGGATTCCCAACGCAAGCTCGAGGCGCTGCAGACGCAGCAAATGATGTTGCTGGCCCAGGCCCGCCAGGCCCTGGCCGCCCTGCCCCCGCCCGACCCGAAGCAGGCCGCCGATCACCCGGAGGCCCGGGCGCGCGAGGAAAAGCGCCGCCAGCTGGCCAAGCTGCTCGCCGAGATCGAGCGGCGCATCAACGAGGAAAATGCGCGCCCCAAGAAGCGCTACATCAGCCCCGCCACCCGCGAGGAAGCGTATGCCCAGTACTACGACGCGCTGCGCCGGCGCATCGAGGAACGCGGCACGCGCAACTTCCCCGAGCTCGGTGGCCAGAAGCTGTATGGCGAGTTGACCGTCGCCCTCACGATCAACCACGACGGCCGCACCCTGTCCGCCGAGGTGGTGGAAAGCTCGGGGCAGCAGGCCCTGGACCGCCGCGCCATCGGCATCGCCACGGCCGCGGGGCCCTTCGGCAAGTTCAGCGAAGGCATGCGACTGCGCGCCGACCAGATCGTGGTGGTGTCACGTTTTCGATTCACCCGCAACGAAACGCTGGAGACCAGCGTCGCGGGGCGTTGAGGCCCGGGAGCACAGGACGATGGACCGCTATGGTGTGATGGGCAATCCGGTAGGGCACAGCAAGTCGCCCTGGATCCACGCCCGCTTCGCGCAGCTCACAAGCCAGGACCTGGCCTACGACGCGCACCTGGTGCCGCTGGACGGCTTCGTGCAGGCGGTGCGGGCCTTTCGCGACGCCGGGGGGCGCGGCTGCAACGTCACCGTCCCCTTCAAGTTCGAGGCGGCGGCGCTACCCGGCCTGCAGCTGTCCGAGCGCGCCGTGCTCGCGGGCGCCTGCAACACGCTGCGCTTTGACGGCGAGACCGCCTTCGGCGACAACACCGACGGCATCGGCCTGGTGCGTGACATCACGGTGAATGCCGGCGTGGCGCTGGCCGGCCGGCGGGTTCTGCTGGTGGGCGCAGGCGGCGCCGGCGCGGGCGTGCTGGGCCCTCTGCTCGAGGCAGGACCCGCCGCTCTCACGATCGCCAATCGCAGCCCCGACAAGGCCCGCGATCTGGCGGCGCGCCATGCCGATGTCGCGGCCCGCCACGGGGTAGTCCTGGACACCTGCGGCCTGGACGGCGTGGGCCAGGCCTACGACATCGTGGTCAATGCGAGCGCCAGCAGCCTGGCCGGCCAGGCGGCTCCCGTGCCTGCGACCGCGCTGCGCGCCGGCACCCTGGCTTGCGACCTGATGTACGGCCCGGGCGCACAGGGCTTCCTGGACTGGGCCCGCCAGCACGGCGCGCACCCGCGCGACGGTCTGGGCATGCTGGTCGAACAGGCGGCCGAGTCGTTCGCGATCTGGCGCGGGGTGAAGCCTCCTGCAGGCCAGGTGTTGGTCGAACTGCGCCAACGACTGGAGAACCCGAAGGCATGAAGGCGCTGGGACGCTGGCTGCTGTTGCTGGCCGTCGCGGCATTGGCACTGCAGCTGTTTTTCATCCTGCGCATTGCGCTGATGGTGGTGGCAGACCCGCAATCGACCACCTTCGAACGCTCGGAGGCCTGGCGCGTCGGCCAGAAGCCCAGCGGCCTGCGTTGGCGGCAGCAATGGGTGCCCTACCCGCGCATTTCCGACCACCTCAAACGCGCGGTCATCACTTCCGAAGACGACAGCTTCGTCAACCACGATGGCGTGGACTGGGAGGCAATCGAGAAAGCCTGGCAACGCAATGCGAAAGCCGAGGCCGAGGCCGCCCGGCGCGCCCAGACACGACCCCAGGCCCAACGCGCGCGCGCGCCCAAGATCGTGGGCGGATCAACCATCACGCAGCAACTGGCCAAGAACCTGCTGCTCTCGGGCGAGCGCACCCTCCTGCGCAAGGGCCAGGAGATCGTGCTGACTTTCGCGCTGGAGACCTTCCTGACCAAGGAACGCATCCTCGAGATCTACCTGAATCACGTGGAGTGGGGTGAAGGCGTGTTTGGTGCAGAGGCTGCGGCGCAGCACTACTTTCGCAAGAACGCGTCGCGCCTGACGCCCTACGAGGCCGCACGCCTGGCGGTGATGCTGCCGCGCCCGCGCTACTTCGAGAAGCTGCCCAACTCCGAGTACCTGGCCAATCGCGCCAGCGTGATCATGGGGCGCATGCGCGACGCCGAGCTGCCCTGAGGGAGTGAGCCGATGACGATGGCACCCACCCTGCTCGTCACCCTGCTGCTGTTCATCGTCTACTTCGCGCTTCTGGTGTGGGCCCTGCGCAGACAGCAACCCCTGATCCAAGGGCAGTGGCTGTTCTTTCTGCGCGCCTTTTTCCCGAACTGGAAGTTCTATCACGCAGTGGGGCGGCCGCCGCGCCTGTACGTGCGCGGTCAGGAGGGTGCCGGCGAGTGGCTGCCCTGGCAGCTGGTGTACCCGCGACGCGCACGGCGCGTGTGGCACCTGGTGCACAACCCCGATGTGAACCTGGCGCTGTCGCACCAGAACCTGGTGGACCACCTGGCCGCCGACATCAACGACCTGCCCGAAGGCGGGGAGATCGGCGAGTGCGTGAGCTACCAGCTGGTGGCGCGGCTGGCGCGCACCGCCCTGCCGGCGCAGGCACGCGCCTTCCAGTTCGAACTGCGGCTGGTGTCGCCACAGGGTGAAGAGGCCCTGTGCATGCTGCGATCCCCGGTGATCGGCGTGTGATCCCATGACACTGATCGACGCCGCACGCGCCTTCGAGATCCTCCTGGGGTGGAGCCTGCTGCTGCAGTCGCTGGAGCAACTGCGGGTGCAAGCCCTGGACCGGGTGGGCGACTGGTCCATCCAGCGCAGCGAAGTGCCGCCGCACCCGCGCTGGCTGCGGCCACTGCTGGATACCGCCTTCCGGCCCGCGGTGTACCTGACCCTGCTCGGGATCCGCGCGCTTTTGGCGATCGTCCTCATGGCGGGCCACCTGCCACTGGCCGGCGCGGCAGCCCTGTTCGTGATCGCGCTGCTGCTGTTGTTTCGCTGGCGCGGCGCCTTCAATGGCGGCAGCGATTTCATGACCCTGGTCGGCCTGACCGGCCTGCTGATCGCGCACGGCGTGGGCCTGTATGCGGGCATGGCGCAGGGCTGGCGCGCGGGGCTGTGGTACGTGGCACTACAGGCAGTGACCTCGTACTTCATGTCCGGGTGGGTCAAGCTGCTGCGACCCGAGTGGCGAAGTGGCCGGGCCCTGCCCTACTTCCTGGACACGGGGGTGTACGGCCCGATCGCGGCCGACAGCGTGTACCGCAGGCCCTGGACCGCGCGCGCCTGCGCCTGGTCCTTCACCGTGTGGGAGGGCTGCTTTCCGCTGGCCCTGCTCGACGTGCGCCTGGCCGCGGTGTTCTGCGCGGTAGCGGCGGTCTTTCACTTCGGGGTGTTCTGGTACTTCGGCCTGAACCGATTCTTCTGGGCCTGGATGGCGACGTTTCCTGCGGTGCTCTACGCAGCGTCTGCCTAGGACCTGCGCACGCTCACTGGGACGCGCGCCGCAGCGTCTCCACCACGGGCCGCGTGATGACACCACGCAGGCCCCACCACCCCGCGACCAGGGCCAGCACCGCACCGGCCAGCGCGCCCAGCAGGGGCACAGCCGGCGAGGCGCGCCACTCGAACTCGAAGGCGTAGCGCGCCAGACCCCAGCCCACCGCCATTGCCACCGCGCTGGCCAGGAAGCCAGCCAGCAGGCCCACGCCCACCAGCTCGGCGCGTTGCACCTGCCGCAGCAGAGAGGCGCGCGCACCGACGGCCCGCATCACGGCGAACTCCCGCGCCCGCTCCTCGCGTGTGGCGGTGACCGCCGCGAACAAGACCACCAGACCGGCCGCCAGGGTGAAGCCAAAGAGAAATTCCACCGCGCGGATCACCTTGTCCAGCACGCTCTGCACCTGGCGCAGCGTGGCCGACATGTCCACGTTCGTCACGTTCGGAAAAGCCCGCACCAGCGCGTTGTCGAAGCCCGGACGGTCCGGCGCGCGAAAGGCGCCTATATAGGTCGAGGGCACGTCGGCCAGTTGACTCACCGGATAGATCACGAAGAAGTTGGCGCGCAGAGATCCCCAGTCCACCTTGCGCAGGGAGGTGATGCGTGCCTCGCTGCGGATGCCGCCGATGTCGAACACCATCGTGTCGCCCAGCTTGAGTCCCAGCGTCTTGGCCAGACCCTCCTCCACGCTGACCGTGCCAGTCTCCTCGGGTTGCCAGCGACCGGCCACCACCTGGTTATGGGCCGGCTGCGCGCCGCTGTGCGAGAGGTTGAACTCGCGGTCCACCAGCCTGCGCGCGCGCTCCTCCTGAAAGTCGTCAGGACTGACCGTACGGCCGTTGATGCCGATCAGGCGCCCGCGGATCATGGGGTACCAGTCGTAGCGGACCACGCCCGCGTCATCGAGCAGCTTGCGAAAGGCCTGCGCTTGTTCAGGCATGACGTTGATCACGAAGCGGTTGGGAGCGTCGGGCGGGGTGGCGCGGCGCCAGCTGTCGATCAGATCGGTGCGCAGGAGTACCAGCAGCACCAGGGCCAGCAGGCCCACCGCCAGCGCGCTGACCTGCATGACGGCATAAGCCGGCCGCGCGCAGACCTGCCGAGTGGCCAGTACCAGCCAGCGTGGCGCCGTTGCTTCGTTGACCGCGCGCCGCAGCAGCTTGACCGCCGCGAAGCTCAGGCCCGCGAACAGCCCCACCGCCAGCGCGAATCCGCCCACCGCAATGCTCCCCAGCTTCAGGTCGCTGCTGGCGGCCAGAAGTAGAACGACGAACCCCGCCACACCCAGCCCCAGCACACCGACCGAGGCCGGCTGCAGCCCGCCCAGGTCGCGCCGTATCACGCGCAGGGCCGGCACCTTGGCCAGCTGCAGCACCGGCGGCATGCCGAAGGCGAGCAACAGGGTCAGGCCCATGCCCACACCGAAGCCTGCGGGCCACAAGCTCGGCAGCGGCAGGCTGGCCTCGACCAGCCCCGAGAGCAACAACACGAACACGAAATGCACACCCCAGCCCAAGGCCACCCCCAGCAGGCTGGCGAACAGGCCCACCACGCCGAACTCGAAGGCATAGGCCATCGCGATGTGGCGCTGACGCTGGCCCAGCACGCGCAGCATCGCGCAATCATCGAGATGGCTGGCGGCAAAGGCGCGCGCGGCCAGGGCTACGGCCACTGCGCTGAGAAGCGCCGAGAGCAGGGCCACGAGGTTGAGGAATTTCTCGGCGCGGTCCAGCGTCTGGCGCATCTCGGGTCGCCCGGCTTCGAAGGATTCGAGTCGCACGCCGCGCAGGTCGCCGGCCTGGATCTGCGCCTGCGCCCATTGGGTGTAGCGCGCCACCGCCGCATCCGGCCCGGCCACCGCGAGCCGATAGTTCAGGCGGCTGGCTGGCTGAACGAGGCGAGTGGCCGCCAGGTCGGCGTCGTTGATCATCACGCGCGGAGCAAAGCTCATGAAGCCCGCACCGCGATCGGGTTCGGTCACCAGTACCTGTCCGATGCGCAGCGTCGCGTCACCGAGCAGGAGTGCGTCGCCGACTTGCAGCTGGAGGGCGTCGAGTAGCGACGCGTCCACCCAGGCCTGACCCGCCGGCGGGATGCCACGGGCGGGCCCGGCGGGGGCGTCGCGGGAAGGCGCGACGGTCAGCTGCCCTCGCAGCGGGTAGCCGGCGGCCACGGACTTCAGGGCCACCAGGCGGGTGGCCCCGCCCTGCGCGTCGCTGGCGCGTGCCATCGTCGGAAAGCCCAGGGTGCCCGTCGCCTGCAGGCCCAGCGTGCGGGCCTGCGTGGCGAAGGCGGGAGGCAGCGGGTTGTCGCTGGCCACGACCGCATCGCCCCCGAGCAGCAGGCGGGCGTCGCGCGCGAGGCCGCCCTTGAGACGGTCGGCAAAGAAACCCACGGCGGTCAGGGCGGCGACCGCCAGCAACACCGCCACCACCAGCAGGCGCAGTTCACCCGCACGCAGGTCGCGCCAGAGCAAGGTGGCGCCCAGGCGCCAGGCGGAGATGCTGGGGGAGGTCGGGGTCATCGGACGAACCTTACCCCGAAACCAGTGACCCCTATGACGGCAGGCGTGAGGCCGCCAGTGCGGGCTCCAGCCGCAGGCGCTGCGGCGCGCTGTAGCACAGGAAATGTTTGTTGGTCGCGCGGCCGATGGCGCACAGCCCGAGCTGCTGCGCGATCTGGTGCCCCATCTGGGTGATGCCACTGCGCGAGACGACCAGGGCTACGCCCATCTGCGCGGACTTGATGATCATCTCGCTGGTCAGGCGGCCCGTGGTGTAGAAGACGAAGGGCTCGTCGGCAGTGGCCTGCGCAGTGTCCACGCCATGCATCCACATCCAGCCGGCGATGGTGTCGATGGCGTTGTGACGGCCGACATCTTCGACGAACACGAGCATGCGCCCGCCATGAAACAGGGCGCAGCCATGCACCGAGCCCGCCGACTTGTACGTGCTTTCCTGCAGGCGGATGGCGTTGACCAGGGCATAGAGCTGGGCCTGCGTGAGCTGCGCCTCGGGCAGGCTGAGCGCTTGCACGTCGTCCATCAGCGCACCAAAGACGCTGCCCTGCCCGCAGCCGGTGGTCACCACGCGGCGGGCGGTGCGTTCCTCGATGCGGTCGATGCCGGCACGCGTCTTGACCGCAGCGGCCCCCACCTCCCAATCCACGGTGATGGACTCGATCTCTTCGGGCGCAGCCACCAGACGCTGATTGCGCAGGTACCCCAGCACCAGCCACTCGGGCCGCGCCCCCAGGGTCATGAGGGTGACGAGTTCGCGCTTGTCCACATAGACCGTCAGATCGCGCTCGGCGGGAATCTGCACGCACTGCGCCTGGCCGTGCTCGTCGACGGCATCGATCTCGCGCACCAGGGGGGCGCGCGCTTCACTCAGACGGGGGAGATTCATCGGGAGGGACGGTGGCAGACAGAGGCGGCGGGCAGGCTACAACAAAAAGGGCCAGCCTGCGAAAGACTGGCCCCGGTCGCGATGCGGACGCGGCGTTTCGATCAACCCTTCTTGGCGGGTGCCGGAGCCGATGCGGGCTTGGCGGGCGCCGCCGCAGAAGCCGCGGGCGCGGCGGCCACCACCGCGGGCGTGTAGACGAAGGGGCCGGGGTCCACGCAGGGCGCTGCGGCTTGCGGCGCGGAAGCCGGCTTGGCCGCGCCCGAGGCGGGCTTGGCGGGTGCAGCTGCCGTCTTCGCAGCAGGCGCGCCACCCGTCTTGCGGTAATGCGCGGCGACGCGATCTTGCGACTTGCAAAGCTGGAAGGCATCGACCTTGCCTTGCCAGGCGGTCTTGGCTGCAGCTTCAGCGGCCTTGGCCTTGGCGGCGTCGTCGAGTGCAGGAAGCTTGGCCATCGCCATCGGGACAGCGACAGCCATCAGGGCGGGGAGGAACAGTTTTTTCATGGTTGTTCTTTCTTCACGCGGTGCGGACATCGGCAGAGGGCGGAGACTCCTTGCTGCGCTGCGCGGGGATCTTGCCCGCCTTGACGTCGTCGTACCAGAGTTCGTGGTGCTCCTTGGCCCAGGTCTCGTCGACGTAGCCGGTGCGCATCGCCTTGTAGGCGCCCTTCATGCCGATGGTGCCCAGGTAGATATGGCCCAGGAACATCGCCATCATCAACACCGTGGCCACGGCGTGGACCATATGAGCCACCTGCATGGTGCCGCGCTCGTAGATCAGGCCGGGAATCAGCTTGTCCAGGACCAGGCCCGAGGCCACGACGATGATGCCCAGGGCAAACACACCGCCCCAGAACACCACCTTCTCGCCCGCGTTGAAGCGGTGCGAAGGCACCTCCTGGCCAGACAGCAGGCCACCGCCCTTGAGCAACCACACCAGGTCGCCGCGCTGCGGCCAGTTGTCACGCAGGAAAGTGAAGAACACCACCGCCAGCGACACCGCGAACAGCGGACCCGCGAAGTTATGGATGTTCTTCAGCGCGTAGGTGAGCCACCCGAACAGGGTGCTGCCCATGACCGGGAGCATGAAGTACTTGCCGAAAGCCATCACGATGCCGGAGACGGCCAGGGCCACGAAGGCGATCGCGTTGGACCAGTGGGCGGCCCGCTCAAACGGCGTGAAGCGCTCGATCTTGCGGCCAGTCTCGGCGCCATGCAGCGCGATCGAGCCCTTGCCGTAGTAGAAGATGCCGATGGCCAGGATCACGATCGCGAGCAGCGCGCCGCCGTAGGGAATGATCCAGTTGTTGCGGACCTGGCGCCAGGCCTCGCCGGCGTTGGTGAGGCTGGAGCCAGGGTACTGCACGAAGGGCTGGATCAGATTGCCGGCCTCGGGTGCCTCGGACTGGGGCAGGCTGGTGTAACCCGTGGCCCCCGCACCCACTGCACGCCACATGGGCGCGTTGTTGCCAGGCTGAACCTGGTTGCGTTCGGCGTTGGTCTGCTTGAGGTAGTTCGGGTCGTTGCTCGCGTCGGGCTTGACCTGGAAGATGTTCTGGCCCTGGATGCCGCCAACGGCAGCAGAGGCCGCCGGGGCGGCCGCAGGGGCCGGTGCGGCGGGCGCCGGCTTGGCCTGGGCGTGCGCGCCGGACACGGCGCCAAACGCCAGCAACACTGCGAACAGCGGGCCCGCGGTCAGCGCGCGCGCAGCGCGGCGCAGGGAATCACTGGGGTTTTGCATGGTCGTTCTGTGCCTGCGCGCGGGTCTTGAGCTGCTGCTCCCAGCTGGTCTTGTCGCCGGCCTTCCAGCCGGGGACGGTGTAGGCCATGCCGGTGCCCTGGTAGGGCGCGGTGTCGCTCTTGACGCCACCCATGCCCTGGGGCTTTTCGCCACAACCGACCAGGGCCATGAGCCCCACCATCGCCGTGCCGAGGAGAGCGATGCGGCCGATCATGACTTGCCTCCCGCAGGCTGACCCGCCTGCTTGGAGCCGTAGGCAGTGCCCCAGCCCCAGACCTCGGCGCCCTTGCCGCGCTTGAGGACGCGATTGCGCAGGATGTCGGCGATCACGTCGCCGTCGCCGGCGAGCAGTGCCTTGGTGGAGCACATCTCGGCGCAGGCCGGCAGCTTGCCCTCGGCCAGGCGGTTGCGGCCGTATTTCTCGAACTCGGCCTGCGAGCCATTGGCCTCGGGGCCACCGGCGCAGAAGGTGCACTTGTCCATCTTGCCGCGCACACCGAAGGTGCCGGCCGAGGGGAACTGGGGCGCGCCGAAGGGGCAGGCATAGCTGCAGTAGCCGCAACCGATGCACACGTCCTTGTCATGCAGCACCACACCCTCGTCGGTGCGGTAGAAGCAGTTCACGGGGCAGACCGCCATGCAGGGTGCATCCGAGCAGTGCATGCAGGCCACCGAGATCGAGCGCTCGCCGGGGACGCCGTCGTTGAGCGTGACCACCCGGCGGCGGTTCACGCCCCAGGGCACCTCGTGCTCGTTCTTGCAGGCGGTGACGCAGCCGTTGCACTCGATGCAGCGCTCGGCGTCGCAGATGAATTTCATTCGTGCCATCTGTGGGCTCCTGTCAGGCGGTGGCGCGCTCGATGTTGCAGATCGTGGTCTTCGTCTCCTGCATCATCGTCACGCTGTCATATCCATAGGTGGTGGCCGTGTTGACGGCCTCGCCGCGCACCACGGGCGCTGCGCCGCTGGGGTAGTGGGCCAGCATGTCGGCCCCCTGCCAGCGTCCCGAGAAGTGGAACGGCATCCAGACCGTTTCCGCGTCCACGCGTTCAGTCACCATGGCCTGCACGTTCAGACGTGCGCCCGTGGGACTCGTGAGCCAGACGCGCTCGCCGTTGCGGATGCCCCGGGCTGCCGCAGCCTTGGGGTTGATCTCCACATAGGCTTCCTGCTGCAGCTCGGCCAGCCAGGGGTTGGAGCGGGTTTCCTCGCCGCCGCCCTCGTATTCGACCAGGCGGCCGGAGGTGAGGATCAGCGGGAACTTCTCGTGCAGCTTGTCCGCCACGTTCTTGGCCTGCACCGACTTGTACAAGGTGGGCATGCGCCAGAAGGCCTTGCGGTCGTCGTGCGAGGGGTACTTGGCGACCAGGTCGGGGCGGGTGCTGTAGAGGGCCTCGCGGTGCTGCGGGATCGGGTCGGGGAAGTTCCAGACCACCGCGCGCGCCTTGGCGTTGCCGAAGGGGTGGCAACCATGCTTCAAGGCCACGCGGATGATGCCGCCGCTGGAGTCGGTCTTCCAGTTCTTGCCTTCGGCCTTGGCCTGCTCGGCCTCGGTGAGGTCGCCCCACCAACCGAGCTTCTTGATCAACACATGGTCGAACTCAGGGTAACCGGTGGTGATCTCGCAACCCTTGGAGTGCGAGCCGTCGGCCGCCAGCAGGCTCTGGCCCTCACGCTCCACGCCGAAGTTGGCGCGGAAGTTGCCGCCGCCTTCCATCACATGCTTGGAGGTGTCGTACAGATTGGGCGAACCGGGGTGCTTGATTTCGGCGGTGCCGTAGCAGGGCCAGGGCAGACCGAAGTAGTCGCCGGTGGTGTCGTAGCCGGTTTCCTTGTCGACGCCGCCCTTGGAGCGCAGGGTCTTGACGTCGAACAGGTGCATGTTGCGCATGTGCGCCTTCAGGCGCTCCGGGCTCTGGCCGGTGTAGCCGATGGTCCAGACCGACTTGTTGATCTCGCGCAGGATGTCTTCGACCACGGGCTCGTCCATGCCCTTGACCTTCTGCATCTTGTAGTTCTTGACCAGTTCCTTGCCGAAGCCGAGCTTGTCGGCCAGCTGGTACATGATCATGTGGTCGCTGCGGCTTTCCCACAGCGGGTCGATCACCTTCTCGCGCCACTGGATCGAGCGGTTGGAGGCAGTGCACGAACCGCTGGTCTCGAACTGGGTGGCCGCCGGCAGCAGATAGACAGCGCGATTCGGGTTGAGGTCTTCAGCCTTGCCCGGCATGGCGGCCATCGCCGCGGTGGCCGACGGATACGGGTCCACCACCACCAGCAGGTCCAGCTTGTCCATGGCCCGCTTCATCTCCAGGCCGCGGGTCTGGGAGTTGGGCGCATGGCCCCAGAAGAACACGCCACGCAGGTTGGAATCCTGGTCGATGTTCTCGTTCTTCTCGAGAATGCCGTCGATCCAGCGCGAGACGGTGATGCCGGGCTTGGTCATCATGCCGGCGCTGGCGAAACGGCCCTTGATCCAGTCGAACTCGACGCCCCAGGCGTTGGCAAAGTGCTTCCAGGAGCCTTCGGCCAGGCCGTAGTAGCCAGGCAGCGAATCAGGGTTGGGACCGACGTCGGTGGCGCCCTGCACGTTGTCGTGGCCACGGAAAATATTGGTGCCGCCGCCCGACACGCCCACGTTGCCCAGGGCCAGCTGCAGCAGGCAGGAGGCGCGGACCATGGCGTTGCCGATGGTGTGCTGGGTCTGACCCATGCACCACACGATGGTGCCGGGGCGGTTTTCGTGCATCTGCTTGGCCAAACCGAGCATGGTGGCCTCGGGCACGCCGCAGGCCTCTTCGACCTTGTCGGGCGTCCACTTGGCCAGCACGTCCTCGCGCACCTTGTCCATGCCCCAGACACGGTCGGCGAGGTACTTCTTGTCCTCCCAGCCGTTCTTGAAGATGTGGAACATCAGACCGAACAGGAAGGGGATGTCCGAGCCCGAGCGGATGCGAATGTGCTGGTCGGCGCGGGCCGCGGTGCGGGTGAAGCGCGGGTCGACCACGATCATCTTGGCGCCGTTCTCCTTGGCGTGCAGCATGTGCAGCATGGACACCGGATGGGCCTCGGCCGCATTGGAGCCGATGTACAACGCCAGCTTGGAGTTCTGCATGTCGTTGTACGAATTGGTCATCGCCCCGTAGCCCCAGGTGTTGGCAACGCCAGCAACCGTGGTGGAGTGGCAGATGCGCGCCTGGTGGTCGCAGTTGTTGCTACCAAAGAAGCTCACGAACTTGCGAAGCAGGTAGGCCTGTTCGTTGTTGTGCTTTGACGATCCCACCCAGTAGATCGAATCGGGGCCACTGGCCTTGCGCAGTTCCTGCAGCTTGGCGGTGATCTCGGTCAAGGCGGTGTCCCAGCTGATACGCTGGTACTTGCCGTTCACGAGCTTCATGGGATAGCGCAGGCGGTATTCGCCATGACCGTGTTCACGCAAGGCCGCGCCCTTGGCGCAGTGCGCACCCAGGTTGATCGGCGAATCGAACACCGGCTCCTGGCGCACCCACACGCCGTTCTCGACGATGGCGTCGACCGCGCAGCCCACCGAGCAATGCGTGCAGACCGTGCGCTTGACCTCGATCTTGCCGGTGCCCACCGCGACACCGCCGGGGGTGGCGGCCTGCGACTTCTTCACCAGCGTGAGGCTGGATGCGGCCAGACCCACACCCACACCGAGACCGGAGCGGCGCAGGAAAGCGCGGCGGTCCATGGTGGGCAGGGCCTGCGACAGGCCGCGATGCAGGCTGTGAACGAACGGCGAACGGGCGCCTGCAGGGGCAGCGCCCGTTTTCTTTGTCAACAACATGGGGAACTCTCCGCCTGGTGAGCGTTAAACGAGGGTGGTCTTGTAGTACTGCCGAACGTGCTCGGACAGTTCGTAGCCGCCGCCGCGGGTGGGCGGGTCTTTCTTGACAACGGGAGCTTGCGCTTCTTGACGCACGGCAGGCAACAGGGTAGCTGCTGCGGCGACGGTACCCACAGTGGCAGCCCCTGCGAAAAGGCGGCGCCGGGACAGCGGGCGGGCGTTCTGGCTCATACGGTCTCCTGTAATGCTTTCATGCTTTCAATTGCATGAACGAGCCCGACTTTAGCCGGACGACTACCTGCGCGCAACCGAGTGAAACCCCTCAGCAACGCCACCCCACCGACGCCCGCGAATTTCGGGGCCAAACTGGGCGTTTTCATTGGAGGTTGCGGCGCAACATAACGGTCGTTTTGCACAGGTTTTCTGGGGAAAAGCGGCGCGCTGGCGAAGACCGCGGCGCATTGTCCGACAAAAACTGTCGGCTAATACTCAGTGCCCCGTCAAGCCAGCATGTCGAAGCCCTGCTGCTCCACCCCCAGGAAGGCCCGGGTGAAGTCGGCCAGGCGGGCATAGAAGCGGGCCCGGGGATGGGCCGCGAGGGCATCACACAGGGCGACCGCCCAGGGCTGCAGATGGTCGGCAAAGAAAGCGCGCTGGCGCGTGAGGTTGGACACCGCCACGTCGTCGCCGGCGATCAGGTAGCGCATCACCTCACACAGGTAGGCGATGTGGTCCTCGGTCTCGGGCATGGCCTCGTCGCGGGCCAGGCCCAGGGCGGCCAGGTCCTCGCGCAGGTGCGCCAGGGGACGTTCATTGAGAAAGCCGGTGAGGTAGTGCGACCCGAACAGATAGACCTCGGGCTTGCCGACGCCACCAAAGAGCGCGTCGTGTTCGGCGGCGATGTCGGTATCGGCCATCTCGCGGCACACGCCCACGAAGGCGCGCCAGGGCTCCTCCAGGAAACCACCGGCGGCTGGCGCCTCGGTGGGCGCCACGCGCAGCGCGCCGATCAGATCGGGCCCCGGCGCCGCGTAATAGAGCTGGGCCAGCAGGCCATAGACCTCGGCGCGGGCGGTCTCTTCGTCGAGGGCGGACGACGTCGGGGGCAAGGCGTCGCTCATAGGTCGTTGATCTTCGATTCGTTGGGATTGGAATACAGGTCGACCACGCGGCAATCACCGCACATCTTCAGTCGCTCGGCGGCAGCGCCCTGGAACATGGCGTGACCCGAGAGCTTGGCCATCATCGTCTCGATGGCCTTGAGCGTGCCAAAGGGCTTGCTACAGCGCACGCAGGCGAAGGGCGCCGATTCATGGAGCACGCGTGCCTGCTTGCGCTCGGGCGTGAGCAAGAGGCGCGGCTGCAGGGTGATGGCGTCCTCGGGGCAGGTGCTGGCGCACAAGCCGCATTGCACGCAGTTTTTCTCGATGAAACGCAGCTGCGGCCGATCGGGGTTGTCCTGCACGGCGCCGGCGGGGCAGGCGCTCACGCAACTCAGACAGAGCGTGCAGCGGTCCTTGTCGATGGCGAGGGTGCCCAGGGGCGCGCCGGCTGCGGGCAGCGCGATGGCCTCGGGCCGCGACTTCGCCGGCGGGGCCTGCTCCATCAAGTGGTCCAGGGCGAGTTCCAGCGTGGGGCGCTTGTCACCCGAGACTGCGAAGCGCGCGGCGGACGCAGGCACCGCACCCAGCGTGCGGGCCGTGCACTGCAGCGCCTCGTCCAGCGCCTGCGGCGCGTCGGCGCGCAACAGGCTGAAATGCGTGCCCGCATACCCTAGCCCCTGCAAGATGGCCTGGGCCACGGCCATCTGCTGCTCCAACATCGCCAGATACTGCGGCGCCTCTTCATGGGTCGCGAGCACCGCCACGTGGCGCGCGCCGCCCGCCACCGCCGAGAGCCACAGGTCGATGCCGGTGCTGGCGGTGTGCCACAGGGCCACCGGAATCATGTTGGCGGGCACGCCATGCGCGCGGCCCAGCCGAGCCTCGCGGCCCAGACGTTCGACCAGCGCGCGCCCGGCTTCCTGGCTATGCAGCAGCAGCACGGCGTCGCGACCGCCGGCACGTGCATACGTGGACAGCAGGGACTTGAGCTTCACGCCCTGTTCATTCGGACGCGGGTAGGTGTAGGTCAGCGCGCCGGTGGGACAGGCGGTGGTGCAGGCCCCGCAGCCCACGCACAGGTTGGGGTTGACCTTGATCTGCTGGCGCGACTTCTCCGAGCTGATGGCCTGTGCCGAACAGACATCGATGCAAGCGCTGCAGCCCACCGTCTCGTTGCGGCTGTGAGCGCACAGCTTCTGCTTGTACTGGAAGAACTTGGGCTTCTCGAATTCACCCACCCGCTCCCGCAGTTGCAGCAGGGCGGCCAGGCGCTCCTGCGGTGTGCGGGTGGGGGGAAGGTGCACATAGCCCTGCGGCTTGGCGTGCTGAAGGAAGGCCGGCTGCGCGCGCAGGTCCAGCACCAGGTCGAAGGGCTGGGTCTGGGCGCTGGGCTCGCGGCTGAAGTCGATCGCGCCGGCGGCATCACAGGCCTTCACGCAGGCGCGGTGGCCGGTGCAGGCGGCGAGGTCGATCTGGTAGTCCAGCCCGATCGCGCCCTCGGGGCAGGCGGCCAGGCAGGCATTGCAGCGCGTGCACAGGTCCAGGTCGATCGGGTTGTCCTGGGTCCACGCGAGCTCGAAGGCGCCAAGCCACCCGGTGAGGCGGTCGATGCGGCCCGAGAGCACGGGATGGCGGCGCTCCTGCGCGCCCGCGCCCCCCTGGGCAAAGAGCGTGACCTGCAGCACGTCAGACAGGCTGGCGGCCACCGTCTCGGCTTCATCGAGCGGGCCGATGATGACCAGGCGCCCCTGGCTGGTGTAGGTGACCGTGGCCACCGGCTCGGGCTCGGGCAGGCGCGCACTGGCGAGCAAGGCGGCCAGCTTGGGGCTGGCGCTGGCGGCGTCGCGGCTCCAGCCGCCGGTCTCGCGGATGTTGACGAAACGGATCGGAGCCCAGGGCACCGGTTGGTCTTGCGCAGCGGCGGCCTGCGCCTGCTGGTCGGCCAGGTCGGCGAAGAGGCGCTGCTCCTGGGTGCAGGCCACCACCAGCGGTTCGCCGCCCCGCGCGGCCTGCAAAAAGGCCCCCGCCTCGCGCCGGCACAGGGTGGTGTGCAGTGTCAGGTCTTCATCGAGCGCCTTCCCCAGGGCCTTGGGGTCCAGGGGCTGGGTCTTGTTGCAGTCGCAGATCAGGGTCGGCATCGGGGGCGCGTGCGGCGGGTTCGGTCGCGGAAAGGGAGGTGTCCTCGGGCGGCCCCGACTGTGCCACGAATTGCGGGTCGCTCTCGGGCAAGGGGTCACTGGCCGTTGCCGACTGGGCACGCGCGGGCTGGGCCGGTGGCGGGTCCTTGCGCACCAGCCCCAGGAACTCCGCGCTGGCCAACCCCTCCAGCATGCTTCGGGGCAAGGGGTCGGGCTTGCCGTAGTCGTCGATGTAGATGTCCAGGCCGTCCATCACGTTGAAGTGCGGGTCGGCAAAGAGTTTCTTCATCGCGGCGTTGCGCACCTCGGGGGCAACCTGCGATCCGGTGTAGCGACTGAAATCGGAATCCGGCGTCAGGGCTTGCACGTCGTCCAGCGTGGGCGGCGCAGGCGCCGCGTCCGCAGCAGGTGGCACGGAGGGCACCGGGTCGGCACCGCGCGCCACGGTGGCGGGAGCGGGCGTGGGGCCTGCAGGGCCCGAAGGCGCGAGGGTCTCGGTCCGGGGCGCCGGCGGTTCGGGCGCTAGGGGCCGGCCTTCTTTCGCGTCGATCTTGCGACGCGACCAGCGGCCCAGGAATCCATCAGCCACGGTCACCCTCCCCGCCTTCCCGGGGGAAATTGCCGCCACCGGGTCCACCGCGCCCGGTCTTGCCCGTGCTGATGGAAGCCGGGTTGCCGAAGCGGTCTTGCAGGGGCTTGAAGCTGTCCGGGCGTTTGCGTCGCTTGGGTTCGGGCACGTAATGGTCCTGGGCGAAGGTCCGCATCCACTCGACGATGTCCGGCGGCGCCGGCACCTGCTCCACGTGTTCCTGCGCATCGAGCCAGCGACCGGCATCGTGATAGCTCAGGGTGACGATCTCGGGACGGGCAATGGGCTCGTCGGCCACGGTCGCTTCGTCCTCCATCCGCCACATCACGAACCAGCCAGGTGCCGGGGTGGTGGCGTTGAGGTAGTAACCCTCGGCGTCATCGCGAAATAGTTCGACGGTGAAGCCGGGGTGCAGCCAGTCCTCGGTCCGGTCGTCGCGGCGCAAGCAGCGCGGCCCCTGGCCGAACGCCGGTTCGTCGCGCACCACGTCGTGCAGCTGCCACCGATAAGGCTGCCAGCGGTTGTCGATGGCCTCACGGCGCATCACCACCGCCACCTGTACGCTCGGACGCGAGTTCATGATCGGTGCTTCTTCAGGCCTGCAGCCGCACGGCGCAGTATTTGAATTCGGGAATCTTGGCCACCGGATCGAGGGCCGCGTTCGTGAGCAGGTTGGCGGCCGCCTCGGCAAAAGCGAAGGGCAGGAACACCGTGCCATCGGGCGTGCCATCGTCACGACGCAGGTGGCAGCGGACCTCGCCACGGCGCGATTGCAGCCGCGCCATCTGACCGGCCACCAGGCCCAGACGCTGCAGTTCGCGGCCATTGAGGGACGCGGTGGCCACCGGCTCCAGGGCGTCGAGCACGACGCTGCGCCGGGTCATGCTGCCAGTGTGCCAGTGCTCCAGCTGCCTTCCGGTGATCAGCACCAGCGGGTAGTCCGCATCGGGTCGTTCGTTGGCCGGGACGATCTGCGCGGGCACCAGGTGCAAGCGCCCGTCGCCGGTGGGGAACTCCTCGGTGAAGACCACGGGCTGGCCCGGATCGTCCTCGGAAAGGCAGGGATAGGTGACCGCGCCCTCGCGCTCCAGGCGCGTCCAGGTGATGCCGGCGATGGCGCCGTGCATGGCCTGGCGCATTTCTTCGTAGACCGCTGCCACGCCGGCCTGCGGGCCCGGGTAGTGCCAGGCCAGGCCCATGCGCTGCGCCATCGCCTGGATCAAGGCGAGGTCGGGACGGGCATCACCCGGCGGATCGATCGCCTGCCGGCCCAATTGCACGGTGCGATCGGTGTTGGTGACGGTGCCGGTTTTCTCGGGCCAGGCGGTAGCGGGCAGGACCACGTCGGCCAGCCAGGCGGTCTCGGTCAGGAAGATGTCCTGCACCACCAGGTGCTCCAATGCAGCCAGTGCCGCGCGTGCGTGGTTCAGGTCCGGATCGCTCATGGCGGGGTTCTCGCCCTGCACATACATGCCGCGCACCTTGTGCGGGTCGGTGTCGGGCGCCAGGGCCTTGTCCATGATCTCGACCACCGTGTAGCCCGGGTGAGCGTCCAGACGGGTGCCCCAGAACTGCTCGAACCAGGCGTGCGCACCCGCGTGGTCCACCCGCTGGTAGTTGGGGAACATCATGGGAATGAGGCCGGCATCGCTGGCGCCCTGCACGTTGTTCTGGCCACGCAAGGGATGCAGGCCGCTGCCAGGCTTGCCGATCTGGCCAGCCACCGCGCACAAGGCGATCAGGCAGCGCGCGTTGTCGGTGCCGTGCACATGCTGACTCACGCCCATGCCCCAGAGGATCATGGCGGACTTCGCCTGCGCGAACGCCCGGGCGACTTCGCGGATCCGCTCGGCGGGCACACCGCAGACCGAGGCCATGGCCTCAGGCACGTAGGCGGCGACGCTGGCCTGCAGCGCCTCGAAGTTGCTCGCGCGTTGCGCGATGAACTCGCGATCGGCCAGGCCCTCTTCGATGATGGTGTGGATCATCGCGTTGAGCAGGGCCACGTCGGCGTCGGGCTTGAACTGCAAGGTCCGCCAGGCGTGGCGGCCGATGTCGGTCACGCGCGGGTCGGCCAGCACGATCTTGGTGCCACGTCGCGCCGCGTTCTTCATCCAGGTCGCGGCCACCGGGTGATTGGCGGTGGGGTTGGAGCCGATGATGATCACCAACTCGGCTTGCGCCACATCCCCCACCGGGTTGCTCACCGCACCGGAACCCACGCCCTCAAGCAGCGCCGATACGCTGGAGGCATGGCACAGGCGCGTGCAGTGGTCCACGTTGTTGCTGCCGAAACCGGTGCGCACCAGCTTCTGGAACAGGTAGGCCTCTTCGTTCGTGCCCTTGGCGGAACCGAAGCCGGCCAGGGCCTTGGGGCCATGGGTATCACGCAGCGTCTTCAGCCGGCCTGCGGCGAAATCCAGCGCCTCGTCCCAGGTGGCCTCGCGAAACACCTCGTGCCAGCGCGCGGGATCGCGCAGGACGTCGGCATCCTTGGCAACCCCGGGCTTGCGGATCAGGGGACGCGTGAGTCGATCCGGGTGGTGCGCGTAGTCGAAGCCAAAGCGCCCCTTCACGCACAGTCGCCCCTGGTTGGCCGGGCCGTCGCGCCCCTCGACGCCAACGATGCGGTTGCCGCGCACCTGGTAGGTGAGTTGGCAGCCCACGCCGCAGAAAGGACAGACCGAGTCGACCTCGCGGTCCACCGCCTGAGAGCCCACCAGGGTCTTGGGCATGAGCGCGCCCGTGGGGCAGGCCTGCACACATTCGCCGCAGGCCACGCAGGTGCTGGCGCCCATGGGGTCGGCCAGGTCGAACACGATCTGGCTGTCGGCGCCACGGCGCGCATAGCCGATCACGTCATTCACCTGCGTCTCGCGGCAGGCGCGCACGCAGCGCGTGCACTGGATGCAGGCATCCAGGTTCACCGCCATCGCAGGGTGGGAGAGGTCGGGCGCGGGCGCTTCGCGGCGCAGGGCGGTCAGGGACGCACGGGGCGTCACGCCCAACTCGCGCGCCCAGGCGCTGAGTTCGCCGTGCTGACCTGGGATTTCGCCCACTTCCAGCGGATCGCCGGCGCCGTCGTTCCACTTGTGGCCCTGCGCAGGCAGGTCCGCCAGCAGCATCTCCAGCACCATCTTCTGACTGCGAGTGGCGCGGTCGCTGCGGGTCTGCACGTCCATGCCCGGGGTGACGGCGCGGCAGCAGCTGGGGGCCAGCACCCGCTCGCCCGCGACCTCGACGACGCAGGCGCGGCAATTGCCATCGGGGCGCAGGTGGTCGCTGTAGCACAGACGAGGAATGCGCACGCCCAGGCGGTCGGCCGCTTGCAGCACGGTCTCGCCCTGCACGGCCTGGACGTCCTGACCGTCCAGGCGAAACGACACGAGGGGAAGGTCAGGCGACTTCATCGGGGAAATAGGTCTGCACGCAGCGGATCGGATTCGGGGCGGCCTGACCCAGGCCACAGATGGAGGCATCAGCCATCACCTGCCCCAGATCGTTCAAGGTGTCATGGTCCCAGCGCAGCGCCTGCATCAGGCGTGCCGCCTTGTCGGTGCCCACGCGGCAAGGCGTGCATTGGCCACAGCTTTCATGGGCGAAGAAACGCATCATGTTCAGCGCGGCATCGCGGGCGCGGTCCTGGTGGCCCAGCACGATTACGGCGGCCGACCCGATGAAGCAGCCATGCGGTTGCAAGGTGTCGAAGTCCAGCGGCACATCCGCCAGACGCGCGGGCAGGATGCCGCCCGAAGCGCCACCGGGCAGATAGCCATACAGCGTATGCCCCGGCGCCATGCCACCGCAATATTCATCGACCAGCTCGCGCAGGGTGATGCCGGCGGGTGCG
>JACCED010550701.1_pt1 | contig 30196 bp, 36 predicted proteins | sample 7455021 | NCBI WGS metagenome assembly JACCED01 (sample SAMN15323456, study PRJNA562643) | freshwater metagenome | isolation source: river surface water | place: USA:Blue River Watershed | collected 2017-08-19 | reverse complement strand
GGTGCAAACGTCTCCCTCACAAAAACTTTCTAATTCTTTCCTCTGAACGGAGAAACGTATGAAATTAATTACCGCAATCATCAAGCCTTTCAAGCTTGACGAAGTGCGCGAAGCTCTCTCGGAAGTGGGAGTTTCGGGCATCACCGTCACTGAAGTGAAAGGCTTTGGTCGTCAAAAAGGTCACACCGAGTTGTATCGCGGTGCTGAGTATGTAGTTGATTTTTTACCTAAAGTAAAAATTGAAGCTGCTGTTGAAGATGGCATCTTGGAGCGAGCGATTGAAGCAATTGAAAAATCTGCTCGTACTGGAAAAATTGGCGATGGCAAGATTTTTGTCTCCCCAGTTGAACACGTCATTCGCATTCGTACCGGTGAAACCGGCGCGTCAGCACTTTAAAGAGAGGTTCAAAATGTTAACTTGGATGAAACGACTCCTAGCTGGAAGCGCAATGGCCTTGGCTATTGGCGCAACTAGCGTGATGGTAGCTTCACCAGCTTTTGCTGATGAAGCAAAGCCAGTAGCTGCAGCAGCAGCCGCGGCAGTTGCAGCGGCTCCTGCATTAGTTCCTAACAAGGCTGATACAGCTTGGTTATTAGTGTGTACTGCATTGGTAATCTTGATGACATTGCCTGGTTTGGCTCTGTTCTATGGTGGCTTAACACGTAGTAAGAATATTCTTTCTGTCCTCGTACAGTGTATGTTTATCTTTTCATTAGTGACTGTTTTATGGTCTCTTTATGGGTATAGCTTTGCGTTTAGCGAAGGCGGTGCATTCATCGGTGGCCTAGATCGCTTGTTCTTACAGGGCATGACTCCAGACTCAGTTGCAGCTACCTTTAGTAAGGGTGTTGTTATTCCTGAGTTTGTATTTATGGCCTTCCAAGCTGCATTCGCAACAATTACTTGCTGCTTGATCATTGGCGCGTTTGCTGAGCGTGCAAAGTTTTCTGCAATTATTTTGTTTGTGATTTTGTGGTTCACTTTCAGCTACTTGCCAATCGCTCACATGGTTTGGTTCTGGCCTGGTCCTGATGACATCAAAGATGCTGCATCACTCGAAGCGATTACAGCTCGTGCCGGTTGGTTATGGCAGAAGGGTGTTCTCGACTTTGCTGGCGGTACCGTTGTTCACATCAATGCTGCGATTGCAGGCTTGGTAGGTTCATTTGTGATCGGCAAACGTTTAGGTTACGGCAAAGAAGCAATGAAGCCACACAACTTAGTGTTTGTCATGATTGGTGCCTCACTGTTGTGGTTCGGTTGGTTTGGTTTCAATGCTGGTTCTGCTCTTGAAGCAAATGGCAGCGCAGTCTTAGCATTCGTAAATACATTGTTGGCAACAGCTGCTGCAGTATTGGGCTGGTCATTTGCTGAGTGGATTACTAAAGGCAAACCTTCTATGTTGGGCGCTGCATCTGGTTGCGTAGCTGGTTTGGTTGCAATTACTCCAGCTGCTGGCTTTGTTGGCCCAATGGGTGCACTCGTTATCGGTGCTCTTGCTGGAGTGATTTGCTTATGGGGTGTTTCTGGTCTCAAGAAGATGTTGGGTTCAGACGATAGCTTGGACGTATTCGGTGTGCATGGCGTTGGCGGTATCTTGGGCGCTTTGTTAACTGGTGTGTTCGCGGATCCAGCCTTAGGCGGAACAGGTATTTGGGATTACGTAGCAAATGCTGCGGCCCCTGATTACTCGATTGCTAGCCAATTGTGGATTCAGAGCCAAGGCGTGATTGTTACCCTGATTTGGTCTGGCGTAGTTTCTTATATCGCCTTCAAATTGGTAGATATCGTGATTGGTTTACGTGTCAAGGAAGATGCTGAGCGCGAAGGCTTGGATATCACCTCCCACGGTGAGTCTGCTTACGAGTCTTAATTAGCGTTTTTACCCCTCACTGGGCGGCTTTAGTTGGCTGCCCAGTTTTTAAGCGCGGGATCCTCGGATTCCGCGTCTTTCTTTTAAAAATCTTACAATGGTGAAATGGTCCCACATCTCATCACCGCCCTTAGTGGCCCTCTTCTCGATCTCGAGTCGAAGGTATTAGAAGCAACCCCAACAATTGAGCGCTGGTTCAGGCTTGAATGGCAGGAGCATACCCCGCCGTTCTACTGTTCTGTGGATCTGCGCAATGCAGGCTTTAAGCTGGCGCCAGTTGATACCAACCTCTTTCCGGGTGGCTTTAACAATCTCTCGCCTCAAATGTTGCCTTTAGCGGTTCAGGCAGCAATGGCAGCAATTGAGAAGATCTGCCCTGAAGCAAAAAATTTACTGTTGATACCCGAGAGACATACTCGTAATACATTCTATTTACAGAATATTGCACGCCTCTCCTCGATTTTGCGTCAAGCAGGCCTTAATGTTCGCCTCGGTACTTTATCTGACGAAATTAAAAAACCAACTTGGATTGATTTGCCAGATGGCAACCGCCTCTTGATGGAGCCATTATCTCGTTTGGGTCTGAAAAAACAGCGTCTCGGACTCAAAGATTTCGATCCTTGTTCAATCTTGCTGAACAATGATTTATCCGCCGGCATTCCTCCGATCTTAGAAAATCTACACGAGCAGTACCTTTTACCGGGCTTGCATGCTGGTTGGCATGTTCGTCGCAAATCAAATCACTTTGCTGCGTACGATGAGGTTGCCAAAAAATTTGCGAAGGTGGTTGATATTGATCCGTGGATGATCAACCCCTATTTTGCTAGTTGTTCTAATGTGAACTTTCATGAGCGCAAGGGCGAAGAGGAATTGCAAGCTGCGGTTGAGAAGGTCTTAAAGAAGACTGCCAAGAAATACCGTGAGTACGGTATTAAAGAAAAGCCTTATGTCGTTGTCAAAGCAGATGCTGGGACATACGGCATGGGCGTGATGGTGGTGAACGATCCAGCTCAGCTCAAAGGCCTGAACCGCAAAGATCGCAATAAGATGAGCGTAGTCAAAGAAGGTCTTGAAGTAAGTGACGTATTGATTCAGGAAGGTGTTTATACCTTCGAGAAAGTGAACGAGGCAGTTGCTGAGCCCGTGGTGTATATGATTGATCGCTATGTAATCGGTGGCTTCTATCGCGTGCACACCGATCGTGGTCCCGATGAGAATCTCAATGCGCCAGGTATGCATTTTGTGCCATTGGCATTTGAGCAAAACTCTATGCCAGACCTGGGTGCCAAGCCAGGTAGTGCGCCGCCAAATCGTTTCTATCTGTATGGCGTCGTTGCACGTCTAGCATTGTTGGCAGCCTCCTTAGAGTTAGAGCGCTCCGATCCTAATGCTGAAGCTGCTTAATTTATTCGGATATTGAAATGAACTTTCTTTTCATTGCTGATCCTCTAGAGTCTTTTAAGATTAGTAAAGACTCCACCTTAGCAATGATGCGAGTTGCGCAAGAAGCAGGGCATCAACTCTGGTTTTGCGAAAGTCGCAATATTCTTTGGCGAGATGACTTTGTGGTGGCTGATTGTCAGCCACTCGAAATTAAGCCAAGCAGTACATCATGGTTCGAATTGGGTCCCATAGAGGATCGCCCGTTAAATACTTTTAACGCAGTCATGATGCGTACTGATCCGCCATTTGATATTGAATACCTCAATACCACTTGGCTGTTGTCTGCTGCAGTTCGTCAGGGTGCGAAAGTATTTAATAACCCAACAGCTATTCGGGATCACTCCGAAAAGATTTCCATCACGGAATTTCCAGAGCTCATTCCGCCAACTTTAGTGACGCGTGAACTCAGTGCGATTGAAGTGTTTCATCAAGAGCATCAAGATATTGTGATTAAGCCCCTAGATGGTATGGGTGGCATGGGCGTATTTCGTGTTGGTCCCGATGGGTTAAACCTTGCTAGCATTGTTGAGACGCTAGGCGAGAACGGCGCGCGTACTTTGATGGTGCAGAAATTCTTGCCTGAGATAGCCCAAGGGGATAAACGAGTGCTGCTGATTGGTGGCAAGGTGGTGCCATTTGCATTGGCCCGCATTCCTCAGGGCAGTGAAATCCGCGGTAACTTAGCTGCCGGGGGCAAAGGGGTTGCCATGCCATTAACTGATGCCGAAATAAAGGTTGCAGAGCGTCTCGCCCCCATTCTAAATGCCCGAGGCCTGTTCTTGGTAGGGTTAGATTTAATTGGCGCTTATGTTACCGAAATCAATGTGACGAGCCCAACGTGCTTTGTAGAGATTACTGAGCAAAGTGGATTTGATGTTCCGAAATTTTGGTTAACAGCGCTTGAAAAGGCATTGGCATAAACATGGTTGGAATCGTAATAGTGGCTCACACTCCAGTAGCAAGCGCGATGCTTGGCTTTGCTGAGCATGCATTTGGTGTGGTGCCAGAGAGGGTGAGGGCTGTTGATATTCCGCCCTATGAAGATACAAAAGCTAGCTTCGACCGGTTGTTAAAAGCAGCTTATGGCGTTAATACAGGGCAGGGCGTTTTAATACTGACCGATGTAATGGGCGCGACTCCAGCCAATGTGGCATCTAAGCTTGAAGCTCTTGGGCCATTATCTGGTCTGAATGCGCCAGTAATTGTCTTGGCTGGATTAAATCTACCCATGCTGATGCGCTGCATTTCTCATCGTGGTGAGGGCTTAGAAGAGTTGGCTAAAAAAGCACTTTTAGGTGGTCAAAATGGAATTTTGCGCTTGGGTTCTAAAGCACCGCAAGCCACTACGGAGAAATAGGATGCGCTATGCCTGTTGCTGAAATTGAAATCATTAACAAGTTGGGATTGCATGCTCGCGCATCTGCGAAGTTATCCCAGCTTGCTGCCGAGTTTCCTTGTGAAATCTTTTTATCCCGAAATGGACGTCAAATAAATGCTAAGAGCATTATGGGTGTCATGATGCTAGCTGCGGGTATTGGGAGCACTGTCACCCTAGAGACTGTTGGTGAGAAAGAGGATGAGGCGATGCAAGCTTTAACTGCATTGATTAATGATCGATTTGGTGAGGGCGAATAAGGATGACTTTTGCCCTGCACGGAATTGCAGTATCCAAAGGTATTGCTATTGGCAAAGCCGTACTGATATCGCGTGCAGCATTAGAAGTTAGTCATTACCTCATTGAGGCTGGCAAAGAAGAGGTTGAGGCCAAAAGATTATTAGATGCTTTTGAGCAGGTGCGCCTAGAGTTAGCGCAGTTACGTCAAGGACTGCCCAAAGATGCTCCTCAAGAAATGGCTGCATTCTTAGATGTGCACGGCATGATTCTGGCGGATCCAGCTCTAGCTGAAAAGCCACTGAAGCTGATTCGCACGCAACGTTTGAATGCAGCTTGGGCATTGACTACAGAGCTCAATGATCTTTTAGAGCAATTTGCAGAGATTGAGGATGCGTATTTAAAGGAGCGGGCGAACGATATTCGTCAGGTAGCCGAGCGGGTCCTCAAAGCGCTAAATGCTCAGCAAAAAGATGCTTTAGGTGATTCTGAATTGTTGTCACCAAGTGATGTTGGGGTAGATGCCATCATTGTGGCGCACGATATTGCACCACATGACATGTTGCGTTTTAAAGAGCACGCCTTTACTGGATTTGTGACTGACTTAGGCGGTAAGACTTCGCACACAGCAATTGTTGCGCGCAGTATGGAAATTCCTGCTGTAGTCGGTGTGCGACATGCCAGCGAGATGATTCGTCATGGCGATTGGTTGGTGATTGATGGTGAGCATGGTGTCGTCGTCGTTGCGCCTGACGAACAGCTGTTGTCTGAATACCGCCTATTGCAAGAGAAGGCGATTCAAGAGACTCGTAAGTTACAAGAACTAAAGCACTCACGCACTACTACGATCGATCATGTTGCAATTGAATTATTGGCTAATATTGAATTACCAGAAGACGCTACTCAAGCGGTAGATTTGGGTGCAATTGGTGTTGGCCTATTTCGTTCAGAATTTTTATTCATGGATCGCAAGCAAGCGCTTCCAGATGAAGAGCAGCAATACCAAGAATATCGCCGTGTAGTTGATCTGATGCATGGTTTGCCAGTCAATATTCGTACGATTGATGTGGGCGCAGATAAAGCGCTGGGTTCGGGTTCGGATTTATCTGAGACTGGTACTTCACCTCTCGGTTTGCGAGCTATTCGCTGGTCTTTGACTGAGCCTGAGATTTTCTTAACCCAGTTGCGGGCCATCTTGCGGGCTTCAGCACATGGTCAAGCACGGATCATGATTCCGATGCTAGCCCACGTCAAAGAGATTGATGAGACTTTACGTTTAATTGAAAAAGCCAAGCAACAGTTGCATCAACGCGGCCAGGCATTTAATCCCAATATTCAAGTGGGAGCCATGATTGAGATTCCGGCCGCTGCCTTGGTTCTTCCTTTGTTTATTAATCGATTTGATTTCTTGTCGATTGGCACCAATGATTTGATTCAATACACTTTGGCAATTGATCGGGCTGATCATGCGGTTGCACATCTCTATGACCCATACCATCCAGCCATTCTGAATTTGCTATTCAACATCATTGATCAAGCCAAGCGTGCCAATATTCCCGTAGCTGTATGTGGAGAAATGGCGGGCGATCCCTCAATGACGAAATTGTTGCTCGGCTTGGGGTTGACCGATTTCTCAATGCACTTTAGTCAACTGCTATTAGTAAAGCGGGAGATATTGAAGGCAGATGTTGGGTTACTGAAGTCGCGTATCGGTGCAGTGCTCAAAGCGATTGAGCCTGAAGAGCAAGCTGAGGCTTTGGAAAAGCTGCTCTCTTAGGTTATTTTAGAGTTGTGATGCTGCTGGTTTAGTGCGCTTGACCGCAAACCAAGCATTCGGGATTTCTGGAAATGCGAATCTCGTCAATCTGCGTGTTGAGTGCATTCCATAGCAACATTCTTCCAACCAAAGGCTGACCAAAACCAATCAATACCTGTAGAGCTTGGGCTGCTTGCATGGCGCCGATGATGCCTACCAAGGGGGAAAAGATTCCCATGCTGGCACAGCTCACCTCCTCAAACTGCTCTGCTGGAGAGAAGAGACACGCATAGCAGGGTGACGCTTCATTACGAAAATCAAAAACACTTAATTGACCATCAAATTTGAGGGCAGATCCAGAGACAAGTGGCACCTGATGCGTGAAGCAGGTCGCATTGATTAGTTGGCGGGTAGAAAAATTATCCGTGCAATCTAGAACAAGATCCATTGTTGGCAAGAGTTCAGTCAGTAAATTTTCTGAGGCCTTCTCTGAGACTGCATTAATTGTGAGTGTGGGATTGATGCTCTGTAAAAATTGTTTACCTGAATCTACCTTGTGTTGACCAATCGATTTTTGGGTATGCATGATTTGGCGTTGCAAATTGGTGAGCTCAACTTTGTCATGGTCGACAAGTGTTATCTGTCCTATGCCAGCCGCAGCCAAATAAGGTGCGGCAGCACTTCCTAATCCACCTGCGCCAATGATGAGGATGTGCGATCCAAGAAGTGTTTCTTGGCCGGCAACATCAATTTCTTCTAGCAATAAATGCCGCGAGTAGCGAAGTAGCTGCTCATCATTCATATTTATGCCTAATTGCTAGAACTTACTCTAGCTTGGAGGCGGAGCGTTTTACAGGCTCACCATTGATAAATGCGACTGCCTGAGAAAGCATAAAGTCATCTGCACCACCGAGTTCAACTGGCTTTTTAGACTTATCTTTTTCCTTCTCTTCAGGAGTCTTCTTGGCATTTTTTTCCTCAATGCGCTGTAGCTCCTCTAGACGACGTTTCTCACGATCGGCAACGAGTTTTTCTTCTGAGGATTGCTTATTGCGCAAATGCTTCTCGCTATCGATTTCGCGAGTGATTAATACATCATCAGGATCACCATCTTTATTTTGATCTACTGCGATATCTGGTTTGATGCCATAGGCCTGAATTGATTTGCCACTCGGTGTGTAGTAATAAGCTGTAGTGATCTTCAGTGCAGAATCGTTCGTAAGTGGGCGTACTGTTTGTACAGAGCCTTTGCCGAAGGTAGTCTTACCAATAATGGTTGCGCGTTTGTAATCCTGCAAGGCGCCAGCCACAATCTCAGATGCAGAGGCGGAGTAGGCATTTACTAAAACTACCATCGGTAATTTTTTATACATCGCTGGCACGCTAGACAAAGGATCGCCGGGTTCGCTGAGGCGATACATTGCGGGTGTTGCATTGAATACTTGCTTTGAGTCAGCCGTCTGACCTTTGGTGGAAACAATCACAGCATCTGCTGGCAAAAAGGCGGCAGCGACTCCAACTGCACCTTGTAGCAAGCCACCACCATTATTTCTGAGATCAAGAATGATGCCCTTCATTTTGGGATCTTGATTTGCAAGATCGGCTAATTTTTTAGCAAGGTCAGGAACGGTACGCTCTTGGAAGCTCGTAACTCTGACCCAAGCAATATTGTTGTCCAAAATTTTGGCTTTAACGGACTGCACTTTAATTTCAGCGCGGGTAATAGTTACTGGAAAGCTGCGCTCCTCGCTTTTACGGAAGACAGTCAGTGTAATTTTTGTACCTGGAGTGCCGCGCATGGTGCGCACTGCCTTGTCGAGCGACATGCCACGAACAGGTTTGTCATCTAAGCGGGTGATGAGGTCACCAGCTTGTAAGCCAGCGCGTGCAGCAGGACTGTCCTCAATTGGATTGAGCACTTTGACAACCCCATCTTCTGAAGTGATCTCAATACCAAGACCAGCAAACTTGCCGCTAGTTTGCTCCTGCATTTCAGAAAAATCTTTTTTATCAAGATAGGTGGAGTGCGGATCAAGACTACTCACCATACCTTTGACGGCATCGGTTAGTAACTGTTTATCTTCAATCGGCTCAACATATTCACGTTTGATTTGCGCAAAGACATTAGAGAGTGTGCGCAGTTCATCTAAGGGTAGTGTTGAGCCTTGTTGGGCGGTAGCAGACAATTGGATGGTGGCTGCAACCCCGGCAATGAGGCCAACAGAAACTAGGGCAAAGTTCTTGAAAAATACGCGCATGCTTCTGTTTTACCTTAATCCAAATAAAAATGCTGAATGGGTTTGAGGTTGTCATCGAGCTCATATACAAGCGGGATGCCATTAGGGACGTTGATTTCCATAATGTCTTCGTCAGAAACCTGATCCAAATACTTAATTAATGAGCGAATACTATTGCCATGTGCAACCAGCAATACGCGCTTGCCCGCTTTGAGGGCTGGGGCGATAGATTCGTTCCAAAGGGGTAGTACACGCTCGACGTTGTCTTTAAGGCACTCGCCCAATGGAATATCAGAAGCGCTCAGCTTTTCGTAGCGTCGATCATTTTGCGGATTACGCTCATCACCTTTTTCCAGAAGTGGTGGGCGCACATCGTAGGAACGACGCCAAATATGAACCTGAGCATCTCCGTACTGTTCGGCAGTTTCGGCTTTATTGAGGCCAGTCAGGGCGCCGTAGTGACGCTCATTCAGCCTCCAACTGTGAACTACGGGCAACCACATCAGGTCCATGGTGTCTTGGACATGCCACAGGGTGCGAATAGCTCTTCTGAGGACTGAGGTGTAGGCCACATCGAACTCATAGCCTGCCTTGCGGAGGTTTTCACCTGCGGCAAGTGCTTGTTGGGTACCTTTTGGGGTTAAGTCAACGTCCGCCCAGCCAGTGAAGCGGTTTTCAAGGTTCCAGGCAGATTCGCCATGACGAATAAGGACAAGTTGTTTCATAGAGCCATTCTATAATCCGGTGATGAACTTTCTCACGCAAATTGATAATTTAGCGCTTATCGCCCTCCTGCTAGTTTCGGGCGCAGCACTCTTCCTTCCCACATTATCTACGCTTATTAGCGGAAAAGGCTTATCGCCTACAGAAGCAACTATTTGGATGAATCGCCGTAAAGCGGCTGTTTTGGACTTGCGTCCAGAATCCGACTTTAAAGCTGGTCATCTGCCTGGAGCAAAACATATTTTGGCCGAGCAAATCCCTTCTGGAGTCGATAAGCTCAAGCTGGATCGCAAGAACCCTGTTATTTTGGTTTGTCATTCTGGAATGAGCGCCCGTAAGCTTGTTCCAGAGTTGAAAAAAATGGGTTTTTCTGAGATTGCAGTCTTAGAAGGCGGAGTTCAAGGTTGGCAGGCTGCAGCCCTGCCGTTAGTTAAATAATTCAGCGGGTCTCAGGTATGCCACCAGTCACGATGTATAGCACTCAAGTTTGCCCATATTGCGTTATGGCGGAGAAGTTATTGCAGAAAAAAGGCGTTGCAAATCTCGAGAAGATCCTGATTGATCGCGACCCTGCACAGCGCGAGATCATGATGACTCGAACAGGTCGTCGCACTGTGCCGCAAATTTATATTGGTGAAACTCATGTTGGTGGTTATGACGATCTAGTGGCCTTAGACCGTGCGGGCCAACTTGATCCACTGCTAGCTTAAAAAATTTACTCAGAAAGTTTTCCATGACTGAACAAGCCACTTCCGCTCCAGATGCAGTTGATAACTCAAAAGAGCCTGGTTTCCGCATTCAACGGATCTACCTCAAGGACTTATCTTTAGAGCAGCCACATGCACCACAAATTTTATTGGTTTCAGCCGAGCCTCAAGTAGAGGTAGAGGTGGATGTTGCTGTTACTCGTTTGGGTGATGAGATTTTTGAGGTTGCTTTAATTGCGACAGTAACTGCCAAAGTAGAAGGCAAGGTACTCTTTTTGGTTGAGGCAAAGCAAGCTGGTATTTTTGAATTTAGCAATATTCCTGCAGAGCAAATTGATCCAATGTTAGGCATTGCTTGCCCAACGATTTTGTATCCTTACTTGCGCTCAAATATTGCCGACATTATTAGTCGCGCTGGTTTCCAGCCAATTCATTTGAACGAGATTAATTTCCACGGTATGTATGAACATCGCCTGATGCAGGCTGCGCAAGCGGCTGCAACGGAGAGTGGTTCTGCCGATGAAAGCAAAATCATTCTTCCTCACTAAGCTGATTTAATTAAAGCCCACAGATCATGAAAGTGACGCTGCTTGGAGCTGGATCATGGGGTACTGCTATGGCCGCACAAGCTGCGCGCCATCTTCAGCCTGGCGACGTTTGTTTGTGGTCGAGAAGTGCTAAGCAGTTAGAGGCCATTCAAAAGTCGGGAGAGAACGCAGATTATCTGCCTGGCGTTATCTTGCCTAAAGGCCTGCAATTAGAGTCTAGTTTTGAGCGGGCTATTGAGCGCCTTACTGAAAATGATCTTTTGGTGATCGCTACTCCAATGTCGGGTTTGTCAGAAACAGTAGCGCAGGTATTGCGCCTCGCAAAGCACCCACTCAATATTGTGTGGTTGTGCAAGGGTTTAGAGCCCAGCACCACCTTACTGCCGCATCAGGTAGTCGAGCGTGAAGATCAACTTCACAGTCATGGCCTAAGTCACTCGTATGGCGCTCTATCAGGACCTAGTTTTGCACAAGAAGTTGGCAATGGAATGCCTTGCGCATTAACGATTGCCAGCAAATCCAATACTTTGTGCGACATTGTTCAGGGCGCCTTCCATCACGGCAATATGCGCATCTATGCAAGCGATGATTTGGTTGGTGTCGAGCTGGGTGGTGCGATTAAAAACGTCTTGGCAATTGCTGCTGGTATTGGTGATGGTCTGGATCTTGGCTTAAATGCACGCGCTGCAGTGTTAACTCGTGGCCTTGCAGAAATGATGCGCTTAGTAAAGGCTGCTGGCGGCCGACCAGAGACCTGCATGGGGCTCACTGGCGTAGGTGATTTGATATTGACTGCCACTGGCGATCTCTCGCGTAATCGTCGTGTTGGTTTGGCGCTTGCCGCAGGAAAACCTTTGCCTGAAATCTTGGGTAATTTAGGACATGTTGCTGAAGGTGTCTTGTGCGCCTCTGCGGTTGGCAATCTAGCGACTCGCCTGGGTGTCGAGATGCCAATTACTGCGATGATGGGTGAAGTCTTATCTGGAAAACTTTCACCGCACGACGCAGTGAAAAAACTGATGGGGCGCGACCCCAAGGTTGAGGTTTAAGTTTCTTAATTTCCGCCAAGCAATCCGTTCTGGCGCCAAGCTTCATAAACCACAATTGCTACCGTGTTCGAGAGATTCAAGCTGCGACTGCTATCCTGCATCGCTAAGCGCATTTGGTTGGGCACCGGAATTGAGCTTCTCACTTCCTCAGTAATGCCTTTGGTTTCTGAACCAAAAACAAAATAATCTTCCGGCAAATATTTGCCATCATGAAACTTTCCCGAGCCTTTGGTAGTGAGAGCAAAAATATGTTCAGGTTTGGGTTTTTCATCAATCAGAAATTGCGCCCAGTTTTTATGAACTTTTACTTTTGCGAACTCGTGGTAATCCAGTCCTGCCCTGCGAAGTTTGGCATCTTCCATGGGGAAGCCAAGCGGCTCTATAAGATGTAGTTTTGCACCCGTGTTTGCACACAGGCGAATGATGTTGCCTGTATTGGGTGGAATTTCTGGTTCGAATAAAACAATGTTAAACATGCTCTGATCTTTGCGATGGACGAAGTGTTCTGAGTAGAACCCAATTAATAACACGAGATACGCCATTGTCCTTCAATATGCGGGCGATTTCATTTAAGGTTGCCCCGCTAGTCATGACATCGTCAAATACGATTACTGAGGTGGACTCAAGTTGTCCTTGGTATCGAGGGTTGATGAAGAACATATCTTGAATGGCGAGTTGACGATTGGCTCGATTTTCAGAGGCCTGATGTTGCGTGTGATGATGGCGCCTCAGAATGTGTGGGTTTTTATGAATGCGTTTGTCACAATAAATGCGCCTAGCCAACTCCCAGCTTTGATTAAATCCACGACTACACAATTTTTCTAGACTGAGTGGTACCGGGAGCAAAAAGTCTGCTTGTAAATTGTTGAGGTCTTTAGCCATCAGCTGATTCCATGCTGATGCTAGTCCATGCGCGCAAGCCAGTCGTTGTTGGTATTTTAATTGATGCAAAGCGGACTGCAGCCTGCCATCGTAGCGATCAAGGCAAAAGGTCTGATCAAAGTAGGGCGCGTTCAGAGTGCAATTGTGACAACGTTTTTCTTTTAGCTCGACTGCTTGAAGAGTCAGTCCACATTGCTGACAACATTCGTAGTTGAATAAGCAATCTGACTCAAGTTGCGAGGAGCAATCAATGCAGAGGGCACGCTGCTGAAACACCCCACAAACAATGCAAGCACTAGGTAGTAAGTGAGAAGAAATTGCTTTGAAAATATTCTCTATTGTTCGCATGGGTCGCTGAGTATACTGAGCGAATGACCCAATCAATCAGATGGCTTCAGGATGAAATTGCAGCTCGCATGTTGCAAAAATTAGACATCGTCAAGCTAGAAGTTAAGGACGTCTTATTGCTTCCAGATTTCCCCGGAGCGCATGCCCCTTTTCTGACGAAACGTTTTCCAGGTGTTCGTTTTCACAGTGCGCCTGAATACAGGCTATTAGGTTTTGATTTATTTAAATTGAGGCTAGCTCGATTTTGGAATTCAAGAATGAAGTCCGCGTCCGTTATTTCTCTTGATGAATATAAGAAAACGGGCCGCATTAACCTTCCGAGTAATTCTGTAGATCTAGTAGTGAGCGTTCTCTTCATTCAGGATCTAGCTGACCCCAAGCATTTTTTGCAAGAGTGTTGGCGCGTACTGAAAGAAGGCGGATTACTGACATTCAGTTATCTAGGCCCGGACACCGCTAAAGAACTCAGCTCGGAACTCTTGGCTCAGCAATTACCTCTCAAGCAACTGGCTAGCCCCTGGGATATGCACGATATGGGGGATGCCTTGCTGGCTGAGCGCCTCTCAGACCCAGTCATGGACATGGAGTTCTTGGTTTTGGATTATGAGAGTGACGACATTCTTTTATCAGATGCTAGGGCCTTAAATTTACTTGGTTCTACCGATCAAAACCGCCCCCTAGATGCTCAATTACCCAAAAAACTGACCTTAGAGGTGGTTTATGGACATGCTTGGGCTTTGGGTAAGCACCTTGCTAAAGCGCAAGATCATGTTGCTTATATTGATCCAAATCAAATCGGACGCAAGACTAGGAGTGATTCTGCTTAAGTGTGAGCACACACTATCTTTTAAACCATTGCCAAGATTGAGGCGAGCCTGGTTAACCCGGTTTGTTGTTGAGCTTAAATAACCCTATAATTAGCGCTAGTTGAATTGCTTGATACCGTTTTTTTGGGCTTTCTGAGGCTGTATTGCTGCAGAAGTTCACGACAATAAACAGAGAATAAGATGAATTTATTTGGAAAAGTCACTAGGGCTTCGCTCTACTTAGTAGCAGCCTTTGGCACTGCAATTGCACATGCGGCAGAAGATATGCCAGGTGGTCCGGCTGTAAATCAGCTGAACTTTACCCCCGCAGCAACCAAAATCATGCAAGAAATCCATTGGTTGCATTGGATGATGTTGATTATTTGTGCGCTAATTTTTGTCGGCGTTTTTGGGGTGATGTTCTATTCCATTCTCAAGCATCGCAAATCTTTGGGTGCTAAATCTGCCTCTTTCCACGAAAGCACCACTGTTGAGATCATTTGGACAGTCATTCCATTGTTGATCGTGATCGGTATGGCGTTGCCAGCAACAAAAACAGTTGTGGCGATGAAAGACACAACGAATTCTGATATCACCATTAAGACCACTGGTTACCAGTGGAAATGGGGCTACGACTACATCAAAGGTGAAGGTGAAGGCATTAGCTTTTTATCTACCTTGTCTACTTCACGTGAAGCTGTTAACAACTTGGCACCAAAATCAAATACCTATTTGATGGAAGTTGATAACGAGATGGTTGTGCCAGTTGGTAAAAAGATTCGCATCATTACTACCGCAAATGACGTGATCCATGCATGGGCAGTTCCGGCATTTGGCGTTAAGCAAGATGCAATCCCTGGTTTTGTGCGCGACACTTGGTTTCGTGCAGATAAGATCGGCACTTTCCGCGGTCAATGCTCGGAGTTGTGCGGCGCACAACATGCCTTTATGCCGATCGTAGTGAGAGTAGTTTCCCAAGAGGATTACACCAAATGGGTAGACGAGAAGAAAAAAGAAATGGGTGCGTCTTCTGATGATCCAACCAAGGTTTACACCTTGGACGAACAAAAGGAGCGCGGTGCTAAGGTCTATGCAGCTAACTGCGCAGCTTGCCACCAGCCAAACGGTAAAGGTGCGGGCGCGTTCCCAGCATTAGATGGCAGCAAGATGGTGCTTGGACCAAAAGCAGCTCAATACAACATTCTTATCAATGGTAAGGGTGCAATGCCGAAGTGGGCTGGTGTGATTTCTGATGGCGATATTGCTGCTGTGATGACCTACACCCGCAATGCCTGGGGCAATAAAACGGGCGAAGTAATTCAGACCCAAGATATTGTTTCTGCACGCGCTGGCAAGTAATTTATTTATTAATACAGATCAAACTAAACCGGAGTAATCCATGAGCACAGTCTCTACCACCCACGATCACGCACACGATCACGCGCATGATGATCACACGCCACATGGTTGGCGTCGTTGGTTGTTTGCAACCAATCACAAAGACATCGGTACGATGTATTTGATCTTCTCATTTGTCAGCTTATTGGCTGGTGGTGTGATGGCCTTGGGTATTCGTTTGGAACTGTTCCAGCCAGGTCTGCAATTCTTGCGCCCAGAGTTCTTCAACCAGCTAACTACCATGCACGGTTTGGTAATGGTGTTCGGTGCGATCATGCCAGCCTTCGTTGGATTTGCAAACTGGATGATTCCTTTGCAAATCGTCGCATCCGATATGGCATTTGCTCGTATGAATAACTTTAGCTTCTGGATTCTTCCAGTAGCAGCTTGCTTATTGTTTGGTTCATTCTTGGCTCCTGGTGGTGCACCTGCTGGTGGTTGGACTTTGTATGCTCCATTGACATCGCAAATGGGCCCAGGTTTAGACATGGGTATTTTTGCACTCCACTTATTGGGTGCTTCTTCAATCATGGGCTCGATTAACATCATCGTGACTATCTTGAACATGCGCGCTCCTGGCTTGACATTGATGAAGATGCCAATGTTCTGCTGGACTTGGTTGATCACTGCTTATTTGTTGATTGCGGTAATGCCTGTATTGGCTGGTGCAATCACCATGGTGCTTACAGACCGTCATTTCGGCACTTCTTTCTTCTCCGCAGTTGGCGGCGGTGACCCAATCATGTTCCAGCATATTTTCTGGTTCTTTGGTCATCCAGAGGTTTACATCATGATTCTTCCAGCATTTGGAATTGTGAGTGAGATCATCCCTGCCTTCTCCAGAAAAACTTTGTTTGGCTATAGCTCAATGGTTTATGCAACCGCATCTATCGCGATCTTGTCATTCATTGTTTGGGCTCACCACATGTTTGCAACAGGCATGCCTGTAACTGGTCAGTTGTTCTTCATGTACGCCACAATGTTGATCGCTGTTCCAACTGGCGTGAAGATTTTTAACTGGGTCGCAACTATGTGGAAGGGTTCGATGACATTCGAAACTCCAATGTTGTGGGCAGTTGGTTTCATCTTCGTATTTACGATGGGTGGTTTCACAGGTTTGATTCTGGCAATGGCGCCAATTGACATTGGCGTACAAGATACTTATTACGTTGTTGCTCACTTCCACTATGTATTAGTTGCAGGCTCATTGTTCGCGATGTTTGCTGGTTTCTACTACTGGTGTCCAAAGTGGACTGGCTACATGGCTAGTGAAACTCGTGGCAAGATCCATTTCTGGACTTCCATGATTTTCTTTAATCTCACCTTCTTCCCAATGCACTTCTTGGGCTTGGCAGGTATGCCGCGTCGCTATGCAGATTACCCAACGCAGTTTGCTGATTTCAATATGGTTGCTTCTATTGGCGCGCTCGGTTTTGGTTTATCTCAGGTTTATTTCTTGTTATTCGTCGTCTTGCCAGCCTACAACGGCAAAGGTGAAAAAGCGCCAATGAAGCCATGGGATGGTGCCAAAGGTTTGGAGTGGACTGTGCCTTCACCAGCACCACACCATACATTTGAAACTCCTCCTAACGCTGCAGAGTTAAATGCTGCAGGAATCTAAAGTAGCCGCACACAAATCCCAATCTGCTAGTAATCGCAGATTGGGTTTTATCCTTTTAAGCGTTGCCATTGTGTTCTTTATTGGTATCTTGCTTAAGCGGAGCGTACTGGGTTAAAGCCTGCTCTCATTATGTCTGCTATTGCATCCATTAATCGCCAAATCATGCTGAAGCTATTGATTGCTTCAGTGATGATGTTTGGTTTTGGTTATGCATTGGTGCCAATGTATAAAGCCTTGTGCGAAGTAACTGGTATCAACGTGGTTACCAGCAAGAATGACTATGGCATCCGAGCTTACAGCGCCAATAAGGTTGGCAATACCCAAGTGGACTATTCCCGTAAAGTGACTATCGAGTTTGACTCCAATAGTCGCGGACCTTTTACTTTTCGCCCGGTCAAGAACTTTTTAGAAGTACACCCAGGTGAAATGACAGAGATAGTCTACGAGGTAACAAACAATTTGAATCGCCCTGTAGAGGCTCAAGCTATTCCAAGTTATGCACCCAAAAGTGCTATGGAGTTCTTTACCAAATTGGAATGTTTTTGTTTTCAGCAGCAAACCCTGGCAGCTCATGAAATGAAGAAGATGCCGGTGGTGTTTGTGATTGATGCGGGCTTGCCTGCTGATGTGAAAACGATTACTTTGTCCTACACCTTTTTTGAATTGGGAGTTGGTCAGCAGCCAGCAGGTTCAACAACCCCTAAATCGAAAACGGCGTCATGAGTAAGAAAAGCACTTTTATGCAATCCATGATCGCTGTATTGTGGGCTTTTTTGGGTGTGCGTAAGAAGTCAGGATTGCAGGAAGATGTAGCTTCATTAAGTTTTGTCCACATTGTTATTGCGGGGGTTTTGGGTGCCTTGATTTTTATGGGTGCACTCCTCCTGATAGTTAAAGCAGTTGTGTCCCATTGATTATTTTTTGATTGAATAGAGAGAATAAGATGTCATCCAATTCAACCCCTTACTATTTCGTTCCTGGACTCTCCAGCCATCCAGCATCAGCAGCCTTAGGCTTACTTGCTTTTGGCGCTGGTATGTCTGGCTGGGTAAACCATGCAGCTTGGGGAGGCCCGGTAACTGCAGTAGGCGTACTCTGGATTTTATTTGTTCTCTACAACTGGTTTGGAGACACCATTGCCGAGTCTAATGCTGGCAAAAACGGTGTGAACGTAGATATTTCTTATCGCTGGTCGATGGCTTGGTTCATCTTCTCGGAGATCATGTTCTTCGGCGCATTCTTTGCCGCTTTGTTCTATGCGCGCAATATTGCGATGCCTTGGATGGGTGATGTAGAAAGCAAGTTACTTTGGCCTGACTTCCAGGCTGTTTGGCCTAATGATGGCCCTGCTGGCTTGGTGGAGAAATTTACGACCATGGGCCCATGGCCAATTCCAACCATCAATACCTTGTTGCTCTTGAGCTCAGGTGTAACGGTTACTTATGCTCACCACGCACTTCGTGAAAACCATATGAAGAAGGCCATTAATGGCTTGGCTGCAACCGTTGGCCTTGGCATTATCTTCTTGGGTTTTCAGATGTACGAGTACTACCATGCATACCATGCCTTGAACTTGAAATTGACTTCAGGTGTTTATGGTTCCACATTCTTTATGTTGACTGGTTTCCACGGTTTCCACGTATTCCTTGGTGGCTTAATGTTGGCGATTGTTTTACGCCGAATGATTCGTGGCGACTTTACCGCCGAGAATCATTTTGCGTTTGAAGGCGCTGCCTGGTACTGGCACTTTGTTGACGTTGTCTGGCTTGGCCTCTACATCGCCGTTTACTGGATGTAAGGAAATAAAAATCGGGGCGTTAAGCCCCGATTTGTTTTGGATACATGCTGGCAAAGGATGCTGCTTAGTTCGTACCCACCCGAACACCGCCAGCCTCAATGTAGCCAAAGTAGTGGGCAATCAAAATGCCAAGAAATAGAACTATTGAAAGTCCAATACGCAGCATGAGAGACTGAACCATTCTTGAGCTCCCGCCTTTGTCTTTCATCATGAAGTAGAGGGCGGAGCCTAGGCTTCCTACAATCATTAGCAGTGCAACTGGAATAATCCATTTCATCTAAAAATACCCCTGTGAATATCTTTTCTAGCTTAATTACTAGTCGTATAGTCGCTACTTTATCAGCCCTTCTGGTAATTTTAGTGGGCTGTGGAGCTGGTATTTGGCAGTTGAATCGAGCAGACCAAAAGATTCGGCTGGGTCAGTCTTTGGCTGCAAAGCTGCAAATGCCCATTCTGAATGCCAACACAGATAGCTTGACCTTAGAACAGGCCGCAGAGCGTCGGATTCTTGTCAGAGGGCGCTTTATACAAGATGAGGCTATCTGGCTAGATAACCGTCCTCGTCCTATTCCAGATGGCGCCAATGGCGGTACTGGGCAATCAGGCTTTTATGTGATGATGCCTCTGAAATTGGATGGTCAAGAGACGGTGCTTTGGGTTAATCGCGGCTGGGCACCTCGCAATAATGAAAATCGTGTTGAGCTACCCTCAGTACAGACTACTAATGAAGTGGTGACGATCGAAGGTATTGCTTTCCCACATCCAGGGAGGGTGTATGAGTTGGGGCAAAAGGGCGATACGAAAGTTAGGCCGCGAATTGAGCAAAATTTCGACTTGGGATTAGAAGCCCAAAGTCATCCAAGGAAGCAATTACCTTTTATTGTCCGCGAATCCGATTCAGCCAAGAAGGATGGTTTAGTCAGAAATTGGCCCTCCCCAACAAGCGGAGTCGATCGCCATTATGCTTATGCCTTTCAGTGGTTTGTATTGGCGCTGGCCGGATTCTTATTTTGGCTTATCAATGGGCTCATCAAATATCGGCGAGAGCTTGTTGTTAATGGAGATAGAGTGTGAGTGATAAAGAATTATTGATTCCAGCATCACAAACAGATGTGACTGTGATTAATGCACAAACTCGGCGTGGACGCATTCAGATGCTGCTCCTATTGCTTGCCTGCGCAGCGCCAGTGATTGCCTCCTATTTGGCCTACTATGTTTTTAAGCCTGAAGGTGCAAAGACAAACTTCGGAACTTTAGTTCAGCCGGTGCAAGATGTGAATCCCGCTTGGTTTGATATTCCTTTTAATGGAAAGTGGACCTTGCTAATTGCTAGGCCGGCTGGTGAGTGCGCCATTAAAAACGAATCTTGCCTTGAGGCTTTATTTTTGATGCGTCAGTTGCGTATTGCAGTCGGTCGCGAGAGTAGTCGCGTGCAGTTGGTGTGGGTCAATACAGATGGGAAGCCAGTAGATCCTGAAGTATTGCTAGCCTATGATCAAAAGACTGCGGGATTTCAGATTCTGAGTTTGCCAGCAGACCCCAAGTTAAGGGCAGAGTTTGAAGCTTGGCTTAATCGTGATGGCGCAGGTCAGAAAATTCAGTTGATTGACCCAAGCCCAGCCAAGATGATGGTCTTTCCAGTGACAAACTCCCCTAAAGAATTTGGCAGCATCAAAAAGGATCTCGAGAAACTATTACGTCTCAATCGTAAGGGCGAAAAATTGCAATGAGTAGTTTGTTATTACTCGCGGAGTTAGCTGCAATTGCAATCATCTTTGCAGGACTACCCTTGCTTTATCTCTGGACAAGACCGGGCTATAACTTTTTTCAAAAGCTCAATTGGGTTTTGGTCTTTATGACCTTTGATTTGATTGTGTTTGGTGCATTTACTCGACTTACAGATTCTGGCCTAGGGTGTCCAGATTGGCCTGGTTGTTACGGCACCTCAAACCCGTGGCATGCAATCGGTGAGATCCAGCAAGCTGAAGCGAATATGCCTACTGGCCCCGTCACAGTGATTAAGGCCTGGATAGAGATGATTCATCGCTATTTAGCGATGACAGTCGGAGCCTTAATTTTGATTCAGGTGGCAGTAGCCTGGAGTAAGTTGCGGAGCTTGGGCGCGAAACCTTTGTTCGGTAGTCTCGGCTTACTGGTTTTGGTGTGTATTCAGGGGGCATTTGGCGCCTGGACAGTGACGCTTAAATTACAACCCATCATTGTGACCATCCACTTAATGTTAGCTTTGGTTTTGCTGGCCTGTTTAACGACTTATGCGCAGCAAGCGTGGGGAGAGATGGCTTCCTCTGTTCAGCGCTTTCAGATCAAGCCACTTTCTGCAAAGTTACTCTTACTTGCTGCGGTCGCCTTATGTATCCAAATCTTTTTGGGTGCGTGGGTGAGCACAAATTACGCTGTCCTAGCTTGCCCTGATTTTCCAACTTGTATGGGAACTCTTTGGCCAGAAACCGATTGGCAAGAGGGCTTTACTCTGTGGCGTGCCCTTGGTCTAAATGCTCAAGGCGAATCTATTTCTCCTGTGGCCTTGCAAACAATTCATTGGGCGCATCGTGTGTTTGCTGTAGTTGCTATTGCAGCCCTCAGTCTATTGGGAATAAGCGCCCTCCAATTGAGTAATTCCGCATCCTCAGGGATGGGCAAGATTGCCAAGCTATTACTCGGCCTATTAATTCTTCAGGCGCTTACAGGTATTTCCAATGTAGTCTTTCAGTGGCCGCTTCTTGCTGCCTTGATGCATACCGCTGGTTCCGCAGCCCTGGTGTTCTGTTTGGTTCGCCTCACTCAGTGGTCCTCTTGGAGTGCCCCCGTTCATATTAAGATGGTTAAATCATTATGAGTAGCCCCACCCCTTCCACTTCTGTAGCGATGCCGCGTTGGCGTCAATACTGGGTGCTCACCAAGCCCCGCGTCACTCAGTTAGCAGTGTTTTGCGCAGTGATTGGGATGTTCTTAGCTACCCCCGGTATGGTTCCTTATCCAGTTCTGATTGGGGGTATTGTTGGGATATGGTTATTAGCAGGCGCTGCTTTTGCAATGAACTGTTTGATTGAACAAGCTGTTGATGCGAAGATGAAGCGCACCTCTTGGAGGCCATCTGCAACTGGTGAAGTAACGCCTTTTCATATTACTGTTTTCTCGATTGTTCTCGGTAGTTTGGGAATGGTTATCTTGTGGAACTTCTGCAACCCATTAACGATGTGGCTCACCTTGGCAACCTTTGTTGGTTACGCTGTGATTTACACTTGGTTACTGAAGCCCGCCACTCCGCAGAATATTGTCATTGGTGGACTTTCAGGCGCTATGCCACCCGCCTTAGGTTGGGCGGCAGTCACCAACAGCCTTTCTGCAGAGGCTTGGCTTTTAGTGCTAATTATTTTTGTTTGGACCCCGCCACACTTTTGGGCACTTGCCCTATATCGTCGAGATGATTATGTGCAAAGTGGATTGCCGATGCTGCCAGTGACGCATGGCGAACGGTTTACGCTACTCAATATTTTGCTGTACACCTTAATCTTGATTGCCGCTACTTTACTGCCTTATATCTACGGCATGAGTGGGCTGGTGTATTTGATTTCTGCAATCATTCTCGGCCTCATATTTTTGGCTTATGTGATCGCTTTATTTGTTTCCTATAGCGATGAGTTGGCGAAGAAAACATTCCGGTTTTCGATTACGTATTTATCTCTCCTTTTTGCGGCGCTATTAATCGATCACTATTTCATTTGAGATGAATATGAATTTACCAATACTCTCCATCCGTCTTGCGCGTATCTTGACGCTTTCTCTCATTGGTTTAGCTCTAGTGGCCTGCAGCCCCAAGCAGAGTTTCAAAAATGTCGACATCACTGGCAGCAAGGCATTTGGTACGGACTTCAGTCTGCTCGATCCTGATGGAAAAGTCAGGACTCTGGCTGACTTTAAAGGTAAAGCAGTGGTGATGTTCTTTGGGTATACGCAGTGTCCGGATGTCTGTCCTACAACGCTCACAGAGATGCAGCAGGTCATGACTTTGTTAGGCCCTCAAGCTGATAAGGTGCAAGTGCTATTTGTGACCGTCGATCCTGAGCGAGATAGCGCCAGCATCTTAAAGCAGTATGTACCTGCATTTGATTCACGTTTCTTGGGATTGCGTCCAGCAGATGAGGTAGCCCTGGAAAAAGTGACTAAGGATTTCAAGATTTATTACAAGAAGGTGCCTGGCACGAGTCCAGGCTCATACACCATGGATCACACGGCAGGCAGCTATGCTTTTGATCCAGAAGGCCATTTACGCCTTTACATCAAGCATGCACAAGGTGCTGAGACCTTGGCGCAAGACTTGAAAGAGCTACTGAAGTAAAGGCTGAGAGGGAAGCTTGCTTAAGCAGCTTGAGTTTGTAGGAGGCTGCGCATTTTTTTAAGTGCAGCAGTCTCAATCTGACGAACACGCTCTGCTGAGATGCCGTATTCACTGGCGAGATCATGTAATGTCTTTGTGCCATTGCCCTCTGCATCCATTGCTAACCAACGAGATTGCACAATATTGCGGCTACGCTCATCCAAGGCCATCAGCGCGTGATCCAGTTGTGGGCCATGCAAATCATCGGTTGCAGAAGCAGCCATCATCTCAGTTGGCTCTTGGCTGCTATCGGCCAACCATTGAATCGGTGCGTAGGCTGACTCATCATCACTGTCATCACCCTCTAGGGCAACATCGCCACCAGCAAGACGCATTTCCATTTCTTTAACGTCAGAACCTTTGACATCCAGAGCCTTGGCCAATGCCTCAACCTCATTTGGTGTTAGTGCGGCCAGAGTAGGCTTGTTGCTGCGTAAATTAAAAAATAATTTACGTTGTGCTTTGGTTGTTGCTACTTTAACTAAGCGCCAGTTCTTGAGAATGTACTCATGAATCTCTGCCTTAATCCAATGGATTGCGTAAGAGACTAAGCGTGCACCTTGGTTAGGGTCATAGCGCTTTACAGCCTTCATCAAGCCGATGTTACCTTCTTGAATTAAGTCGGCGTGTGGAATGCCATAACCTAGGTATTGACGTGCAACAGACACCACCAAGCGGAGGTGTGAGAGAACTAAAGTTTTCGCAGCATCAACATTTTCAGTGCGACGAAATTCCTGCGCGAGGTGAAGTTCCTCTGCGGCACTGAGCATGGGTACGCGATTCACATACGAGATATATGAGTCGAGTGTGCCGACCCCAAGGGAAGGCAACATCGGAAAGGCAAGCGAAGCCGCAGCAGTCTGCGCTGCTGGCAGTGTTTGCCTTGCTTGCAATTGCGGTTTGAATGCTTTCTTTTGAACCATTTTCTTTTTATATATATTGGTATTGATAAGTTTCTATTTTAGCACTCTTGTCAAGAGAGTGCTAATGGTTTTTTACTTCCATAAGTCACTGATTTAATTGAATAATTCAGAGGAATATTGGGCCGCGGTGAAGGGGGTTAAATCATCAATTCCCTCACCTTTACCCAAAGCCAAAACCGCAGGTTTTGACGCATCATTGAGGGTGTGAGCAAGCGCGCAGATCACCCCACCTTTGGCGGTGCCATCCAGCTTGGTCACGATTAAGGCAGACAGGCCTAAAGCGGTATGAAAGGCCTTTACTTGGCTTAAACCGTTTTGACCAGTATTGCCATCCAGAACAAGCAAAGTCTGGTGAGGTGCTCCTGGAAGAGCCTTGCCGATGACTCTTTTGACCTTCTTCAACTCTTCCATGAGATGGTCTTGAGTGGCTAGTCTTCCCGCGGTATCAATAATCAGAATGTCGCTCTTGCGAGAAATCGCGGCATGAATGGCATCGTGTGCGACCGCTGCAGCATCACCGCTCTCTTGCATGATGACGTCTACTTGATTGCGACCACCCCATTCAAGGAGCTGATTGCGAGCTGCTGCGCGGAAAGTATCGCCGGCTGCCAGTAAGACGGATTTACCTTGCGACTGAAAGAGTCTGCAGAGCTTGCCGATGGTGGTGGTCTTACCTGCACCATTGACGCCGATAACTAGCCACACTTCCGGCATGGTCTTTTGATCATGCACGTATAAAGGATTGGGATTTGGCTCCAAAGGCTGTAAAAGGCTTGCTACCTCTGCAATGAGAAGTTGCTTCAAGTCTTCTGGACTATTGGCCTTTTCTGATTTGGCAGCTTTACGAAGTTTGCTAATCAGTTGCTCAGTCGTGGGTAGGCCCACATCACTCAGAATGAGAGATTCTTCTAGGGCATCAAACCAGGCTTCATCAGTCTGATTGGATTTAAATAGGGATCCGAGGGTTTTACGTAGGCCGAACATAATCGATACAATTTAATCCTTGCATCTTATCAATTTAATTCTTGGGATAGGTGATCTTACAGATGCGCGCCACTTTATTACGATTTTCTTTCTTTTTGATGCTTTGCTGTCCCAGTGCTTGGGCGGTAACGGACCTAGGCCAAGCTAATACTCATGAGTTTGTACTTTCTAATGGGCTGAAGTTAATTGTGCGCGAGGATCATCGGGCGCCTACAGTCGCACATATGGTTTGGTACCGTGCTGGCTCTATGGATGAGGTTAACGGTAAAACTGGGGTAGCTCATGTGCTCGAGCACATGATGTTTAAGGGTACTGACAAAGTGAAGTCAGGCGAGTTCTCTCGCTTAGTTGCGGCAGTTGGTGGCCGAGAAAATGCTTTCACCTCCCGCGATTACACCGCCTATTTTCAGCAAGTGGAAAAAACTAAGTTAGAGGAGGTCATGAAGCTAGAGGCTGATCGCATGTCCAACCTCAACTTTGATGATGCGGAGTTTCTGAAAGAAATTCAGGTAGTGATGGAAGAGCGTCGTCTACGTACCGAAGATAATCCGAGTAGCCTGCTTAATGAATCACTCATGGCCACTGCTTATATGAGCTCTCCCTATCGTCATCCGGTAGTGGGGTGGATGAATGACCTCATGAATATGAAAGCTGCTGATGCGCGAGATTGGTATCGCAGTTGGTACAAACCAAATAACGCAACAGTAGTGATTGCCGGTGATGTTGATCCTAAAGTCATCTTACGCTTAGTAGAAAAATATTATGGGCTTGCTTCTGCAAGAGAGTTGCCAGATCGCAAGCCGCAGATTGAGCCTGTACAAAGAGGCATTAAGCGCGTTCAAGTGAAAGCGCCTGCGGATAGCGCGCAGCTGGCAATGGCATGGAAGGTTCCTAAGCTACAGGTGGGTAAGTTAGATGATGATGAGCCATATGCTTTAGAGCTTCTAGCCGCAGTACTTGATGGTTATGACAATGCCCGTTTGAACCGTACGCTGGTAAAGCAAGAGCGCGTAGTGAATGATGTGGGCGTAGGTTACGACATGATCTCCAGAGGGCCAGAACTTTTTTTAATCAGCACCAGTATGGCCAAAGGAAAAACAGTAGAGCAGGCTGAGAGCAGTATTCGGAAAGCCTTAAAAGAAGTTGCTGATAAAGGAATTCTGGAATCGGAACTCAAGCGCATCAAAGTACGAATTCTGTCTGATCAAATTTATAAGCGTGATTCGATCTTTGGCCAAGCAATGGAAATTGGCAGTACAGAGATGGCTGGATTCTCATGGCGAGATATTGACGTGATGTTAGAAAAGATGCAGACCATTACCCCCGCGCAAGTCCAGGCTGTTGCAAAAAAATATTTAGTCGATGACGGTTTGACTATTGCCATATTAGATCCGCAGGCGCGTCAGTCCGATGAGAGTAAGCAAGGAGGCAATCGTGCTGCCAAATAAATTCATCAAGCAAGCTATTCTCTCAATCGCATTAATGGTTGGGGTGATCGTGTCTGCTCATGCAATATTGCCTATTGAAAAGTTGGACTCTTTCAAGGGCGCGCAAGCCTACCTAGTACAAACCAAAGCCCTACCCATGGTCGATATTGAAATCAGTATTGATGCGGGTGATCGCTATGACCCAGCGGTAAAGAGTGGTTTAGCCACTGTAGCTGGGCGATTGATGCACTATGGCGCCAGGTCTGCGAAGGGCTTGTTGAATGAGGCTCAGATTGCGGATGAGATTGCTGACTTAGGTGCAAACATTGGCGTCTCTGTCAGCGGTGAACGTGCCACTATGCGTATTCGGACTTTGAGTCGTCAAGATTTGCGTGATCGCGCCGTTCAATTGGCATCAGCCATGTTGACCGCCCCGACTTATGATCCCAAGATATTAGCGCGTGAGAAGCAAAGAATGACAACGGCATTACTAGAGGCGGAGACGAAGCCAGAGACAGTTTTAGATCGCCGCTTTAGAAAATCAGTTTATGGAAATTATCCATTAGCTAATTCACCAACAGTGCAAAGTATTGCCAATATCAGCGCAACCGACCTGCAGCAGTTTCATAAACAGTTTTACCGTGGTGATCGGATGATTGTCAGCATTGTGGGTGATGTGACTAAAGCCGAGGCTGCTGAGATTGTTCAGGGCTTATTGCAAAGAGTGCCTCAGTCTGGGCCTGCCATAGCCAAGTTGCCAGAGTTTGAGCGATCACCAGTCGAACCTTTAAGTCAGCGCGAAGTCACTATTCCATTTGATTCACAGCAAGCGCATATTGCCCTCGGAATGACTGCGGTTACCCGTAGCAATCCCGATTATTTTCCATTGCTAGTGGGGAATTATGTCTTGGGTGGGGGTGGTTTTGTGTCGCGCCTCATGTCAGAGGTTCGTGAAAAGCGTGGCCTTGCCTATAGCGTGTTTAGTTATTTTGCTCCCGGGAAAGATGCAGGAATTTTTCAGGCGGGCTTGCAAACCAAGAATGATCAGGCCGCTTTGGCACTCGATGTCATGAGCTCAACGATCTCACAATTTATTGTCAATGGACCGACTCAATCTGAGCTCGATGCCGCTAAAGCGAATTTGATTAATGGCTACCCCTTGAGAATTGATAACAACCGCAAGTTGCTCGATAACGTGTCATCGATTGCTTGGAATAATTTACCTCTCGATACGATGGAGGTTTGGACTAAGCAGGTGGAGGCAGTGAGTCTGGAGCAAGTAAAGACAGCATTCCAAAAACACTTAGCGATGGATCGAATGAAGATTGTGGTTTTGGGAGCTAAAAATAAATAAGTCAGCAAAGCCCGCTTCGCAAGGTAAGCGTTCAGAGCCTCCTCAGAAAATTCGCATTATTGGTGGAGTTTGGCGTAGTCGTTTGTTGAGTGTGTTGGATCTACCTGGCCTGCGTCCCAGTACCGATCGTGTGCGTGAGACCTTATTTAATTGGCTCGGGCAGGATCTGGTAGGTTTAAATTGCTTAGATTTATTTGCGGGTACTGGTGCTTTAGGTTTTGAGGCTGCCTCACGACACGCTAATTCAGTAACTCTGATAGAAAAAGACAAGAAGGCTTATGCCAAACTTTTGGCTAATTTTGCTTTACTCCAGTCATCTCCCGCCCCTGGGTTGGTGCAAATTTTGCACAAAGACAGTTTAGAGTTTTTAAAGCAGCAGGCAGATCGCTCCAGTAATTTGATCTTTATAGATCCACCCTTTCAGGAAGATGGTCTGTTAAATCAAGCCCTTGCAGAGGCCGCTCGCATCTGTGATGACAGCGCAGGCGGGGGGATTTACGTAGAGTTTCCTGCTAGCCGCACCCGAGAGCAGATTGAGGCGCTGGTGCCTGATTGGCATTGTGGGAAGTACCTAGAGGCTGGGCAGGTAAAAGCTGGTCTATTTTGCTCGAAGAGGGGCTAAACTCTTGCCTGTAGCTGAAAAAGCCTTAGGAGCGTTATGACTGTTGCCGTATACCCTGGAACATTTGATCCCTTTACTCGTGGTCACGAGGACTTAGTGCGCCGTGCCTCAAGTATTTTTGGGGAACTCATTGTTGGTGTTGCTGATAGCCGTAGTAAGCGCCCCTTCTTCACTTTGGACGAGCGTATTGAGATTGCCAAAGAGGTTCTTGGTCATTATTCCAATGTCAAGATTGTTGGTTTCACAGGTTTATTAAAAGATTTCGCTCGCGAACATAATGCGCGTGTCATTGTGCGTGGTTTGCGCGCAGTATCTGATTTTGAATATGAGTTTCAGATGGCTGGTATGAATCGCTATTTGTTGCCTGATGTTGAGACACTATTCCTTACGCCTTCAGATCAATACCAATTTATTTCTGGAACCTTTGTTCGTGAGATTGCTTCGATGGGTGGAGATGTTAGTAAGTTTGTATTCCCATCTGTAGAAAAGTGGCTAGTCAAAAAGATTGAAGCCAATAAGAGCAAAGAGTAGGGCTGGTAGGCATATAAGATGGCTTTAATGATTACGGACGAATGCATCAATTGCGATGTGTGTGAGCCCGAATGTCCGAATGATGCAATCTACATGGGTTTGGAGATCTACGAGATTGATCCCAATAAGTGCACTGAATGTGTAGGTCATTACGATGCACCACAGTGTCAGCAGGTCTGCCCAGTTGACTGTATTCCACTGAACCCTGCGTTTCCAGAAAATCAAACACAGTTAATGGTGAAGTATCAAACCTTAACTGCCGCCAAAAAAGCACTAGCTACTAAGTAGAGCTTGTTCATGGGCGTATGATGTCCACCCTAATTCGTTTTTGAGTGAAGCTCCAGCATGGCAGCCTGAGTATCACCCTTCATAAATAAACCGAGAATTTTTAAGCCATCCTCAATGCTGGCATCAATCTGCTTTTGCTCAGCCTGCAAAGGTCTTCTTAATACATAGTCTGCAACATCCATTACTCGGGCGCCTTCTGCGGCTAGATCACGCGGATGGCCAATCCCCAAACGCAGCCGCCAGTAGTCAGGCGTTCCTAGATGGGCTTGAATATCTTTTAAGCCGTTGTGCCCACCAGTGCCACCACCAAGCTTGATACGGGCTGTACCGGGCTTGAGATCAAGCTCGTCTTGAACTACCAGTACATCTTTAGGTGTAATTTTATGGAAGCGGCATAGCGCCCCTACGGCCTGGCCGCTGAGATTCATATACGTGCTGGGCTTAAGTAAGAAAAGATCTTCACCTTCCCATTTGGCCTTAGCCACCTTCCCATGAAAGCGCTTTTCAGTTTCAAAGCGTGTGTTCAATTGTTTAGCAAGGGCGTCAACAAACCAGAAGCCAGCATTGTGCCGATCTTCTATATGTTCTTCGCCTGGATTGCCAAGGCCAACAATTAATTTAGTCATGATGAGTGCTTAAGGATAAAAGTATTTTTGCAAAAAAGAAAACCCGCTTGTAAGCGGGCTTCCTCTGTCGCAAAGATAAAGGCTTAAATGATTAAGCTTTATCCTTTGGGGCATCAGCAGCAGGAGCCGCAGCAGCTGCAGGAGCAGCTTCAGTATCGGCAGATTTCACTGCTGGGATACGCGCGTTAGCTAATACTGGGTTTTCTTGCTCAACATGCAATACCAAGGTAACGCCTTTTG
>JACCED010344453.1_pt1 | contig 30206 bp, 31 predicted proteins | sample 7455021 | NCBI WGS metagenome assembly JACCED01 (sample SAMN15323456, study PRJNA562643) | freshwater metagenome | isolation source: river surface water | place: USA:Blue River Watershed | collected 2017-08-19 | reverse complement strand
TTAATTTTGGTTGATGTGGTGATTCTTCAAAAATAAATATTAAATCTTTTTCTAACTTTACATTGTTTTCTTTTATATTAAAACTTACTTCAGAATCTTTCTCCATATTTCCAATTAATAGGTATCTAGATTTTATTTTATCTATTTTTTTTTAAATAATTTATTAAATTATTTATTAAATTATTTATTAAATTATTTTACTTTTTTATAATTTATTTATAAAATCTAATACATCATTTAATGCCATTTTCTCTTTCTTTAGATTATCATTTTTATCTATTTTAAATTTATTATATGAATTTTTCATATCCTCATGTGATTCTTGTACATCTGATGAATTACCCGTATTAATTATTAATTTTTTATTAATTTTTTTCTCACGTAATTCTTTTAAAATTTTTTCTTGTTCTATCTTTTCCCTCTCTCTTTCTCTAACTGCTTCTTCCATTTTTGATTTAATTAAATCAAAATCAGGTTCTTCCTGTTTTAATTTTAAATCATCTGGCTTTTCTACTTTTTCAGGAAAATCATTAGTTATACCTTTATACACTTGTTTAGTGTAACTAAAATGCGTATTTTCTCTATCTTTTGTTACTTGCTCATATTTTTTATTTACGTCGGGATTATACTTTTCTGGTTTATTCATATTCATAATATTTATTCTTATCTTAAGTTAAGAATAAAAATGGATATTTTTGATAAATTTACTTACGATCGATTAAATGTTGTTAAAAAAGTAGATATACCACATTTTGATAGTATTTTAAAATATGTTAAAAATTTACCCGAGATAAGTTTTATAAATGTAAATTATACAAAATCGCAAGAAGAGCCTTCTTTAGATGCATTAAATGAATCCCGTTTTTCTAATTATCAAGAAATAGCAAATGCGGTAAAAAATTTAAAGTTTAAATATGAATTAATTCTAAAACCCCATATAATTACTATTTATGGTAATAATATTAAACAACAACATATAAATCATATAGGATCTATTATAAGATGGTTTGAAAAAATAGTAAATAAACAATATATAATTACTTTTTACTTAACTGAATTAAAAAAAACTCTACCTCCATCTAATCAACCAAAAAATTTAATTGAGTTATATATGAATTCTGGTTTTACATTTGTAGCAGAACCAAGTGATATACATATATTTAGAAAAGAAGAATCATTAAAAGTGTTAATTCATGAATTAATACATTCTTCTAAATACGACTTTAATAATAAAGATTTAATTGATTTACCCATTAAAATTAAAGATGAAAATATAACTAATGAAGGGATAACTGAATATCTTGCTATTATTTTATATTATTGGTATTGCGCTACTTTATTAAAACGTAAATTCCATAAAAATCTTAATATTGAAGACATATATAAAGAACTTTTATCAAATGACATGGGATGGCAGATATATCAAATAAGTAAAATATTAAATTATTTTAAAATACAACCAACTGATTTATTAAGTCAAAATAATACATTCAAACAAAGAACAAGTGTAATATCATATTTCTTTTTAAAGAATTATTTATTAATAAATAAAAAAGAGCCATCAATTGATATAATTTTATCAAGAAATATCAATAAAATAAATACATTATTAGCAGATTTTGATGATTATATTAAAGAATTAAAAACAGTTGATGTTCCAGATAATGCTGTTTGCATGAGAATGAGTTTATACGAATTATATTATTAAATTTAATATTTAATTTAAAAATATACTTAATACTATTAATTATAGATATGTCATATCAATTTATTAAAATTCCATCTAATTTTACTACTTCCGAATTGTGGGTAGATAAAAACTTAATAACTCATTGGCATGTTATCAAAAATAAAATAACAGATAAAACACCAGATCCCAATAATGATATAAAAATAAATAATGAATGTATCTTAGTACATCTTAGAGATAAATTTGATTCACCTAGACCATTTACTAATAATATTTTTGTACCTAGTACATTTGTTACTTGTAAATTTGATAAAGATGCGCAATTTTCTTATAATAGAATAAAAGAATTAACTCTTGGATATCCTGTATATTCTGATTATGCTTCTTCTAGATAAAAATTGATATTAAAATTTTTAATTAATTTAAATTAATGATTAAATAAATTTAAACTAAAAAATGGGCTTTCAATTTATCAAAATACCTTTCACTTTCTCTAAAGCTGAATTATGGGTTGATAAACATTTAATTACTCATTGGCATAAGATTGATAATAAAAATATTAATAAAGATACAAGTAAAGATTCTAATGAATGTTTACAAGTATTTCTTAAAGATGAATTTCCAACATCTATTTTTAAATATAAAAATATTATTGTACCAACTCAATTTATAACTTGTGAAAAAGATCCTGATGCAAATTTTGCTTATAATAGAATTAAAAGCCTATCAACTTTATACGTAAAAAAACTTGAATAAGTTTTTTATTTCTTATTTTAAAATAATATTTTTTACATTAATTTATAAGTTTTTTATAAATTAATCTATTTTTATTAATTCATATTGCTATGAATTTATGCAGAGCTGCCTGCCGCCTTGCCCTTCTTGGCCGCAGGTGCCGCTGCCGCCTTAGGTGCTGCAGGCGCAGGTGCGCTTGCGGTTGCACCTTCACCAGATTCCTTGTGGCGGCGGTAGATGGTTGCGAGGTTGACGTTGATAGAGCTGAAGTCGAGGGTCTTGTCTGCAGAGAGGGAGAAGAGCTTGCGGAGCTTGGCATCGGGGATGATTACTTTGCGGTCAAAGCCAGTTTCCTTGGTGGGATCGGGCTTGTAGAGGCTGTTGGCCTTGACATAATCATAGATGGCACCAGAGAGCTCAGTGCGGCGCATGAGTTTAGATTCGGGGATCGCTACACCTACATCCTTGAGGAAAGCTTCGGCCTCAGGGGGGAGCGCAACGGGCTTGAGGATACCGCTGTCGACTACCGCCTTGCGGGTCTTCTTCTTGGCAGATTGTTGGCGCATCGCTTGGTTGTGGGCACGGCGTACTTGGACAAGCATTGCACCGAACGCAAGGGTGCGTTGGCGGAGATCTTTATAATGTTCTTGCATCGTTTCCATGAGTTCATCAAATGTTACTTTCTTAGATTCTTCTGCATCATTCTCTTCTTCATGATTTTCGACGACTGGCTCAGGCTTGGGTTCAGGCTTGAGCTCAGGTTCGGGCTTGGCGGCTTTACGAGATACTTTGGCTGAAGACATTTTGTATTATATACTATTATATTATTTGTTGTCTTTAAGTTATTTTTTTTCAAGAACTTAATTTGTCAATTTTTTATTTTTTATTAAAAAATCAACTTAAGAACAATAGTATTTAATAATTATATATGGACAAAATAAACAATAGCGAAACAGATAGCGATGTGAAATTAAGACAAGAAGTTAATAATAACATTTTTTCTTCTAATTCTTCTAATTTTAAAATAGAAGGAAAAAGCGAATTACTATTAAATTCTCTAAAAAAGTTTTTTACTGAAGAAAAATTCAAAAAAGTCCTTCCTGTTATTACTGGAACTTCAAAAATTTCCCTTAGGGTAATCGATTGGTTTGTTACAAATTACTCAAAAAAGTATCAAGTTTCTTATAAAATTAAAGATAATGAAAATGAAATGTATATTAATATCTATAATTTATATAGAAGCCAACTAAATGCCTATGGTAAAAAATATATTGATCCTTTTTGTAGAGGAAAAGATCGTATATTATTCAAGGTATCAGAATCTCAGTGTGTAATGACAAATTTAAGTCAATTAAATTTCTTCAAATGGGCATTACAATATAATGTTTTAGATTATATTGAAAAGAATTATGAATTAATAGTAAAAGATATGTCTGATACTATTAATAATACACCATCTTCAAATAAAAGACGTATTTTTTCTTCTAATACTGGAAAAGCCTTCAAAAAATATGAAGAAGTTATCTCAATTCAAGAATTACTTTCTCTTAAATAAAATTAAATCACTTAAATAAAATTAAATTTTTCATTTAATTTTATTAATTCTTATTTATTCATCCTCACTATCCCCTTTACTGTTTTTTTCTTTATTTTTATCATTGTTATTCTCATCATCACTATCTTCATCTTTTAAACTTTCCTCATCTTCATTATCAGATTCAAAAATTACCTTGTCTTCTTCTATAAAATTTAATTTATAACTATTTTTTTCTTCTATTATTTCTGGTTTTAAATAAATTCCAAACATGTTATTATTTACCCATATCGCATACACTTGTAATATCATTCTTATTTTTCCATTCTTTCTTATTTCATTCGCCCCTATTTCATTATGATCCCTCCTTATTATCGTACTATTTGTTATTTTTATTTTTATTATTCCATCTCCACATTTATCTAGTTCTTCAGTTTGTTCCATTGTTGTTGTCGCATCCTTGTTTATTTCTTTTATTATTGGAATAAATTTAACACTTTTTTGATCCTTAAACCATTCTCTCCTATTTAAATTTGCATCCATCAATATCTTATTTTGCAAATTATTCAAAAACTGTTTAAACATTAAACAATTAATTCCCCCTAATGGTAATAATAATTCATAATAATTTTTTCTTTTTATTACCCCAAATACATTGCACATCTCTGGTGTCTGTATATATAACGGTTTCCCCTTTTTACTATCATACACTTTTATTATACTCTTATTCTCTTCTTAATCTTCTGCATCATCATATAATAAATTAATTAATTCATATTGATGTGGTAAATAACAGTCTTGTAATTTATCCTTATTTTCCTGCATTCTATTTTCTATTTACCTTAAATTAATATTAATTCTTTAATTAATATTATTTATTTTTATAAAATAATTATTTCATTATATTCATATATTTTTTTATGCACTCGCTCCCTTGCGACGACTAGACTTGGTTACCTTAACCTTCGTCTTCGGCTCTTCATCCTCGTCCTCATCCTCTTCTTCCTCCTTTGCTTGCTTCTTGGATTTGGGCTTGATCTCTTCCTCTTCTTCAGATTTCTTTACTTGCTTCTTAGATTTAGGCTTGATCTCTTCCTCTTCCTCCTCTTCCTCAGATTCTACAACTGCCTTCTTCTCTTCAGACTTTTCTTCATCTTGCTCTTCCTGATCTTCTTGTACATTCTCTTCTTCATCATCATCAATAATATTCTTTGAAAGATCAATGTCTGATAACTTCTTTGTTACCTTCGCTACATTCTCTTCACTGTCATCAAATTGAGATTTAGAAAACAGATTCTTTGTATTCATGTTTACTACATCATCACGAGGCTCGATGAGCATCTGCTCTACCTTGAAAGATGCACCATACTTACCGGGCATCTTCTTCTGGCGCCAGATCTTGCTCAGGCTGATGATCATACGATAACGGAATTCACCGCGACGGAATTTAGATTCGAATTCAGTTGGCGTCTTGATCATAACTTCCTCATCGACACCATCCTTGCGAACAAAGAATTTAGTTGACATATTCTTAGTTGCACCATCAGTGCGGAAATTAAATCTTACATAATACATGGTTTCACCCTCCTTTGTTGTGGTTTCACCAACGATATTTTCAATCTCAAATTTCTTTGCATCTTTACCACAGATGAGTGCCTTGTCTTTTACAAGCTTCTCTTGCAGCTCCTCAATCTTTGCCTTGAATAATTGATCATTTTGAGAATCACTGAAATAGCAACGCCACTTGGCGCGCTCAGAATCATCCTTGAATAATTCATTTCCTTCCTTATCTTTCATAGGCGGGAGACCACCGAGATTAAAATCGATTAATGGAGTTTTAATGTAAAGAGTAGTGACTAATCCATCTGCATGTTCATACTTGGGAAGACTCAGTAATTGATACTTGGAATATTCATTTTCTTTTGTTTCTTCGATTTTGAGACGATTGAAATCGAGCTCATCGAATGGGACGATTTGACGACTTACTTTTGCCATTTTGAACTATTTTATAATTTATTTTACTTTTATTTCTTTATCTTTAAAATCTTATTTTATCAATTTTTAAATTTATCAATTTTTTATACTATATATGATTTTCAATAATTAAATATTATAAATTAAATTTTTATTCAATAATCATGCTTTTTAATGATGTCCAACGTGGGTTATTATAATTAAATCCAATTGTTTCATCAATTTTTTTAATCAGATCAGTATTTTTATCAATTTTATCCATCATATTAGCAATTTTATCCATTTTATACATTTTAATAATCTTCTTTAATTCTCTTGCAATTAGATTATATGAATATGTATCATAATATGAATATCTCCCAATTAATACATTTTGAACAGATTTAGACACTTCATCATCTCTAAACTTATAACATCTTGAATATCTTTGAATTGTCGTTTGTTTGTTAATATTAATCATTGTTAATTCAATAATACCTTCAACAAGAATTTTAGTTGGATAATTAATATTAATATTTAATCCAAGATATTTCATTAATTTTTCATATCTTTGTAAATTATCATTATTTTTTGTTTTTTCATCATCTTTTACCTGATTATCAATTTCAATTGTTTCATTCCCAAATAAATTATTATCATTATTATTAATAATAAAATTATTAATTGTATCAATAAATGTATTACTATTTATAGTTGTGTCAACTGTTAAATTATTATTTATTTTGAAATTTTCCATTTTATTATTTTCTATATTTATATTATTTAAATTCTCATTATCTATTTTATTAATATTATTTTCTTCATCTAGATCGTTAATTATTTTTAATGCCTTATCATAAAATGTACCTGATAATTTATTTTTATTATCACCCATTATATCCATTGTATTTTTAATCATATTTAATTTAAAATCATTATCTTTAAAATCATTTTCTTGGTTGTCTTGCATTTTAGATTCTTGCATTTTTGACTCTTCCATTTTAAATTATAATATCTATTCTTTTTAATTATAAATTAATTCTTTGTCAATTTTTAATAAAATTATCAATTTTTATTAAAAATCTAAATTACTATTCAAAATATTACTATTTTTTACACTACAAAGATATTACTATCCTTGCTTATTAAATCATCTATTATTGTATTCTCCTCTAGTTTAATTATATTATCTGATTGACTTAATCCCCTCTCTATACTTGATACATTTAATTCTGTATTCTCTAATACTTCATTATCCATCATCAATTGACAATATCCTGTACCACCATTGATCATACGACCAATAATAATTCTTGAAGATACACTCTTTAATCTATCTGTTTCATTAAATGCCGCCGCATTAATAAATTGTTCCATTGTCTTCTCAAAAGACGCTCTTGATAATGGATCTGTATCTTGTCTGTTAATACCATGTCTGTCTATAGAAATTAATGTACCACTGTGGGTCATTACATCAACTAATAATGCAATGTGATGATAGTTTACATTTGTAATTAATTCTCCAATTTCATTAATAATCGCATTTCTTACTGCCTCTATACCAAAATTCGCATAGATTGAATACATATCGTTTGTAATTGTTTTAATGTGATCTAATCCTGCAATACCACGAATACCAGCCATATTTATACCTTCTGTTTGTAATATAAATTGTTCAGAACTTGATACTTCTCCATCTTCTTTAATCTCTATTTGTGTTTGTGGAATTACATCAACTGATGAAATATTTTCAAGACCCTTGAGATTGAAATTAATTAAGATATAATCTTGTAATTCAATAATCTTATTTAAATCATAATTATTAAGATCAAATCTTATATGAATTACTGGATTTGGATCATTTTCATTGGTTGATAAAATTGCACAACTTACTACTCTGTTTAATATCTCTTTGTCTAATTTATTTATATTCTTGTTATTTATCTTCTCCCTCCAGAATTTTACAAAGTTTACTTTAATGTCAAATAATTTTAATTTTTTCGCATATATTATCTCCTTATTTATCGTAAATCTAAACATCCATGGTAATTTCTTAAGATCTAATTTCATATCATATACTTGCATTACTGAGTTAGGATCAATTTTATCTTTCGCTAAATGACCATTCTTTAAATCTGGATCATACCCTATATCACCTCTTAATACTATATCTTGTAATCTTAAATAACTAATATATGACGCAATTTTATATGCACTTTCTTTATCATATTTATATTGATCCGCTAAATATATGATCAACATAGGTGTCTTAATATTCTTGGTACATCTTAATATTTCATTCATTCTCGCTACACCCTGTGTACCCTTCTTGATTGTACCCGCAGAATGCTTAGTGTTCAAGTTAAGCTGAGTTGTACGTTCACCCATAGATTGTGCACCTAAGATACCAACCATTTCACCTGGGTCAACAATTGATTTATTAAATGCACTAATAATTTCTTTCTTTACATCATTTAATATTTTCTTGGTAAATTTGTAATCAATAATACACTTCTTTGGTGCAAGATATTCATACATCGATATTACAAATAAGTATTTATTCGTATTTTCTATCTCCTTTCTTAAATTATTTGCATCATCACCTTTACGTTCATTATCACTCATGCAAAATAATTTTGTTTGTTCAGCTGATACAATTTCTTCAATTGTATTTATAATATCTTCTATCGTTAAATCAGATTTTGTTACCTTCTTATCTATATTACTATTTATAATACGATAAATATTTACAGGTAACATGAATTTATCTTTATAAACAATATAATTTAATGTTGATTTGATACTAATTCTTCTTACTTCATCTCTGAATTCTACTAATTTTTTGTAAAAATTATTATTTAAATTTTCTTGCTTCTCTAATTTATATTCCTTTAATTCCGCCTTACTTAATACATATTTTTCTTGTATTGTTCCATTACTCATTCCTACTATATTTAATTTAACTGGCTTTTGTTTTACTTGATCTAAATTTGATCCTCCATATAAATATTGTATAATTTGATTATTTGCACTTCTTACCAATCCATCATAGTAAACCATTACATCTTCCATACCTTTGATAAGCTTACGCTGGACATAACCTGTGTCGGCAGTATCAACAACATGTAAACCATTCGCTAATCCAAAGTTTAATGTACTAGGAATTGTAAGATCATATACTTTTGGATATTTGGCAACATCAATCTTATTAATTTCAACAATTTCATCTAATATAACATCATTTTGTGATTCAAATTTATCATTTACAAATGTTTTAGTTGTATTTTCTAAAATTGTAATAATATCTTTAATTATATTATTAGTAATATAATTTTTATTAATTTGGGATAAAAATCCTTTTATTATATTATTATCTTCTTTGATTAAACTTAATATTATGTTAATATATTTATTATCATTTATATCTTCAATATCGTTATATTTATTTATACCAATTTTATATGCGTCATCTGATGTATAATTAGATTCATTGATTATAGGCGGTTTAGGTAAATTCATTGTAACAGGAACATATTCACCTACTTTTACATTAGGTGTATCCTTACGTTCAAATTTCTTATTTTCACTGTTATAGATTAACAATGATTTTGATTCAGTTACAATTACTTTTTTACCACCAAATGTTTTAATTTCATATAATTCTTTTCCAGGTAAATGTCTTGTAATTGCGGTAATTTCACCCCATGTTACATTACCATCTGCATCTGTTGTTGGGATATACATCTTATCAATATTTTTTATATTATCAACTTCTAAATATTCCATTTCTCTTTCTTCAAAATGTTGTACTTGATCTTTATTATTATCTAAATGAGTATCAATCCAATCTCCAATATTCATATATTTAGTTTCATTATTTTCTATAAATACTACAGGAGTATCACCTGTTACAGATTTAATAGCAGTATCGATAAGGCCATCGCGAGAAACCATTTGATGGAAGAAGAATTCGGTAGGGCGTAATCCTTTAATATATGAGCTTGTAATAAAACCGCGTGCTGCAGGTGTATCATCAAATTGATGGAAATGTGCGAGAGTTCTATTATTAACTTTTTTTGCTACACGTTTGTTGTTCAAGTTCTGTTGACCAACAATTGCTGATACTGAACCTAATTGTTCTTTCTTACCTTTTGCACCTGAATCTGCCATGACGAAGAAATTATTACTAGAATTAATAGAATCCATAACAATTTTACCCATGTTACCAGCATGGGCTGATAACATAGTTGCTAAGTTATCTTCAAAAATTTGTTCATCAAGGAGACCAGGGTGATTCTCTTGTTCTGTAATTAAATGTTTTACTTCCATCATTAATTTACTTGTCTTTTCTCTAATTTGACCTAATATTTCATCTGTCATTATACAATCTTTAATACCTACACTGAATCCCTTCTTTTGTAACCATGATAATATTACTTTTTGTAAATTATCTATGAAATCTTTTGTTACTTCTCCACCATATTGATCATAAATAGTACCTAAGAAACCATTAACATCATTTAATATATCAGCACCTGCTTTTCCTGATAAAAATTTACCATTTTCTACTTTCACTTTTGATGAAATATTAATCTTTGGTAATAAATAACTCATTAATTCATATGTACTACTTATCTTTTTAGGAATATCTTCAATGTTAATATTCTGGGTTACCATTAATGTCTTCATTATTCTATTAAATGTTAATTCTTGCTCTTTTTCTGTAAATAAGTATGATCCTAATACACCATCTTGACGTAATTCAATGATAGGTTCTGTATTTCTTGGTGAAATAATTAAACTTGTTACATTTGCTAACATCGATAATTCTACTACTGATTGAATTGTTTGTGGTACGAAAACGTTCATTTCATCACCATCAAAATCTGCGTTATACGGTTTGCATGCACTAGGATTCATTCGGAAAGTCGTAATTTTTTCATTAAATGTTACTTTTACTTTGTGTCCCATCATACTTAATTTGTGAAGAGATGGTTGACGATTGAATAATACATAGTCCCCATCTACTAAATGTCTCTCTACTATGTCACCATATTGTAATTTAATTGGGCGATTTCTATAACGAATATCATATGAAATACCATTGCGTTTTACAATTTTATTTACACCTGGGTACTTATCTCTTCCGTTTTTCACAAGAGATGATAAAAATTCATAATTTTCTGGAGTTACAACTTCAGGAAATGGAATACTCATCGCAATTTTTAATGGTACACCAACTTCATCAATACCAATTGTTGGATCAGAAGTGATCACAGCACGACCTGAACCTTCGACACGCTTACCATTAAGGTTTTGTCTGATACGGCCAGATTTGCCTGAAATACGTTCGGCAATTGATTTTGTTGGTCTTCCTCCCGTTTTTTGTTGTGATACAGGTAATGATATATTTTCATTATCAAAATATGTAGCAACATGATATTGTAAGTTGCGAATGTAATCATCACTATATTTAATATCTTCACCTGATGCAGATTCTTTATCCAATAATTTTCTTACCTTAATATTACTCTTAATAATATCCGCTAACTTGTGTGTTAATGTATCTTCAAATGATGTTGTTGATAAGAAATCTCTTTTTGCTGGTGGACGAATTGCAATTGGAGGTACTGGAAAATTAATAATAATCATATCTTCTGGTCTTGCTTTCACCGTGTCAAAACCCATAATTTGATAATCTAAATCTGATATGTTCTTTAAAATATTATATACTGTTTTCGGTTTTAATATCTCTATTACTCTCTTTTTTCCACTTTCATTTCCACCATCTTCTTCTGTTACTCCTGTTAATTCAGTTTCAGCTTGTAATTGAATATTACCCGTTGTTGGTGAAATCTTTTTTGTAATAATTGGCACTGGGGCACCACATGAATAATTTTGTCTGTTACAATATTTGATACCAGAAGTTAATCTTCTTATTTCTGCAAATCTCACTTTACCATATTTGTTTCTAATTATGTTATTTATCTCTTCTAAAGTTTTATTCGTTAACAATAATTTTGAACATCTTATACATACACATCCTAATATGTTTTTTATAATGTTTATAAAACCAATATGATATACTGGTTCTGCTAATTCTGTATGCCCAAAATGCCCTTGACAATATTTATATTCAAGTCCACATGTCGCACATAATATTTGACTATCTGATGTACCTAATCTTGGATCTACTAAGCCTCCTCGCTTAGGTTCCATTAAATCATACGTTTCAGCTATATTAATACCAAAAGTATCATTTGCTACCGCTGACGATCTCTTGATTTCATCATTTCCAAATAGGGTGAATTCAATTCGATCGATGTTTGTGATTTCGTCAAACCTCTCTGCCATATTTTATTTACAGATTGATTTTTTAAATAAAATATTAAATATTTAACTTATCAATTTTATATTCTTTTCTCTTTATATTATAGTATAAACTTTTCAATATTAACTATTTAGTTATATTATATTGATTTTAGATGATATTAATAATAAATTTATAAATGTAATATTTATAAATTTAAAATAAACTTATTTATTTTCTACTTTTGCTTGTTTTTCTTTTAACACTTGTTTTTGCTTTTTTAGATGTTTTTGCCTTTTTAGATGTTTTTCTGCCACTTTTTTTACCTCCTTGTAATCCAGGAGGTTGTAAACTTAATAAATTTGCTAATTCTCCTGCTGTTAATTCACTTAAAAAATCTCTGATTTCTTTTACTCTTTTATTAAATGTTCTTGCATTTGCTGCTGTTATAAATTGCCCTGTTATTCCATTTCTCATTTGTGGTGAAATATTTTTGTATATTCTTGTTGCTTCATCACTAAATATTATATTATTAATTAAATTTTGATCTACATTACCACCAACTGATGCATATAATAATGGTAATGTTACAGTTTCTATTATTTCTTCATAATAAGGTACATGTATTATTAATTGACCATTATGAATAATTTTTTTGTTTTGCATAAAACGAGCTAAAAAATTATGTAACTTGATATCATTAACATCAGGATTAAAAACATTTTGTGGTTGTTGTATTAATAATCCTTGATTTAAAATATACATTATTGCATCATTTGTTGCTAGATTTGTATTATATGTGATATCTTTAGATGGTACAGATCCCGGAATTGGCATAAGCATTGGTTGTAATACTAATGGTGATAATAGCATAGGTCCACCAGGACCACCCATACCTACTTGTCTGGGTAACATTCTTTCATTTACAATAAAATCATTTATGTCTAATGGTATACCATTAGGATATGGAGCATATATTGGAACACCAGCTGGAATAAAATTTGGATATACTACTACAGGTACCATCATTGCACCACCCGCAGCTGGATTTGGTAACATTGGATTAGTATGAAAACTTGTGGATAAATTTAATGGTTTTTCTACATATTCGCGAATTAAATTTACTAAAGATTCTTTTGCAATTGACATTTTTATATAATATATAAATTTGAAAAATTATGTATATAAAAAGAATTTATTATAATTAGATAATAAAAGATGGCTTCTAATACTAGTTCTAAAGACGCTAAAGATGCTAATAATAAATTACTTAAATTAACAAAATCATTGCCTAATCCAGCTACCATGAATTTTTATACACCATGGCATCTATGGTATCACCATGAATTAGATAATTGGAAAACTTCAGGTTATAGAAAGATTTTCACGATAAATAATATTAAAGATTTTTGGGATTTACATAGTAATATAGAATATATTGGAGGTATTAACAATCAAAATTTCTTTTTAATGAGAGATGGAGTTGATCCAATATGGGAAGATCCTCATAATAGAGATGGTGGGTGTTGGTCAATTAAATTAACAGAGACACATAGAAACTTCAATATATGGTTAAAGATTGCGATACATATGTTGGGAGAAACAATGTTTAAGGATTCTAGTTTAGATGATAAAAAGATAATAACAGGATTATCAATAAATTTAAGGAATACAACAACAACAATTATTAAAATATGGAATTCTAGTACAAAATATAGTTCAATTAAATTACTGAATGATAATATAACAAATGAATTTGGGTATAATATTATATACAAAAAGAACAAGGCTGAGTATTAAAAATTAAATTAATTTATTAAATGATAATTTAATAAATTAGAATAAGAATTTATTTAGAATAAGGCAGGTACTTTAGAGAAAATATCATAAATTGTTGGTATACCTTCTATTTTAGGTGTTAATAATTTTCTATAATTATAATTTGCTATTTTTTCTGTTATAGTTCTTTCTTTCTTTTCTCTTTGTTGGGATAATTTAATTTTTGATTTATGATCTGTATTTATTACACCCCCTGAAACGTTTGATAAACTTTCTTTCTTTTCTGCTCCTTTTATATTATCAGGTAATTTATATGGATCATTTTCAGCTGCTTCATTTCTAGCTTTTAATATATCTTGATATTTACTAATATCTATTTCTTTTAATATATCTAATTGAGCACTGTCCTTGAATGAATTAATTATATCTAAGCAATTTGAACAATTAGTTTGTATATATGTTAATTTTTTCTCATTAGTATCTTCAGTCGCAGGAATTGTACAACTACCTGCTTGTAATGCTGGATCTGCATCTAAATTTACTGTTTTTTCATCTCTTGGTTGACCAGTTTCAGCATCTTCACCACCTGGTAATTTTAATTCTATTGTAGGCCCACATGCTGTTTCTGCTTTATCAATATGTTCTTTAATCTTATTTTCTACCAAAGTTTTAATTTCTCCAGCACTTTTATTAAAATAGGGAGATGTAGAAGGTAATTCAGCCGCTTTACTAATTGATGATGCCGTAATTAATTCTAAATTTGTTGTATTTACATAATTATTTTCTACAGCTTTGTTAGTTATTGCTCTACAACTGCACATATTTTTCAATACACCTCCACCTCCAACAAAACCAATAAATGAATTTGCAAATTCAGCTGATTTACCAGCTGCTTTTTGTGCTTCAGGTGCTTTAGCACATTCAGGTGGTTTATTAAAACCGTCTTTTAATTCACAATCACATGGATTACAAGGTCTTACAGTTCTACAGAATGTATCAAGTGTTTTCTTCAATGAATTAGGATCATTTAAATCAGATTTTTTATATTCATCCATAAATTTTTCATAAGACGCATAATCTTTTTCAGTAATATCAGGAGTTCTACCAGCTTGATTTTTAAATATACCTTTATTTAATGTAATATTATACCATCTATATAAAAATGCACCACCTAATCCATCAAGTGTAGGACCAGTACTATCAGTTGCATATTTACCAGTTACTCCTTGAAGAGCTTCTGGATATTGAACACCATTTGTAGCAACATAATTAGGATATAATAAAACACTTAATACAATAAATAAAATAATAACAACTACATATACTCCTAATCCAATTGGATTACCAATAGTATTCATATATATAGCATCTTTTTTAACAATTTTTTCCATAACTTCTTGTTTAAGTTCTTCTAAAGTAGCACCACCTCTCATAATTGGTATAAATTCAATATTTAAGTAAATAAAATAAAGAATAACTAAGGTTAAAACATACAAGTAAGTATTCTTACTAATTATACTTTTCATAAATTTAATTTTGAAAAAAAAGTTATTAAAAGTCACAAATAATTAATCTATATATATTTATCAATAAATTGTAAAAATTAATTAGGAAATATTATTTTCTAATTAACTACTTTTATTACATAATGTATCTTGATATTTGTAATTCTTTACTCCACAACAACTGCATGGTTTTAATGATGTACAAATTAAGTCTACCCATGATCCATAAGGCATATCTTTCTTACAATTTCTAACTAAATTAGAATTATCTTTTTCTTCAACACTATCTAAAGGTTTTGTTCCTTCAATACCTTCAATTCTTCTTTGATTATCATAAAATCTTTCTAAAAATACTTTACCATAATCAGCAAATGTTATTTCCATAAACTTGTAATTATAATTTAATAAATATAAATATATTCCTATTACTAAAAATGGTAATACATATAATGGAAATCTATATTGAAATAAAATAGGAAATGCTTCTTTAGGAGGAGCGTTATCACCACCTCTCATATTTAAATTAATAGGTTGATTCATGTATAAATATGCTGCGGCTAAACAGAAAATTAAAATAAGTACAAATTTATTAGTTTTTGTATTCATATAATATTTTTTGAAAAAAATAATTATTCTGAATAATCATTTATATCATATCCTCCATAATAATAATTTTGTTTATATCCTCCTCTTGAATTATTTAGACCTTTTGATATATAATATATTTTTTTCATTACATAATTTGTATTGAGTATTAAAAATATTATAGATAATATAGAAAAAAATGCAATAATAATTAACCAATGATTTTCATCATTACTAAATATTATATCTTCTAATTTAATCCTCGACATTCTATCAATATCATTTAATTTAGCTAATATTGATTTTTCTGGTGATTTTTTTGTATAAATTATAGTTGCAGGTGCATTTAATTTATCTGTTATATCAATATCAACTTCATCATTTATATTTTTTGTATAAATTTTTATTTTTTTATTATTATTGAAATCAATATTATCTGTATTTTCATTATCAGATACATTATTTAAATGTTCATTTGTTATTTTATTATTGTTTTTTTTTTCACTGAATAATTCAATAATTTCTACTATTTTATATTTAAAATTATCATAAAATTTTAATAATCCCCTTCTTTCATTGCTAATATTCTCTAATTTTTCTTCATTATTACTTGTTCCAAAAATAGTAGTTACTATTGGACTCGATACTACATTTGTAATTAATTCTATATATTTTTTATAATATTTATTGTTAGTATCTAAATAATTCTTTTTTCTATTATAATCTGATTTTACATAAGTGACATAATCTTCTTGTTTTCTATATAACATATAAAAAATACCAAATAACAAAATTACTAATAATATATTTTTTTCCATATATTATTAGGAGTAAATTTTATTAATTCATTAAATTACAAATTGATTTTAATTCTTTGTTATTATAATAATCATTTATAAATTTAATTTTTTCTTGTTTATCCATAGAAGCATATTCATCTAAAAATATTTTAATTTTCTGATCTCTAGACATTAATATCCCCTTCATTATTAAATTATTTGATATAATTAATATCATTATTATAAAACCTAATATAATACATAATAATCCAATACCAGTCATATATTATGTTTTTATTTTTTTTTATTTTTCCTTTTTATTTCTAAATTAATTTCACTTATTTTATCTTTTATTTCTTCTTTTACTTCTTCTTTTAATTTTTTATTATTTCTTTTTTCTTTTTTTTCATTCTTATCTTTTTTCTCTTTCTTTACTATTTTCTGTTTTTCTTGCTTTATTCCCATAAAATATATATATCCTTGTAATAAACAATCTGCTAAATCATCTTTCTTTGTAAATTTACCTATAAAATCTTTCCATTCTTGTGTTATTATACTCATACAAAATTCAATTGATTTCTTTTTACCATCTTTATATGCTAATTTTTCTTTAGTTATTTTTTGTGATAATTTCTTGGGTTCTTTTTTTTCTATTTTACTTTCCTCCTCTTCTAATATTTCTAACATTTCTTTACTTAATTTCTTCTTCCCCTTTTCTATACTATTTTCACTTTCTATATTCTCATTTTCTGAATCTAAATTTAATACTCCTGTACTCTTTTTACTCTCTATTACTGTATCTAAATATAATTTTGATTTTCTTGATGGTGATATTAATTTAAGATTTTTTAATCCTATCACTTTTAGATCAATTATTTTTCTAATTAAAAACCATGCATATAATGTATCTGCAATTGCTTTCATTTTTGGATTTTTAAAAGTTGGTTGATTTTCTATTAATACATGATCAAATTGTTGGAAATTTATTTTATCTAGTTTTTCTATTAATTTAATTTTTACAAATTCTGTTGACATATCATTTGAATATATTTTGGGACCATGATTATCACATACATATTTTTGTTTATTAGTTGTATTTTCTTCTATATTTTCATCAGGGATATCTAAACAATATTTTGCTTTTTCATAACAACCATTAATATTACAAAAATGTTTTACTTTTAATTTTTTACAATGTTCATCACAATAATATACTGTTTTTTTATTTTCTTTATTATCTTTATCTTCTATTTCATTTTTATATATACCATCTTGATTACAATATGAACAACATTCAACACTTAAATTTATAATACCCCATTGATTAATAGTTAAATCAATTTTATCTGGTTTATCAAAATTTTTTGTATATGTTGATAAATTATATGCAAGATGTTTAATACCAACATCCCATGATAATATATTTAATTTTAATTCATTATTTAAAATAATATTTTGATTAGTTTCAGAAAATTTATCCATAGTAATAGAAATTTTATATATTTATATTGTTAATAAAAAATTGAATTAAATGTAAAATTTTATTCAAAATGTTTTCTACATACTGCGGTATATAAATCCTCTCCTCCAATTTCTATAATATTATTATTTGTTATAATTTTCTTTGTAAAAATTGCAGGTGTACCATCGTTACATACTTTGCAAAGTGCACTTAAAAATGTTATTTCATCAGCATGAGGTAATAATTTATATAAATTACCAAATAATTCTTTTTTAGCATCACCATTTAAACCTGCAATATATACTTTTTTATTTTTACACCATTCAATAACATTATCATAAATATCTTCAAAAAATTGTCCTTCTTCAATTAAAATTATAGAATAATCATTTATTTTATTTTGGATATCATTTAATTTAGTGCAACTAATACATGGTTCTTTTATTTTATCATGAGTTACAATTTCTGATTCAAGAGAATAGCGTTTATCTAAATCAGGTTTTACAATTAAAATTTTTTGATTAAGAGTTCTATATTTTCTAATTATTTGAATTAACCGAGAACTTTTTCCAGAAAACATTGGACCAAGAATTAATTCTAAATATCCATTGTTTTCTTTTACTGTTAAATCTACAGTAGTTTTATTATTAATACTTGCCATTTTTTTGATTAATATAACCATTTTATCTTAATTATTCTTTATTTCAATTATTAAATTTGAAAAGTTTATGACTTAAAAAAAGGTACTTAAAGACTATAATATATAATATATAAAGACAAAATGGAGTGGATTAACAGCACACACGTTGGAAATGTTAATATTTTACCTAATATATCTATATCAACAATAACGACCACACTTAAATTAAATTGTAAATTTAACCTATTAAATATATATAAATATGTTAAATTAGACAGTAATAATATTATTGGATTTAAACGTAATGGTTGGGTTAGAATTAAATTAGGAAATAATATTATATTTTTACCACCTGCTCCACATGATAGTGATAGCGATGATGATGATGATAAAGAAGATAAGATTGATGAGAATATTAATATTGAAGATGAGCCAAAGAAAAAGAAGAAATTACCATCACATTACAATGAAATTAAATCATTTTATCCTGATTTGAAGATTAAAAGAAGTAAAAATAGATTTTTCAATCAAGTTACAGCGTATATTAAGATAGATACAGATAGATATATTAATGTAAAAATATTTAAAAATGGATCATTACAAATGACTGGAATTAAAAAAATTAGTGAATGTAATACAATTATTAATAAATTATTAGATGTAACAAAAACAGCGGTAAATAGTAACACAATACCAGTATTACCGAATAATATATTATTACCAGAATTTATAAAAACTCCACTTGCGCCTAATACAATGATTGAATTTTTTGAGAAAGCTGATGAGGAACTAAAGGTAACTGATTTTAATATTAGAATGATTAATAGTAATTGTAAAGTCCCCTTTAAAATTAACCGTGATGCACTATTTCAGATTTTAAAGCAAGAAAAAATCAAATGCAGATATGATCCAAATAGTCATGCATGTGTAAATATTCGTCACGACATTAATTCAACAGATAAAGTTTCCATATTTGTATTTCAATCTGGAAGTATTATTATTACGGGAGGGAAAACAATAGCAGATATTAATAAAGGATATAATTATATTATGACTATCATATCAAAACATTATGAACAAATTAAGAAGAAGGATTTAGATGAGTATATTAATTCATTAGATACAAATGATGATGAAAATAAAAATCTTATCAATTTAAGTAAGACTTAAGCACCAGAAAGCATAGCGAAGTGCTTAGTATAAATTAAAATTTAATTTATTATGAATTAAATTTTAATTAATTATGAATTTAATTATTTCTTCTTGTTGGATCTATTTGATCTGCACTAAATTGATTAAACATACTATCAATATCCATATTAGCAACAATATTAGGTTTCATTTTATGTAGTGTATTATTAATAAATGGATTATTATATTGCATGTCATCTGGATTATAATTTGGATATGTTGATGGTATTGCTATTATTTTTTGTCTACTTTCAAAAGGTAAGTAATCTGATGTTGGTAATTTACCTGTTGAAGTTAACATTGTATATGGCATTGATTTTAATTCTACTTCACCATTTGTTATTTGATCTGGTGGTTGGAATGCATTAACAGGTGTTGGTGGATTACGTGCTAATAAATTTTCTTTATCATCTCTAAAATACATATTTCTTTCACCTGATCCTGTTGTAGTTGCACCTACACCACCGACTCCTTGTATACCACCTGTAAAGTTTGCATTTTGTCCCATTCTTATTGTTGGTGTTGCTTGATATGCTGACATTTCACCTGCATTTGCACCTTGAGCACCACCCATAATACCTAAATTATTTGTATTTTGTAATGCTCTTAATGTCGCCATTGCTTGATATAATGAAACTTCACCATTACCTCCAACTAAATTACCCATTGTACCCATATTGTTATCTTGTTGTAATGCTCTCAATGTTGCCATTGCTTGATAATTAGATACTTCACCATTACCACCTGTTAAATTACCCATTGAACCCATATTATTTGCTTGTTGTAATGCTCTTAATGTCGCCATTGCTTGATATTCAGATACTTCACCTGCATTTGCGCCTTGTGCAGCACCCATTATACCTAAATTATTTGCATTTTGTAATGCTCTTAATGTTGCTAATGCTTGATATTCTGACATTTCTCCATTGCCACCATTTAATGATCCCATTCCACCTGTAAAGTTTGCATTTTGTAATGCTCTTAATGTAGCCATTGCTTGATATTCTGACATTTCTCCATTGCCACCATTTAATGATCCTAAACCACCTGTAAAATTTGCATTTTGGTTTGCTCTTAATGTAGCCATTGCTTGATATTCTGACATTTCTCCATTGCCGCCATTTAATGATCCTACACCACCTGTAAAATTTGCATTTTGTGTTGCTCTTTGTGTATATAATGGTTGATATTGTGATACTTCTGTTGCACCACCATTTAATGATCCTAATGCACCTGAATAATTTGCATTTTGTCCCATTCTTATAGTATTAACTGGTTGATATTGTGATACCTCAGTTGCACCACCACTTAATGAACCGATTGCACCTGAATAATTTGCATTTTGTCCCATTCTAATAGTATTAACTGGTTGATATTGTGATACTTCAATTGCACCACCACTTAATGAACCCATAGCACCAGAGTAATTTGAGTTTGTATCTAATCTTTGAGTTACAACAGGTTGGTATTGAGATACTTCAGTTGCACCACCACTTAATGATCCTATACCACCAGAATAATTTGCATTAGATTTTGCACGATTTGTTATAGGATTATTGTAAGAAGATGTATCTAAATTAGGTAAATTTTGGAAACCAGAAATTACAGTTTGATCTAAACCAGGTAAATATTTCTTTAATACATCTCTAGCCTGACCAAAGAAATCTGAACTATTTACCGCTTCATAATTACCTGGACCTTTTGGACCTTGTTCAACTGATTCATCTTGTCCTCGAGAACTTTTATCAAAATTAAAATTACCTTGATCAGTTGGCTTATCAACAGTTGCTCTTGTTGGGTGTACATCATAATCTACACCTAATTCTCCAAAAGTTTGCGGTTTCTTATTTACTACTCTTCCGATTATTGAACCCTTCCCTTGCCCACTCATACCTTTTGTCATAGGTTGAGTATATGATATTTGAGGATTATCTTTTCTTCTTAAATCATCAATATTTACAGTTGGTGGTTGGTAAGGATCATGGAAACCAACTTTACCATCTTGAAATGGATTTAAATTTAAACCAGGTGTTACTTTAATATCATCAAATGGTTTTTGATTTCTCTTTTCTTTACCTGAAAAATATCTATCTTGAAATATATCAGTTTGAACAGGAGTACCAGCAGTATCTTGTCTTAACATTACTGGTTGATAATTTGTAGTAAAACCAAATTCAAAATTTTCAACAATATTTGGAACTTCTTTTTTCTGAAAATAAAATCTTGAAGATCCTGTATATATATCTAATTTTTGTTCCATATTTCTTGAATTATCTTCTGTAATTAACATTCCCCTATCCTTAAAAAATGGTTGCATATTGTTATGTATTAATTCTTCCTTTTTGAATATTTTATATGTCATATCATCATCATCTTTATTATATGGTGTCCAATTTTCAGGTAATGTTAATTTACCCATATTTGAAGCATCAGGTCTTTTATGTGATATTTTCATTTGACTAAATTGTTCATCTAATGTAGTTAATTTATTTACTGGACCTTCCATTAAATTTCTATCGTTTTTATACAAATCTAACATAGAATCTCCGATTGTATTTTCAAAATTATTATTCTTTGCTGCTGATAAATACTTGTTTTCTGCATCTAATTCATATTTTCTTTTATTATACAAATTAGGTATAATATTATTATTATTTGGATTTTCTGATAATTCCTTCTTTTTCTTTGCTAATACATCCATTGTATTTTGTACCCTATCTTTTTGATCAAAATTATTATTGGTTTCTACTTCTTCATAATCAGAATCCTCTTCTATAAATTGTTCATCTGTTTGATTACTAAATCTTTCACTAATATATTTTCCTGCAATTCCTAATAGGCCTAAGGCTAATACTTCCATATTATTATTATTTAATAAAAAATAATATGAAATTTTTTTTAAATTTTTACTTTAATCTAAGATTATTTTAAGCTCACAATTATTTTAAGCTCACAATTATTTTAAGCTCACAATTATTTTAAGCTCACGGCTGTCTTAATATCATTCATCTTTTTTTCTAATACTAATTTTGCATCATATCTAGAACTTCTTCCTTCACGATTATTACCAACAGCTTCACCTAAACCATCAAAAACCCATTCTCTTGGATCAATAATTGGTTTAAATGTTACATCATATGCAGTTTCTCTAAATATCTTATTATCTTGATCTAATCTTGAATTTTGGGTATCAAATTCTTCAGTACATTCTTTATTATTAGGTGTTAAGTTTTTTACTTTTTCCATTAATCTATTTCTTTTCTCTACTAAAGTATTTCCAGTTGTATATCTAGTATCTTCATATTCTCTTGCTAAATTACTTTCTACATCAACTCTTAATACTCTATCACCTGTATCTACTTCACCTGTATTACCATTTCTATTTGCTCTAGGTCCATTAAAAGATACACATTTGCTACTATTATCCCATGTATTATTATCAATTGAATAATATGAAGGTCTTACTGATTGTGTAACTAATTCTTGTTGAAAAAGTTCATCATATTTATTTCTTGCATATATACCTGCCATTTTCTATATAATTTCTATACAAAAAAAATAAAAGTTATTTAGATTATTTATTTATTCTAAATAAATTTTTTACTCTTTCCCTATTTACTTAAATCTTTGCATGTTTGTTGGTACTATATCTCTGTCTGATAATCTTGTCATTACTACATTTTCATAATCACATTTATTCTTTCCTGCAGGTTCGCATGCTTGGAACTTCTTTGTTGCACATTTTGTTCCAGGTAAGTTTATTAATAATAAATCATTCTCTATTTCTACTCTACGATCTTTGCTTTGTAATGTTTGTGGTAACTTTGCTCCTTCGTTAGATTTACTTGTTAAAGTGTTTTCATTGTAAGGTAAAAACATTTGGTATAATATAGGAGCTTTTGTTTGTGCAGAATATTGATCATTTGCGCATTCATCATAAGGTAATCTATCAAATATGCCAGCCATTTTTATATATTATTATAAAATAAAAAATTTTATAATAAAAATTATATCCTCCTAAACAAAAATTATTATTTTATTTATTTTAACCTAAATTATTTATATTTGCTGTTTAAAATTTAAAAATCTCGTATCTTCACCTCCATTGTTCTTAAATACTGGCATTGCAGTTAAATAATATGGTAATTCATCCATTCTAAATCCACCTTCATCTAACGCTCTAAATTGATTGTTCTTTCTTGTTTGTTCTCCTAAATATAATTTTTCATATGTATCTACATTTCCAAATCCTCTTCCTAATTGTTTTGCAGGTGGTGACATGTATTTTGATAAATCTATATTCTGCTTTCTTGGTGTAGATTTAAATGTATAAAATTCTCCTCTGTCTTTTACTCTATCATATTCTTGTATTATTCCTCTCATTACATCATTATTTGCATCAAACCATGATTGCTCAGATTCTGGTGAATTAAATTCATTACTATTTATACTACCAAATGCTTCAATATTTTTTAAATTTGCTCTACTAGGCATATCAGATTCAACCATTTCTTTTCTTAAAGTATTTGTTTTACTAAATATTAAATTATTTTCATTTGATACATTTTGATTAATTATACTTCTATTTGTTGGATAAAATCCAAATGTATTTGTTGCTGATGTAACAGGGTCAAATGTACTATTAGAATTTTTATTAGTTGAACATTGATTGCAAGTTACTTCATTTAATTTATCCATATTTTTTACAAAATCAATATATTTTAATTTTTCTTCTTCTCTTGGCATAATATATTAAGACTAGAAAATATAAAATAAAAATGCAAAATATTTACGAAAAATTTGATGAAATTTTTTCTCAACCCCCTCAACCTCCTAAATCAATTTTTCTTCAATTAGATGTTTTATCTCCTGATTCAAATTCTAATATAATTGATACTAATTTAGATGATATTTATGAATTCTTATTAAATATGTTTATATATGGATTTAAAAAATTAAATCTAGATTTTAATTTTGAATCAATGAATATAATAAAAAAATATTTTGAATCAATTGGTATTAAAATTAGTGTTGAATTAGAAGATTTTGATACAATATTATTTAAAGATCCTAGATATATATACAGATATTGTACAATTAGTGATGTTTCTTTCAAAGAAGAATCACCTTTCTTTTTTATGAATACAAATAAAATTAATAGAAGTAAATTAAAAGAGTATATTGGTGTTTTCCAACTTGATTATTTATATCTCTGTTTTATTTCATTCGATTATTTTTAAAAAAATTGATATTTATATTAAATATTCATATTCTATATTTAATATATCTTTTAATCTAAAATGTCAGATTTGATTTCTCTCTTTTCAAATTTATCATTATCATCCAATCCGAATTTTAATCCAAATTTTAATCTAAATTATAATAATATTAATTATTATAATCTAATTTATGCATCTAATCAAAATGGTCATTTAGAATTATATGACTCTTCAAATAAACCCGTTACTCATATTTATGTTAACTTTTATTATCTAATTTTAAATGATATTCATAAATGTATTGACAATCATGGATTTATTATGTATTCAATGAAAAATGGACCAATTAGAAAAATATATGAATCAAATGGTATTAAAATTACTGTTGATTTTACAAAATTAATTTAAGAAAAAACTTGGATAACTACAATTTACATTATCTGATTTACACCTCTTATTCGATTCTAATAATTTTAAAAATTTTCTTATATCATTTGGATACTTGTCTTCTACTTTATAATACCATGCCTGCATCGATTTTCTGTCAAATAAATCTGTTTCATTTCTATATAAATTATGATTAAAATTTTCTTTTATTACACTATCATCTACTTTACATGATTTTAATCCATCATTATCTTGTAATATATTCATATAAGGATTATCAATAGAAGAATCACGACAAGGTTCTTTTAAATCTTCTTTAGTATTAAAAAATAAAATTAAAGCAAAAGACCAAAAAATTAAAGCAATACCATTTCTTTTAAATAATAAGGCTATTATACCAACGTAACAACAAAACATTATTAATCCTTTTTTATTTGTTGGATCAAAATTTAATAAAGTTTTTAAATCAATATTTAAATCACTAACTTTTAAATCCCCAAAATTATATTTACTCATTACTTTTATTAAATTTAAAATTTCTCTTAAATTTAATATAATTTATATCTTTTGATTCTTTAAAAATTCTTCTAAATTCTTCATTTGCTCTTCTGATACCGTTCCATTTGCCTTATCCTTACCCATTTGTGTCATTAATCTTGACATAAATTTATTCATTAAATCTTTTATTTGTATAGTACTACAATCTTTATATAACTTGGATTTCTTTAACTTTTCATTTATCTCTAAATCTGTATCTTCTTTTACAAATTTAGATCCCGCTACTAAATCATATATATTTAATGATCCTTCACTAATAAATTCATCAATTCTATCCTGCGTCTTCTCAATTGCAAAATCTAATACATTGTCCATTTTATCAATTCCTTCCGCTCTTTCATACTCATCAATTAATTTTTCTATCAATTCTAATATGTACTTCTTACCCTTTTCTTTATCCCCCTTTTCTGATAATTTTTTCATTACTTCATTGAAATCAATTTTATCAAATCCAGTTTGTGATAATAAATTCTTTACACTATCTTGATTTAAATTTTTCATATCCTTAAATTGAGATACATCTACATTTGTTACATCAATTTTATCTAAGCCAGATACTTGTAAAAATTCTGTTAATATCCCAGAATTTAATTTTGATACTATATTTGATAATTTCTTTAAATCAATCTTACCTTTTTTCTTACCAGATGTATCTAATTTATCTAATAATGCATCTACTTGTGCTTGATTCTTATTCTCTTGATTGTCTGCTATAATTAAATATATCATTTGTACAGTTTCCCAAATAAATGCAATTAATTGTTCATCAATATTACTGTCAATAATATTGTAAAAATTAATTTTAGGTAAAAATACTAATTTATAATTTTTATGAAATAATATCTTATCCTTGTTTAATAAATATTTAAATAATTTTGGTTCTTTACTTATTGTCTCATAAAATACTCTTAACTTTTCCTCTGGATTTATACTAGTTGCATCTACTTTATGATCAACTAATTTAAAATTATTAAAACTTTCTATGAAATCAGTGTATCTTTTTAAAGCAAGTTCAGGGATTACAAGATTTTTTACTAATGCCATTTATATATGAAATTTATAATAATATAACCTTTAAATTATTATAAAAATTATTTATTTTTTATTTTTTTGCCCTTATCATCTTTAAAATTCTCGCCTTTTGTTCCTTATTTTGTTGTTCAGTTTTTTCTATGATTTCTGTTGTTACATGATTATCCTTCAATATTAATGTTTCTTTATTCGGATTCTCAAACAATTTTACAGTATTCTTCTCATCTATAAAAGTATAATTATCTGATATCTTTTTTATTTCTTGTTTAGGTATCCCTAATTTATCATCTGGTTGCGGATTATTTATCTTGTTCTCTTTCACTTTTATATTGTTCGTTTTTATATCAAAATAATTCATACTTTTTATCCACCCTTTTACATCATTTTTTTCAATTGGACCATTTGTATTAGGTAGTAATAAAGTAGGTAATTGACATTTTATTAAACATTGCTTTATTATAGGATGTATATTATTCGGATTTACCCTGTTTTTATCTATTAATACAAAACTGGATAATAAATTATTATTCTTTAGTTCTTCTATCATATCATTGCAATAATCATCAGTTGAATCATACAAAAAAAATTTCTTTTCAGACATATTTCTTCTTTTATTATTATTTATTTATATGTTTATCAAAAATATTTATTAATTAAATTATTTATTTATTATATGACAGAAGAAAATATATTACAAGCTCATTCTAGAATTTATAATAAATTAATTTTTATGATTTCTTGTTATGACCCTGAATACGCTCTTAATTATGTAAAAAATCTTAATTTAAAAACTTTTAAAAATTACTTTAAAGTTATCAATTCTAATGATCATGATATTATTAATCAATCTTTTGATAACTCAGATCCAAAAAATATAATATTTGTTACTAAATTACCTACTCCAGATTTATATACTTTTAATTTTATTAAAGATATTCATCATATTCATATGGCCGTACCTGATCAATTTGCCACTGATAAAAAAGAATTTAATGAATATGTTCAAAAAATACAAAATATACCTATTCAAAGATTTATTAATGTTAAAGATAAAAGAAAAATTTATGATAACACAATCGAAGATAGATTATTCGATTCTATTATTAAATTAGTTGATAGAAGATTAAATAAATCTGAATCTGATTCAGAAAAATTTAGACGTATTCCCCATACTGGTGGTAAATTAATAATCTATGGCTCTCGCCCTCTTTTAAATAATTAAAAAATTATTTTTATTTTTAATTATTTTAATCTAATTCTCTTTATTACGAAACTTCATACAATTCTATTTTTAATTGTTTAGCTATACTTTGTATATCCTTTATTAACTTCCTAGTTACCTCATTAAATATCTCTTTAATATCTTTTTTACTATTCTCCTTTACATGATATCTAATTTGCATAGTTCTCATTGTAATATGAGTTTGTTGATCTCCAGCAAATTTAATATCATCATGCATTTGTAACATATATCCTAATATTCCACCTAATGTCATATCTTCATTTGGTATGTTTAACATACCATTCTTCTCATTTTCTTTTGTTATCTTCTCTTCTACTAAATTTTCTAAATATTCAAGTCTCATTATTAAACATGTTAATCCCCTTTTTAATATCTCTAATTCATCAAATTGTTGCTTTGATTCATATCTTAATATAAATTTATTCTCTTCTTCTTGTTTGTATGCACATCCCGCAACTGGATCATATATTGCTGAACTATCAAATAAATCATCTAAATTTAATCCAATTTGTGCATTACATGTACATTCAAATTCTTCATTGTTATTTAATTTAATTATTAATATCGGCTTTTTATACGGCGACTTTATTTCCTTTCCATCATAATAAAATTTAGCATTATCTGTAGTTACCATTTCTAATTTACCAGATTTATTTTTATATTGTACATACATAGTTAAAAAATTACTTTCTATTTTTTCACCATCATATAATTTTAAAAAATTATTTAGAGTTTCTTCATTATTTTTAACATACATTATTGGCAAATTAGATAATCTTTCTCTCATTTGATCATTATTTATTATACTACTATTTTTTGTAATTTTTATCTTATCTGGAGAAAATGCATACGTTGGTATATATGTTTTTAATACTCTACGCAACATATTCATAAAATGAAATGTAGTATTATCTATCTCTATTTCTATATTTGAATTACTATATCCATTCTCTGGTTTATTGTACTCAAGTATTCTCGCTTTTACCTCCATTTTTTCTTATATATTTATATTATATTTTCCTTATCTTATTATTTTTCAAATTTCAAATTTTTCTTTATATATAATATATATAATGTGTGATCCTGATTTTAACCTTGTTAAAGTTGATACTATGAAATTATTACCGTTTGCAATGATGGGATTAAGTAAAGTTATGCCAATGGGTGATATGAGTAATACAGGTGATATGAGTGGCATGGCAGGTATGAATACTATGGGAGGTATGAGTGGAATGATTGGAATGAATCCAAGTGAAGTAAATACAAGTAATTATAATACACAAAATTACGTATATGATCCAAATACTAATATGTATTTATCAAATAATGTAGCTAATAATGTATTAGTAAGTGAATCAAATAATCCACCTAATACAACAAATTTAAATGATTTATATGATTCATATTTTAATTCTGTAACCAATATCAGTAATTTTGAACCAAATGTTATAACAAATGTACCTAATCCTAATTATAATACTTCTGTAATTTCATCAAACCCCTCTTACACTCCTTTCTCTGATAATTCTACCCCACAAAATCCTCGTATGTTATCACCACAAATTGATATGTGTGTTGCAAAAAAATGCCCAAATGGTAATGTA
>JACCED011783199.1_pt1 | contig 30249 bp, 34 predicted proteins | sample 7455021 | NCBI WGS metagenome assembly JACCED01 (sample SAMN15323456, study PRJNA562643) | freshwater metagenome | isolation source: river surface water | place: USA:Blue River Watershed | collected 2017-08-19 | reverse complement strand
TGTGATGCTTGGTATGATATGGAAATTAAAGATTTATTATATCCTGGAAGTGGATTAAATCCTGATGATTTAGAAAAAACTTTGGATATTTTGGATGTTTGGTTTGATAGTGGAAGTACACAAAATGCAGTTTTAAGAAGTGGAAACTATTATGCTGGAACATTCCCTGCTGATATGTATCTTGAAGGAAGTGATCAGCATAGAGGTTGGTTCCAATCATCACTTCTTACAACACTTGCAAGTAGTGAAGTTGCACCATATAAATCTATTTTAACTCATGGATTCACTGTTGATGAGAAGGGTGAAAAAATGAGTAAATCAAAAGGTAATGTTGTAGCTCCTGATAAGGTTTTAAAAGAGTATGGAAGTGAAATTTTAAGACTTTGGGTTGCTATGAGTGATTATCAAAGTGATTTGAAAATCTCTGATAATATTTTAAAACAAAATGGTGAGCTTTATAGAAAAATAAGAAATACAGCAAGATTTTTACTTGCAAATATTGATGGACTTGAAAAATTAGTTGAAGTTGAAAAATTGGGTGTTTTAGATAAGTGGATTTTAGAAAAAGCAAAAAGAGTTTTTGACGAGATAGAGTCTAGTTTTAAAATCTATGAGTTTTCAAAAGGTTTAAATAAACTGAACAACTTTTTAGTTGTTGATTTATCAGGAATTTATCTTGATGTTTGTAAAGATAGATTATATTGTGATGATAAAAATGATATTCATAGAACTGCATCTCAAACAGCTATGGCTATGATTACAAAAAAACTAATTTCAACATTGGCATGTATTTTAACTTATACTATGGACGAACTTTTAGATTATGCTCCTAAAATAGTAAAAGGTGATGCAAAAGATATTTTTGATTTTGAAAAATATAATCTTCCAGATGTAAAATCTGAAATAAAAGATGAGTTGTTTGTAGAAGCAAAAGAGAAGTTTTCTGAAATAAAAGATGCTTTAAGTAAAGAAAAAATTATAAAATCTACTTTAGAGTTAGAAATAGTTACAGATAATAAAGAGTTTTTAGCCTTAGATGAGGTAGAATCAAGTGATTGGTTTTTAGTTAGTAAATTATCAAAGATAACTTCAAGTAAAGAACTACTAGGAAGTTTCAAACTTGAAGATATCGAGTTTAAAGTTTATAAGGCAAGTGGACATAAATGCCCTAGATGTTGGAAATATACTTCAACAAAAGAAGAAACACTATGTTCTAGATGTGAAGAAGTGGTTAAATAATGTTTGAAAATGAAGTTACTCTTACATTTATATTCCAAACTATAGGAGTTATTTTAGCTCTTAGTGCTATTGGAATATTTTTTGTAAAAAGGTATGAAAAAAAGAAGGATTAAAAAATGTTTCCATTTACAGATGAAGATTTACAAGAACCTGTAAACAATATTATAGAAAAAAAAATTTCTCCTATGCTTGCACGTGATGGTGGAGCAATTGAGTTGTTGGATATAAAAAATGCAAAAGTTTATATTCAGTTAAAAGGTGCTTGTGTTGGATGTAGCGCAAGTGGAAGTACACTAAAATATGTTGTTGAGAAAGAGTTAAAAAGTGCCATACATCCAGATTTAAAAATAATTAATGTTCCAATAGGAAAAGAAAACTATTTAGAGGATTAAATATAAATGATAAATGAAAATAGAGTTTTAAATGAAGCAAATTCACTTTTTACGCAAAGAAAATTTGATAAAGCGCTTTTTTTATACTCATTGCTGATTTCAAATTTTCCAAATAATGAAGAATATCCTATATATGCACTTTTGTGTGATATTTCAATTGAAGATGAAAACAAGGCAATAGCTTTGTTTGATTACTTTTTTCTTCTAAAAAAAGATGATCCAAAAGAGGCTATAAATTACATAAAAAATGTAATAAATGCTTATGATGGTGATATTGAAAAGATGATGGATTTGTTAAAAGAGTTAAATTTGACAACAGTAAATCAGCTTGATGCTATTAATTATGAAGATTTTCAACTTTTAATAAAACAAAGAGGCTCTTTTAAAGTAGCTTTTGAAGATATTATGTTTTCAACAAAAGTAGCTATTGAAAAAAAAGAAGATTTTTATGATTTTGTAACAAAACTTATAGATAATGGTTTTAACAATATGGCTTATAACTATCTTGAAGGATTTCAAGACTACTTTTTTCAAGATAAAGAGATAGTAAAACTTTACAAAAGATTGGAAGAGAAACAAAATGAAACTAAGCATAAACAATAAAATATTTACAGACAATACAAATGAGTTAGAAAAAGATAATATTTTTGTAGTATCAAAGCAAAATGAAAAGTTTAAAGATATAGCAATAAATGGTGGTTTTGAACTATTAAATTCTATTGAGCTAAAAAACTATTTAGATATGAGTTCTATAAAAATTATTGGAGTTACAGGTACAAATGGTAAAACAACAACAGCTTCAACTATATATAAGATTCTTTTAAATTTGGGATATAAAGTAGCTTTGCAAGGTACAAGAGGATTTTTTATAAATGAGCTTTGTGTAGAAGATTATTCACTAACAACTCCAGTTCAACTTGGAAATTTTATAAATATTCAAAAAGCTATACAAAACTCATGTCAATATTTTGTAATGGAAGTAAGCTCACATGCAATTGAACAAAATAGAATTGAAGGATTAAGTTTTGCTTTAAAGATTCATACAAATATTACAAGAGATCATCTTGATTATCATAAAACTATCGAGGAGTATATAAGAGTAAAAAATCTATTTTTGAGTGATGAAAGCAAAAAATTAATAAATATAGATGATAAAGTTGTTAAATTTAATCCAACAAATGCGTTTACTTATTCATTAGAAAATAGTTCAAACTTTAAAGTTCTAAAATATGAGTTAAAAGATAGCATGAATGTAGAGTTTTTATATGAAAATAAAAACTATAAATTCTCTACAAATATGATGGGGATTTTTAATATTTATAATCTAATAGCTTCAATAGCAGCAGTTCATATTACTACAAATGAAAAACTAGAAAATATTTGTAAAATTGTAGAGAATTTTAATTCAATAAGTGGAAGAATGGAGATTGTTTCAACAAAACCTCTTGTAATAGTAGATTTTGCACATACTCCAGATGGTATGGATGAAGTTTTAAAAAGTTTCCCAAATAAAGAGATAATTTGTGTTTTTGGAGCAGGTGGAAATAGAGATGCTTTAAAACGACCACTTATGGGAGAAGTTGCAAGTAAATATTCAAAGCATATAGTTGTAACTAGTGATAATCCAAGGTTTGAAGAGCCAAAAAAAATAATTGAAGATATTTTAAATGGAATAGATGATAAATCAAATGTTATAGTAATTGAAGACAGAAAAGAGGCTTTAAAAAAAGCTATAAGTTTAGCAAATGATAAAAGTGTTGTTCTAATTCTTGGCAAGGGTGATGAACGAGCACAAATAATTGGAGATAAAAAATTTGAGTTTAGTGATAAAGATGAGGTCTTGAAGATTTTAGAAGTTAGAGATTAGTTCTAGCTTATATCAAACTTTTTTAATATTTTTTAGATAAAAGTTTTTATAATCATAAATTGACTATTTTAAAAATTAAACAAATCTTAATAAATTTTAGCTATAATCGCAGTTCTATTTTTCAAATTTTGAAACTTAGTACCTCACATGTATCAATCCTTGCTCGGGTTGTGTTAGATTAAAAACTAGCATTAAGGGATACAGAGGCTAAACCCTAGAAAAAAATAAAAACAAACATAATTCAAGGAGAATTAACATGGTTACAATGAAAGACCTATTAGAGTGCGGTGTACACTTCGGACACCAAACAAGAAGATGGAATCCAAAAATGAAAAAATTTATTTTTGGTGTTAGAAAAAATATCTATATTATAGATTTACAAAAAACATTAAGATACTTTAGATATACATACAATGTTGTAAGAGATAGAGCTGCTCTTGGTCAAACAATGATTTTTGTTGGTACTAAAAAACAAGCTAGTGAAACTATTAAAAAAGCTGCTGAAGATTGTGGAATGCCATATGTAAACCACAGATGGTTAGGTGGAATGCTTACAAATTTCGGAACAATTAAAAAATCAATTAGAAAATTAGAAATTATTAAAAAAATGAGAGAAGAGGGGCAATTAGACCTTCTAACTAAAAAAGAAGCTTTAATGCTTACTAGAAAAGAAGAGAAGTTAGAGTTATACCTTGGTGGTATTAAAGAGATGCACAAACTTCCAGATATGATGTTTGTTCTTGATGCTGTTAAAGAGAAAATTGCAATTGCTGAAGCTAGAAGATTAGGAATTACTGTTGTTGCTCCACTTGATACAAACTGTGATCCAGATGTTGTTGATTTACCAATTCCTGGAAATGATGATGCTATTAGATCAATTCACTTATTCTGCAACGAAATGGCAGCAGCTATGAATGAAGGTAAAGCTTTATTAGCTGAAAGTGGTGTTGAAGTTTCAGGTGAGCCTATTTCTCAAGCAGAGCAAGATGAAGTATTAGCTGAAGCAATTGCTGAAGGTGAAGATTTTAACTTTGGTGAAGGAGAAGAAGCATAATGGCAGCAGTTACACCACAATTAATTAAAGAGTTAAGAGAGCTTACTGGTGCTGGTATGATGGATTGCAAAAATGCTTTAAATGAGACTGGTGGAGATTTAGATAAAGCTGTTCAAGCTTTAAGAGAAGCTGGTCTTGGAAAAGCTGCTAAAAAAGCTGGAAATGTTGCTGCTGAAGGTTTAGTTGCTATTGAAATTAATAGTGATAATACAAAAGCAGTTATTTTAGAGCTTAATGCACAAACAGATTTCGTTGCAAAAAATGAGAATTTTATAAATCTTACAAAAGAGATTACATCTCATGCTTTAAATAACGGAATAAAAGATGCAGAATCTTTAAATAGTTCATCAATAAATGGACAAGAATTTGCAACATTTTTAGCTGAAAAAATTGCAACAATAGGTGAAAATCTTGTTGCTAGAAAACTACAAAGTGTTGAAGGACAAGTTGTAAATGGTTATGTTCATGTAAATGGAAGAACAGGGGTTCTTTTAGCTGCTTCTTGTGATGCTGGTGTAAAAGATAAAGCATCTGCATTATTAAGAAATATTGCAATGCATGCATCTGCTATGAAACCAACTGTTATTTCATACAAAGATTTAGATCCAGCTTTTGTTGAGTCTGAAAATAGAGCAATTAGAGCTGAAATTGAAGCTGAAAATGAAGAGTTAGTAAGATTAAAAAAACCTCTTAAAAAGATTCCAGAGTTTGTTTCTAGATCTCAATTAACAGATGCTGCAATTGCTGCTGCAAAAGCAAGATTTGAAGATGAGTTAAGAGCTGCTGGAAAACCTGAAAAAATTTGGGCAAATATTATTCCTGGGCAAATTGAGAGATTCATCACTGACAATACTCAATTAGATGGAAGATTTGCACTTTTATCTCAAGCTTATGTAATGAATGATAAACAAACTGTTGAGCAAGCAATTGCAGAGGTTGATGCATCAATCAAAATCACTAGTTATGTTAGATTTGAACTAGGTGAAGGAATTGAGAAAAAAGAAGAAGATTTTGCAGCTGAAGTTGCAAAACAAATGGGTAAATAATAAAATAGTTTAAAGAACTATTATAAAAGGATATGCAATGAGTGAAAAAAATAGTATTAAACCACTCCTTGCATCCGTACTTCTTGAAGCAAAAAATCTATCTCATAATTTTGATTATGAGCTTTTTAAAAATATCAATCTTAGTTTAGCAAAAAAAGAGTCAATAGCTATTATTGGAACTAGTGGAAGTGGAAAATCAACTCTTTTGAATATTTTATCTTCACTTTTAAAGCCAACAAATGGAAATGTTGTTTTTCAAAGTAAAGATTTATACTCTTTAAAGCAAAATGAGCTATTAAAAATTAGAAGAGATGATTTTGGGATTGTATTTCAAGCTCACTATTTATTTCGTGGTTTTAGTGCTTTAGAAAATCTAAATATTGCTACACTTTTAAGTCATCAGGATATTGATTATAAATTGTTAAATGATTTAAATATTTCACATGTTTTAAATCAAGGTGTCGGAGAACTAAGTGGTGGACAACAACAACGTTTGTCTATAGCAAGAATTCTTATGAAAAAACCAAAAATAATTTTTGCAGATGAACCAACAGGAAACTTAGATAAAGATACAGCAAATATAGTTATGAATACTCTTTTTAACTATATAAAAGAGAATGATGCTGGACTTATTTTAGTAACTCATGAAGAGGATTTAGCTTTTAGATGTGATAAGGTTTTTAAGCTTGAAGAGCTAAATTTAAAGGAGATAAAGTAGTGAAAATCCTTCTTATTTGCGATACAGCAATAATTGAACATATATTTATACTTGTTTGTAAAAGAATTAAAGTTGATTTAATAGTTCAAAAAACAACTAGTGTTGATAAAAAATATGATTTAATAATTGTAGATCAACCATTTATTGATAACAAATTTAATAAAATCAAAAGATTAACTACTAGATTAGGAGCAATTAGTTCTGAAGAGTTGAGTTTTGAAAAACAGAGAGATTTCTTGATTCCAAGACCATTTCTTCCTACAAAATTAGAGGCAATTTTAAAAGAGCAAATAGAGCTTTTAGCAAGTGAAAAAAAAGATAGTAAGAATTTATCAAAATTTGTCTCTATAGAAGATGAAGAATTTGTTGTTCCTGTTGTTGATTTTATAAACGATAGTTTAGATGATAGCACAGATTTTGATAACTATGATGATTTAAGTTTTGTTGATGATGTTGATGATTTAGTTGATGAAAATGAAGATGAGAGTATAGTTAGTTTGAGTGCTTTACAAAAAGGTGGAGTTTTAGATAATTTAGAATTAAATAAAATTAATACTATTTTAAAAGATGATAAAAAACAGATAAATGACGAAGCTGATTGGAAAGATATAAGTGAAATTATAGATGAAGCTTTAGATGAAGTTAAAGATTATGAATTCTCTTTAGATAATAATAAGTATCACTTGGTTTTGAATAGATTTAAAATTGATGAGCTAAGACCACTTCTTACAAAACTAGATCAAAATATTATAGACAGATTAGTAAGTGGTGAGTCTGTTGATATAAATATATCGATAAAGGAATAAAATGATAAAAGAGTTAAAAGGTGCAATTCTAGTTATTTCAGGACCTAGCGGATGCGGAAAATCTACTCTTTTAAAAGAGATATATAAAAATATACCAAACTACTATTTCTCTATTTCAACAACTACAAGAGCTTTAAGAGGTGAAGAAGAAGATGGAGTTGATTATCATTTTGTAAGTCAAGAAGAGTTTGAAAAAAATATAAAAGATGATAAATTTTTGGAGTATGCAAAAGTTCATAATAACTATTATGGAACTATGCTAGAACCAATTACCAAAGCTTTAAATGATGGAAAACTTGTAATTTTTGATATAGATGTTCAAGGGCATAGAATTTTAAGAAAAAAATTGGACAAGCTAATAACTTCTGTTTTTATTACAACACCAACTTTAAAAATATTAGAGCAAAGATTAATAGCTAGAGATACTGATAGCGCTGAGATGATTCAAAAAAGAGTTCAAAATGCTAAAGTAGAGATTGAATCATTTACTGATTATGACTACTTAATTGTAAATGATAACATTCACAAAGCTTCTAAAGAGATTTTAGCTATTGCAAATATAGCAAGAGCAAAAACAAAAATTTTTGATAAAAAAAGTATAGTTGAAAACTGGATAAACAGTTAAACTATATCTTCATATTTTAAAGGTTTATCAAAAAAATATCCTTGAGAGTAATCTATATTTAACTCTTTTACTTTGTTATAAATATGCTCATTTGCAACAAATTCTGCAACAGTTTTTATATCAAATTCTTTTGCAATATTTGATATTGTTTTTACAATTATCTCTAAATCTTTTGACTGATCAATATTTTTAATTAAAGAACCATCTATTTTTATAAAATCTATATCTAGTCTTGATAAAAGATGAAAGTTTGAGTATCCGCTACCAAAGTCATCAATTCCAACTTTACACCCATATCTTGAAACATTATCTATAAAAACATCAACTAAATCAAAATCAGATATCTCTTCACTTTCTAGTATCTCAAACTCAATATTTGAAGCATAATCTATATTTTCATCTAGAAAGTTATAGATATGTTTTGTAGTTTTTTCATTTAAAATATCATCATAAGATATATTTATAGATACTCTTTTATTTTTATTTTTAATAAGTTTTAATGAGTCTTCTAAAATAACTTTAATAATATTTGAATAAAGTTTTGTTTTTTTTGCAATATGTAAAAAACTATATGGGCTAAACTCTTTTCCATCATGGTCTATGTATCTAATTAATGCTTCATATTTTATAACTTCTTTTGTTTGTGTATCAACAATTGGCTGAAAATATGCTTTCAATAAATTATCTTTGAAGCCTTGTTTTAGTTGTTTTATCCATTTTATATTCTCTTCAAAAGATATATGAATGTTGTAAGAATCATCATAAATCATAATCTTTTGAAAAGTTTTTCTAGCATAAGATATAATTCTTTTAGTGTATTTATAAGCTTCTGAACCATCAGCTTGTGCTATTCCTATAGTAATATTGATATCTATTTCATTATCATCTATTAGAAATGGTTCATTTTCTACTTTTTCTAAAAAATCTTTGCAAATATTGAAAAAATCTTTTGTATCCATCTTATTTTTTGGTACTACTGCAAATTTATCTGATTCGATTCTATATAACAAGAATTCATTTCCATCAAAATAGTTTCTCATTTTTGAAGCAAACTCTTTTAAGATTTTATCACCAATAACTTCACCAAAAAGGTCATTTGTAGCAATAAAGTCATCAATATCAAATAAAGCCATAAGTTCACTAGCTGAATCTTTTAAATCTTTTTTTAGTTTATTTCTATTAGAGAGATTTGTTAAACTATCCAAATACAAATCTTTTAGTTCATGATAATTTAATGATTGTGACATAGCTTGAAGTAATTTTGAAACATCAACAGGTTTTAAAACATATTTATCAACACCAATATCAATTGCTTCTAGTAGATACTCTTTGTTTGAAAAAGCGGTTGTTACTATAATTGGAACATTTTTATTTATATCTTTAATTTTTTTAATCATCTCTAAACCATTTAAAATTGGCATATTTATATCGGAGATAATTAAATCAATATCGCTATCATGTTTTAAAAAGAGATCGTAACCTTCTTGACCATTTGTTGCAATATATTGATTTTTTGTAAATGATTGTAAAATAGAAGATGTAACCTCTCTTAAATCTTTTTCATCTTCAACATAAAGTACTGTAATATTTTTAAGATTTGATATATCGTTCATTAAACCACTCTTTGAAATTAATAAGATATAATACACAAAAATCTTAATATAAAGTTTAATTTTAAAAAAAGGGGATGTTTTTTTGATAAAAATAGAGTGTAATCATTGTCATTTATCATTTGATGAAAAAATAATGATAAAAGAGAATGATTTAAATTTTTGTTGCGGTGGTTGCCAAAGTGTTTATCATATTTTAAAAAGTGAAAATTTAGACTCTTTTTATGAAAAACTTGGAAATAAAACTATAAAAGCTCCTTTACAAGTATCAAATGATGATTTAGCAAAATTTGACTCAGAAAACTTTTTAAATAGTTACACAACAATCACAAAAGATGGCTTTGTACAAATTGATTTAATACTTGAAGGGATTCATTGTGCAGCTTGTGTTTGGTTAAATGAAAAGGTTTTATATGACACAAAAGGTGTAGTTGAAGCAAATATAAATTTCACAACAAACAAAGCAAGAGTTGTTTTTAATAGTGATATTTTAAAACTTAGTGATATTATAAAAAAGATAAGAAGTATTGGTTACAATGCTTATGCTTATGATTCAAGTATAGCAGACAAAGAAGCTAGCAAAGCAAAACAAGACTATTTTGTAAGAATGATGGTTGCAGTTGTTTGTACTATGAATATTATGATGTTAAGTGTTGCAAAATATACAGGCTTTTTTACAGGAATGAGTCTTGAAGTAAAAAATATGATACATCTAGCAGAGTTTATTCTAACAACTCCAGTTCTCTTTTTTAGTGGATTTGTATTTTATAAAGGTGCATATTTTGGTTTAAAAAATCGTATTGTAAATATGGATTTACTTGTAAGTTCTGGTGCAACAATGACTTATGTTTACTCTTTATTTGTTTTATTTGGTGCAAAAGGTGAGAGCTATTTTGATTCTGTTGCTATGATTATAACTTTTGTTTTAGTTGGAAAATATCTTGAAGTAATTGGTAAAAAATCAGCTATTGATACTTTAGATAAAATAAAATCTACTCTTCCTTTAGAAGCTATTGTTGTAAAAGATGAGAAAAAAGAGACAAAAGCTTTAAATTTAGTAGAAGTTGGAGATATTATTGAACTTAAGATTGGAGAGAAAGTTCCAGTTGATGGAAAAATTATAAGCGGAAATGCATCTTTTGATGAATCAAGTTTAACTGGTGAGTCAATACCTGTTTATAAAAAAACAGGAGATAATATTTTTAGTGGAACTGTTATTTTAGACTCTACAATACTTTTTGAAGTTGTAAAAGATTTCAAAAACTCAACTTTTTCATCAATTGTAACTCTGCTTGAAGATTCACTAAATTCTAAACCCAAAATCCAAACTTTGGCAAACAAAATTTCAAGACGCTTTAGTTTAATAATTTTAAGTATTGCGTTTATTACATTTTTGGTTTGGTACTATTTTGGTCTTGATTTAGGATTTTACTTTGAAGGTGTTAATCAGTTTGAAAGGTCATTTATAACTGCTATTTCAGTTGTTGTAATTGCTTGTCCTTGTGCCTTAGCACTTGCAACACCAATGGCAAGTTTAGTTGGAATTAGTGAGTTGGCAAAAAAATCCTTACTATTTAAAGAGGCAAAATTTATAGAAACTATTGCAAATGCTACAACTGTTGTTTTTGATAAAACAGGAACTTTGACAAAAGGTGAATTAGAAGTTGGTTTTGTAGAGTTTTTTAATAAAGATGAAAAAAGTATGAATCTTCTTTACTCTTTGCTTGATAGCTCGAATCATCCTGTTAGTTTAGCTGTAAAAAAATATATTAAAGAGAACTTTGAAGTCTCTAATCTAATTTTAGAAGATGTTAAAAATATTGAAGCAAAAGGATTAAGTGCAAGATATGAAAATATTGAAATTTTAGGTGGAAATGAGGCTCTTTTAAAAGAGTTTGATGTAAATGTAAACATTGATTTAAACTCAAAATTTACTCAATATCTATTTTGTATAGATAAAAAAATAGTTGCAAATTTTGAGTTAAAAGATGAGTTAAAAGATGATGCGAAAGAGCTTATAGAGTATTTAAAAGAGCAAAATATAGAATCTATAATGTTAACAGGAGATAATAATTTTGTAGCTTCAAGTATTGCAAAAGAGTTGGAAATATCAAATTATAAAGCAAATCTAACTCCAAAAGATAAAGCAGATTTTATAAAAGATTTAAAAAATAGTGGTAAAACGGTTGTTATGGTTGGAGATGGTGTAAATGATAGTGTTGCACTAGCTTCTAGTGATGTTGCGATTGCTATGGGAAATTCTGCTGATGTTTCTATGATGGTTTCTGATGTAGTAATGCTAAATTCAAAACTAAAATCATTAAAAGATGCTTTTATAATCTCTAAAAAAACCTATAAACATATAAAACAAAATTTAGCTTTCTCTTTAATTTATAATACAATTACAATTCCAATCGCAGCAGCTGGATTTATAATTCCGCTTTTTGCTGCATTATCTATGAGTTTAAGTTCATTAGTAGTTGTTTTGAACTCTCTTAGAATAAAACTCAAATAAAGGAAAAATTTATATTATGATTGATGATACACTATTTTTTATGTTAGTAGTTGGGCTTGTTATTTCAGCTGGGATGTTATTTTTATTTATCTGGGCTGCAAAATCAGGACAATTTGACGATGCTTCAAAAATGACAAATGGAATGCTTTTTGATAGTGTGGAAGATTTAAATGATGCTATAAAAAAAGAGAAGTCTATAAAAGAGGCTAAAAAAGATATAAAAAAAGAGGATAAGTAAACTTATCCTCTTTAAAGTTTTGGTAAAACCAAATTATTTACCCATATAATCAGCTAATGCTTTAATATCAGCATCACTTAATTTAGCAACTTGACCTTTCATAAGACCTTTCATAGGACCACCGTAAGAACCATCTTTATAACCATTTAAAGCTTTTACAATATCAGCTTTTGTTAAATTAGCTGGAACATGAGATTTACTTTGAGTAGTGATATTGATTTCACCTTTAACTCCGTGACATGCTTTACATGTTGCATAAGATGCTGGTGCATCAGCAAATGCAAAACCTACTAGTGCTACTGTTGCAAGAACTACTTTTTTCATTTTTTCTCCTTTAAATTTTAAGAAAGAAATATTAGCTATTTTTTCTTTTTTTTATGCTTAATAACATTAAAATTAAAGTTATTACAATTAGAAGTTTTACTTATTATTGTATATTATTTGTGGATTTCGATATAACCGATATCTAATAATACTACTGTGTTAATTTTGTACAAAAACATAGTTTTCTGTATCCATAAAGGTTGTTTTTTGGTTCTATTACTTTTTATATACTTTGAATATTTCTCTAAAGTTATATTTGGATTTTTATGTCCTAACATTTTAGAAACCCAAAATATATCCTCTTTATTGCTTAACATATTGCTTGCAAAGCTATGCCTAGTTTGGTAAATAGATTAAACTTTGTGAAAGTGTAATTTATGAAAGAGAAGCTTATAAAAACTCTTTTTCAAATGGCTTAGGTATCTTAGAATTCCTTGATGAAAAATCAAAAGCTTATCAAGATTTTAATAACTTCTTTGATGAATTAGTTGAATATGTAAATAGTTAATTAGTATTTATTTACTAATAAATTAATATATCATAAAACTATAAAAAATGCATTATATTATATAGATAATCCATATTATACATTTTAAATATATGAAATAATGATTATCTTTTTAAAAAATATATGTTTTATAGAATAAATATTATTAAATAAAAATTTAAATTTAATTATCTAAATGTTCATTATGATGCATTTCTAGCATAAAATTTATTTTTTCATAAATTTCTTCAGCTTCTTTATCATTTATTTGATTATTATCAATTGATTTTAAGATAGTTTGAAGTTCTTCTAAAAAATATTCCATATCTTTTTTTGCCTCTAAATCATCTTCACTTGAGCTATTGTTTTTTATCATTTCATCTAATTCATTTAAAAAAGCTTTAGATTCTGGAATCATTATCTTTTCAATAATATCTTTTAGTTTCATTTGTATAGTAATCAAATATTGTCCTTAATTTTTAAAGTTTCGTATTGTACAAAATAAATCTTACAATTTGATTTTTATTTTCCATCATCAATTATAGTATGTAAGATTATGTATAAAAATTTTAATTCTTTTTTATAAATTAAAGTAGATTAATTTAATAATTAAGAAAATAAATTTAAGTTTTACATGCTTTTTAACTTTTTGTGTTAGAATCTTGTTCTTAGATCTCAGGTTGAGATTCCATCAATGAATTTTAAATTTACTGAATGGTCAAAATTAAAGTATAATTTTGGAGATTCATTTGAATAATCTAAATCACTGTATATCTATATTTACAGGTGATATACCACCATCAAAAGCCTTATTTTTAAAACTTGAAAATGCTTTTTTACTTGCTAATACTCATGAAATAATAGAAATTGTTTCACAAAAAGCCAATATTGAAACAGAACTTCGTGGTTGGGCAAAGTTAAGAGGTCATTTATATTTAGGAAGAGAAAATTTAAAACAACAATACTCGTATAAAATACAAAAACTAGTAAAAAATAGTTATTTACAAAAAGCATCATGGGGGAACAAGATGCAAGGAATCTCATCATCAAATCCAAAACTAAAAGATTTGAACTTAAGTGATGAAATATTAATTAAAGCACCAGAAAACAATGGACTTTTAACAAGAGGAATTATAACTCAAGAAAACAGTCCTATTTACGACTTTGAATTATCTTTTAAGGAACAAGTTTGGTCAAACCCAATCTCAGTTTTATATGAAGAAGGAAAAAATTTACAATGGAATGCAACAACAGATATTCCTTGGAATGAAATTCCTGAGTTTAATCCAGTTTTAGAAAAGGCAATTTGTCAGATTATGACATATTTAGTTGAAAATGAATTTTCAGCTTTATATATTCCTGGAAAATTTATAAGTAAAATAAATCCATATTATATGGAAGTTCCACTTTTTTTATCATCACTAATGAATGATGAAGCAAGACATATTGAAGTATTTACTAAACGTGCTAATGCAAATGGCGGAGGATTTCAATATTCAAGTGAAGTTACTCAGCGTTCTCTTTTTTCATTATTTAAAGAAGATGATTATATTAAAAGCTCTTTTTTACTTCATGTTATGGGAGAAGGAACTTTTGTTGATTTATTAACTTTTTTAGAAAAATATATGCCAGATGAAGCTACAAAAAAGATTATAAGACTATCAAAAAGAGATGAAATGAGACATGTTGCTTATGGGATTGAACATGTAAAATCTGCCATTGAACAAAATCCAAATAGGATAAATGCTCTAAAAAACACTGCTTTTAAAAGAAAAGAGTTTATGGATGAAATAAGTAGTGAATCATCTTTATTACTTGAATCTTTAGCAATTCTTGCAGGTGGAAGCGATGAGCCAAATGACTATAAAAAAGGATTTGATTTAGTTGAAGATTTAAAACAAAAAATGAATGAAAATAGGATAAAAAGATTAGTTAGTATAGGTATTGATGAAGATTTAGCGAATGATATTTCAAAAGCACACACACCAAATTTTATGTAGTAGGAAAAAAAATGTCAAATTTATATAATGAAATGATAGAGTTTGCAAAAGATAATATTGCACCATTTACAACACAAGTTGATGCGGAAGCAAAATTTCCAGTTGATAGTTTTAAAGCTATAAAAGACAAAAAATTAACAGGTCTTTTAGTTCCAAAAGAGTTTGGAGGAATGGGATTTGGTTTTTATGAACATACGCAAACTGTTTTAGCATTTGCAAATTATTGTGCAACAACAGCTTTGTGTTATATGATGCATAATGTTGCTACAAATTGTTTAGCAACTCATGGAAGTGAAGAGTTAAAAAAAGAGTTTTTACCAAAAATTGCAAATGGTGAAATTATGTTAGCACTTGCATATAGTGAAAGTGGTACAGGAACTCATTTTTATAATCCAGAAATCAAAGTTACTAAAGATGGACAAACTTTAAGTATGAATGGAAGAAAAAGTTTTGTTACATCAGCACAATATGCAGATTATTATTTAATTGATGCAAACTCATTTGATAGTGAAGGACTAGATAATTGGCTGGTTTCAAAAGATTTAGCAGGAATTAATTTTGAACATAGTGCTTGGAATGGACTTGGAATGAGAGGAAATGCTTCTTGCCCAATGATTTTAGAAAATGTAAAAATTGATGAAAGATTTAGAATTGGAGCAGCAGGAAGTGGATTAGATCAAATATTTAATACTGTTGGTCCATTTTTTATAATGGGATTAGCAGCTGTTTATAGTGGAGTTGCATTAAATGCAAGTAATTCAATAATTGATTACTCAATGAATAGAAAATATAGTGATAATTCAGCACTTTGTGGTATTCCAACTGTTCAAAATCATATTTCAGATATTTATTCAAAAGCTGCAAGTGCAAAATACTTTACATTAAGTGCAGCAAAAAGTGTAATTGAAGCAGACCCAATGGCACAAGCAAATGTATTAGCAGCAAGAATTCATGCTTCATCTATGGCTGTTGATGTTTGTACAACTGCCATGAAAATTGGTGGAGGAACTGCTTATGCCAAAAGAATAAATATAGAAAGACTTTTAAGAGATTCTCTAGCTGCTGCTGTTATGGCACCAAGTACTGATGTTCTTACAACTTGGCTTGGAAAAGCTTTAACAAATCAAGAAATAATTTAAGGAGAAGAAATGCAAAAACCAATAGTTGTAGGTTCAGTTGCTTATGACCCAAAAATCGTAACAATTTGGGATATCATAAGAGATTATTTTAATGATAATGGTGTAAGACTTGATTATGTTCTTTTTTCAAATTATGAAGCACAAATTGAGTATTTATTAAGTGGAAAAATTGATATAGCTTGGAATACAAATGTTGCTTGGGTGAGAACTTATGAATTAAGTAATCATAAAGCACAAGCACTTTTGATGAGAGATACAGATATTGATTTTAAATCAGTATTCATTACAAAAGCAAAAAGTGGTATAAAATCAGTTCAAGATTTAAAAGGTAAAAAGTTTGGACTTGGAAGTGCAGATTCAGCACAAGCTGCAATTTTACCTCTAAAATATTTACAAAATGAATTAGGTGAATCTATCAAAGATGTTGAAATAGTTAAATTCAATTCTGACTTAGGAAAACATGGAGATACAGGAAGAAGTGAATTTGATGTACTTGAAGCAATAAAAAATGATAAACTTGATGCAGGTGCGATTGGTATTAGTACTTGGGTTAGAGTACTTGAAGAAGGACTATTTCCAGCAGGTGAAATAGAGTCTTTTTACACTAGTGATGGTTATTGCCATTGTAATTTTACAGCACTTAATTCTTTAGATGAAAAAGTAAAAAAAACATTTGTAGATATGATGCTTTCGCAAGATCCAAATGAACCAATAATCAAAAAAATGATGCAAATGGAAGGTTTAAATAAATGGGTTGTAACTACAAGTGAAGAGCTAAAAGGTTATGATGTTTTAACTCAAGCAATGTTTGAACAAGATTTGATGAAAAATAACTGGTAAAATATTGATATTTAACATCAATTGGAAAAGGATTAATAATACTAACTTTAAATAGTAAATTATATATTTATAAGTTTGGAGCAAAATATTCAATTAAAATAGTAAAAAATTAGCTGATAAATCTTGCATTGTTAAAATGAACTAGATTTAACAGCTAAATATGAAATAAGACTTATTATTACTACTTTTATAAAATTAATACATTATCTTCAATGATTTTATCATTTTATTATTTATTCTAATGTATATAAATCTTTTTCATTTTAAGTAATCTTTTAATCTTCTATATTTTCTTGAATAAATAGCTTCATACTTGGAAATTCTAAGGCACAAAGTCTAGGATTTTGGATTTTTGATGGATTTTTTTTATAGCAACAACCTAAATCTATTCCACAGCTAAATTGATTTATTTTTGGCTCTTCAAAAATCGTATGTCCATAAACATTAAAAATCTCTTTAATATCTTTACTTGATTTTCGACTCCATAAAATATGAGATTCAAAAATATCTTTATCAATAATATCAGAGCTATATTTTAGTTCCCAAACATCTGATATAGTTGAGTGACTTACTACTAAATATCTATTATCTTTTGTTTTATAATCTTGATATTCTATATACAAAGGTAAAGAGTTTAAAAAATCATAATGTTTATAATATTCCTCTTTTTTATTGTTATAAGAAGTTAATGTTTCATCTCCACCACAACTATATAACCAGTGTTTTGACTCATCATTGAAATAAAGCTCTTCTTTTGTTGGTCCATACTCTAAAAGCATCTCTTCATGATTACCTTTTACACAATCATATTTATTTTCCATAACAAACTTAACAACATCATATGAGTTTTTTCCTCTATCAACTAAATCACCTACAAAAACAATTTTAGAGTTTTGTTTATTTGGAAATTGCTCAATTAAAGCTAAAAGTGATTTGTAACAACCGTGAACATCACTTACAATATATATGTTTTTCATTCTAAGTTCCCCTTGTTTGTCATAGCAAATTTTTTAAATATTATATTTATCTATTTTTAGTTCTATTTTAAAACAGAGTAATTTTACAAAAAGAGATAGTGGAAAATCTCAATATCTAGTTATTTTACATTTTTTATATATGTTTGTAATAAATAGAAAATATTCAGTTGTTACTGATTAGTTTGTATTTAAACTAAAATATTTAAATTATCTTGCCAAACTATTATAAAATAACATAATCATACCGTAAATAATAAAGTTTGCATTTATCTATTTTTTCAGATAGAATCTTTTCGTTAAAGATGATTAGAGTTTTATGACATCTTTAGTTTGCTTTTATTGATACTTACAAAGTTAATACGAACATCTATTAAAAATATAACTCCTCATTATATAAACATCACATACTTCAATAAGAAGTAAATTAAACTTAAGGAATTGCAATGGCAACTCAAAATATTGGAACAGTAAAATGGTTCAACACAGAAAAAGGTTTTGGATTTATCCAAATAGAAAATGGAAATGATGAGTTTTTTGTTCATCATAGTGAAGTTAACTCTTCAGGTTATGGACGAGTTAATTTAATAGAAGGTCAAAAGGTGTCTTTTGAAATTGGTAGAAACGAAAAAGGTCCTCAAGCAAAAAACGTTTCTGCTATCTAGTCAAATATGGTTTATTTATAAACCATATTCAGACAATATAAATATTACAAAGGAGAAAAATGTCAATAACAAATATTAGTATAAAAATAAAACAGTTAGTACTTTTAAGACTTATAAATAATGGTGAAAGCCTAATAGATGCAAGTTCGAAGTCTGGTTTATGTATTAAAATTGCAAAAGAATATCTTCAAAATAAATAAATTTTAGTTTTAAATAGTTTTAAAGTTTCACTTAAGATCCTTTAACTCTTTTAAAAATATCTTATCTTCTCAAATATATTTCTTTAGTTTTTCAAATTAGCCATTCTATTTATTGTATAATGTTTCAAAATTAAAAAATAGAGGTTTTAATTTGGTATTAGAGATAAAAAAACTAACATTTGGATACAAAAAAAATAACTTTATATTTGAAAATTTTGATTTAGAGCTTAAAAAAGGTGAATTGAAAACAATTTTTGGAAAGAGTGGAAGTGGAAAAACTACACTTTTTGAGCTTATTTTAGGAAATTTAAAACAAAAAAGTGGAGAGATAAAAAAAAGTAAAACAGCTATGATTTTTCAAGATCCTTTTTCCTCTTTTCATCCAACATATACAATTTTTGAGCAGATAAAAGATGTAGTAAACCGAGATTTTAAAGATGAAGTTGATAATATTTTGTCTAAATTAAGCTTAGAAGAATCACTTTTACATAAAAAACCATATGAATTAAGTGGAGGGCAACTTCAAAGATGTTCTATTTTGAGGGCAATTTTGTTAAAACCAGATTTGCTTTTAATAGATGAACCAACATCCGCACTAGATAATATAATTGCTTATGATACTATGAAATTAATTGTAAATCTTCTAAGTGATTGTGGAATTTTACTTGTAACTCACGATATAGATATGGCTTATTGGTGTAGTAATGAAATAATAAGGTTGGAAAATGGAAAATAAAAAAAGAGCTTTGATACTTTTAAATATGGGTGGAGCTAGAGATAAAAATGAGTTAAAAATGTTTTTAACAAATATGTTTAATGATGAAAATATTTTGACTATAAAAAGTTCATTTATAAGAAAAATAGTAGCTTCTTTGATTGTAAATAAAAGATTAAATGAAGCTTGGAAAAACTATGAGCTTATAGGAAATTGTTCTCCTATAAATCCTTTAACTGAAAAATTAGTAGAAAAATGTAATGAAAAAATTAAAAATTTTAAAACATATCAGGTTATGCGATATACTCCACCTTTTGCAAAAGATGTGATTGAAAATTTAAAAAAAGATGGTATAGAAGAAGTTTTACTTCTTCCTTTATATCCTCAATACTCTACAACAACTACAAAATCATCTTTAGAAGATTTTATTAAGTTTGCAAAAAATAGTTTCAAAATAAAATCTATATATGATTTTTATAGAAATGATAAATTTAATAGTTGTATTGTAGATGAAATCCAAAGAATTCAAGATGGAAAAGATGATTTTAATCTAATATTCTCAGCCCATGGTTTACCTCAAAAAATTGTAGATAATGGTGATCCTTATGAAAAACAGATGATTGAGCATGTTGAGATTTTAAGTCAAAAATTAAAAGATAAAAATATAAACTTCAAATCAATAAATCTTGCATATCAATCAAAAGTTGGTCCTTTGAAGTGGCTTGAGCCATCTCTTGAAGATATGTTAAAAAATTTTAAAGATCAAAAAGTTATTATTTATCCACTATCTTTTATAGTTGATAACTCTGAAACTACTTTTGAACTTGATATTGAATATAGACATATTTCACAAGATTTAGGAATATTAGATTATAAAGTTTGTAAATGTGTAAATTATAATGATAATTTTATAGATGCTATAAAAGATATAATAGATAAAAATTAATTTTTTTATGTTTTTTTTGGATACTATTCTCAAAAAATTTTGTGAGTGTTCAAAAGGTCGAAGATGGATGAAAAAGAGAAAAAGAGTTTTATAGAGAGAGTTTTTTTTAAAGTAAATAGTATAGATAAAGTTCTAGAAAGTAGAGTAGATACTATACTTTTAAGAGTTATAAATATGCTTAAATATATTTTTATTGTAATAATGATTATATATTTAGCAGTTTGTTTGTTGAGTTTAGGATATAAATTAATAGCTTTTACTATAGAGCAGGGAGCTTTGGATTTCTCTTCTATTAAGACTATATTAACAGATGGTCTTTTTACTTTGATTGTAATTGCAATTGTAAAAACTCTTTTTATTAAAAATGGCTTTGATTACTCTTTGACATTTTTGGAAATAGCTTTTGTTGTTATAATTAGAAAGCTTATTTTACTTGAGACAATACCTAGTGAAACTAGTTTACTTGTAGCTTTGGGAATAACGTCCTCTATCTTTTTTATTCTAATAATTTATATTCATAATCTAAAAAGAAAGTGGCAAAAAGAGGCTAGTTAAAATATCATTTTAATAAAATAAGCAATCTGTTGCTTATTTTATATACTCTTTTTTCATATTTTCAAGCATTTTTACACATCTTGCGCTATGAAAATTTTTAAAATATTCAGGATTTGAAAATATATTATCTTTTAAATTCCAACCTAATTTATCATTTATCATAATTGATTTTGAAACTTCTCTTTTTGTTCTATTTTCACAAAGAACTGTTTCACCTTTTAAAAACTCACTTTCAACTTCAGCCATTCTTGAAGTTGTAACTTTAAAATGAGCAAAAATTGCAATAATTAGAAATATTAAAACAGGTGGAAAAACTTTTTTAAAGCTATTTGGTGGAGAAAATTTTCTTGTGGTTACAATAGCTGTTACTATAAGAAAAAATATAGCTATAAAAATATAGGCAATTTCAAGTTCAAAAAAAAGTTTCATTTTATACTCCATTTTTAATTATTATTCTCTTTTTCCCAGTTTTCAAACTCATCACTAAAGTAAATAATTCTTACTTTTTTAAACTCTTTACTTGAGTATAGTGCCATTTTGTCTCTATATTCAATTTTATTTGCTATATCTTCTATTGTTTTTTGAGTATCATCTTCGGTTTTACCATGAATCATTGTAAAAAGATTGTATTTCCAGTTTGGATATTGAGGTCTTAAATAACAGTGACTTACCGCACTAAAAGATGCTGCTATTTCTCCTATATCTTGAGATTTTTTTTCATCAATATCCCAAACAACCATAGCATTTGCACTAAAACCAGCTTTTCTATGATTTAAAATTGAGGCAAATCTTCGCATAACACCAGAGTTTATAAATTCTTGAACAGTTGTAAAAAGTTCATCATAGCTAATATTTAGTTCATCAACTATAAATTTAAAAGGCTCACTTTTAAACTCTATATCTTGTTGTAAAAGTTTGATAAATTTGTAGTGAGACTCTGATAAATCAAGATTTGTAAAACTCTTTTGAATTAATTTCTCTTGTTTTTCCTCTTTATTTGTAGTATCAAGTTTTACTGAAATTTTAAATAATTTTAAAGTTGGAAGTATTATATAATTTTTTGCATTTGTTTTTTTAGCTAAAATTTCAATACTTTTTTCTAGTCCCAAATTAGAATTTGGAGCTATAGCAATAGTGAACCAAATATTAAAAGAGTGATTTCTTTCATAGTTATGAGAGATTCCAGGATGAGAGTTTAAAATTTTTACAGCATTTGGTATATCTTTCTCTTCAATTTCAAATGCTACTAAAGATGATTTATATCCTAGCTTTTTTGTATCAAAAATAGCAGATGTTTGTCTTATAATACCATCTCTTTTTGCTTCATTTAAAATTTCTAAAACTCTCTCTTCTGTTGTATGAAGTTCATTTGCAATATTAAGAAAAGGTTTTTTTGCAAGTGGAAAATTTTTTTGGATTCTAAGTAGAACTTCATTTTTTAGTTCTAGTTGGGGAATTTGTGTCATATTTTTCTCTCCTATTTTAAATTAAAAAAATTTTAACTTAATAATAATTTTTATAGATTGACTTAAATTAAGATAGAATAGCATAAGCTTTGATAGAATAAAATATATAAAAAAAGGATTTTTAGTGGCATATTTTCCAGCTTTTTTAAAATTTGATGATAAAACTATTTTGATAGTTGGTGGTGGTAATATAGCTTTAGAAAAGTTAGAACATCTTTTGAATTTTTCTTCAAATATTACTTTGATTTCAAAAAATTTTAGTGAAAAAATAGATGATTTAATAGATAAACATAGTCTTAAGATTTTTCAAAAAGAGTATGAAAAAGGTGATGCTAAAGGTTATGATATAGTTATTGTTGCTGTAGATGATTTTGTGCTACAAGAGGATATCTATTTTGAGACAAGAGAGTATAAAATTCTTTGTAACTGTGTAGATTTACAGCAGTATTGTGATTTTATTTTCCCTTCATATATTAAAAGAGGGGATTTAACTGTTGCAATTTCTACAAGTGGAAGCTCTCCTGCATTTGCAAAAAATTTCAAAACATTTCTTTCTAATTTAATTCCAGAAGGAGTTGAAGATTTTTTAAAAGAGTTAAAAGAGTTAAGAAGCACAATTCCAAAAGGAAAAGAGAGAATGCGATATTTTGACAATAAAGTAAAAGATTATATAAATTCATGGGAGAAAAAAAGTGGACAAAAATAAGAAAAATATTTTATTAATATTATTAGTTGCTATATTTTTTGTAGTTGGTTTTATTGGCTTTAAAGATTCCTTACCTGAAAATAAAAACGAAAGAGTTTATGGTATTTTGCAAGAGTATCTTCCATATACAATAGAGAAAAGAACAGGCGGATTAGCAATAGTATATAAAGATGGAAGAGAAAAAGAGAAACCAAAAAACTCTCAGATTTTTCATATAACTGATAAACTTGATAAAGAGTGGGGAAAAGATAACTTAAGACTAGATGGAAATATTTTAATAGTTTTAAATAAAGATAAACAAGAGCTAAAAAGAGTAGATTTAAACAGTCAAGAGTTAGTTTGGGTTAAAGAGTTTTTTGGAATTTAAAATTGAAAAGTAGGGTTTCCTACTCTTCAAACCACTTTAACTCTTCTCTTAATTTTACAACTTCTCCAACAACGATTATCGCAGGAGTTGGAATCTCTTTGGCTTTATCTGCAATATCTTCAAGTGTTCCAACAATTACTTTTTGCTCATTTGTTGTACCTTTTGATATAACAGCACAAGGAGTTGTAGATGGTTTTCCAATTTTGATTAGTTTTTTTGATATTAATTTTATATTATGGATTCCCATTAAGAATACTATTGTTTCATCTGCAATAAAACTATCCCAATTTATTTGAGTATCTTTTTTGTTTGGTGCTTCATGACCAGTTACTACTCTAAAAGAGCAAGTAATTCCTCTATGAGTTACAGGAATTCCAGCATACGCAGGAACGCTAATGCTTGAAGTAATACCTGGAATTATTTCAAACTTAACTCCACGCTCTTTTAAATAAAGAGCTTCTTCTCCACCTCTACCAAATACAAAAGGGTCACCACCTTTTAGTCTTACTACAAGATTGTATTTAAGAGAAGCTTGATATATTATCTCATTTATCTCATCTTGTGGTATTAAATGTTTTCCAAACTCTTTACCTACAAATATAAATTCTGTTCCATCTTTTGCCATCTCTAATATCTCAGGATTCGCAAGTTTATCATATATAATCACATCTGCCTCTTTTATAACTCTTGCTGCTTTTAAAGTCATAAGCTCAATATCTCCAGGTCCTGCACCAGTTAAATATACTTTTTTCATACTCTATCTCTCCTCAAAAATAAATATACCAGAAGGTTTTTTAATATCATTTATAGTTTTAATATTTTTCCAAGTAATTGTGTCTAAAACCTCTATTTTATTACTATCATTTACACTTACATATAGTTCTTTTTTATCATTTGACCATCTTACATGCAATACTTTACCATCAAATTTATACTCTTTTATAACTTTAAAAGTTTTTGTATCAAGAATTTGTAAATATGGAAAATCTTCTCCAGAAAAGGTTACTGCTAAAAAATCTTTATTTGGGCTAAGACTTGTGAAAACAGGCATTCCTTTTATATCTATTGATTTTATGAATTTAAATTTTTTATCATAAACAAAAACTTTATTATCTCCAACTGCAGGTATAAAAATCTCATCTTTACTCAAACTCCAAAAACCAAAATGAGGTACTTTTAAAACTTGTTGTTTCTTTTCATCTAAAAAAACATCTATTTTTTTGTACTCCATTTTCTCTAAATCAACAACTCCAAAAAAAGCAGAGTTAAAAAAGCCCATTATATAACTTTGTTCTTGAAGCATAGCATCAAAAGGCATTTCACCTGCATTTTTAAACTCTTTGTGTAAAACAAAATTTGGCTCTTTTTTTCCTTCATTTAAATCTTTATAAACAGATATTATGTCACTATCCATTTGAGAAAAAATCATATAGTTTTTATATAGTTTTATCCCTACATTTCGTGAGTTTGTAACTATTTTTTTTAGAGGTTTTAAATCTTTTGTTAAAACATCAACACTTTTATCATCATAGTTTGCAACAGCTACAAAGTATTCTGAGATTTCAAATCCTATTGCACTTTTACTAGTTTTGTATTCAGCTTCTATAATCTCTTTTTTTGGGTCAAACTTTATAACATATCCATCTCTTGAAATTGCATAAGCTTCATCTTTATAAAACTTCACAACTGCGTGATTCATATTTCTAAAGTTCTCCATTCTATTTTTGAATTTATCATTTTCAATAACAGCTATGCTAGAACTCTCTCTTTCAACTACAAATATTTTTTCACTAGCAAATAAACTACTAGCTACTATTAGACTTAAAGCTATTTTTTTTAACATTTTTACCCCTTTATCTCTTCTAAAGTCAAATAACAAGATGGATCTTCATCCCATAAATCGCCACTTATTGCATAAGCTCTACTTCTTGAACCACCATTACAAATATCTATATATTTGCATGAGCTACATTTCCCTTTTATATTTCGTGGAAATTCTCTTAGCTTTTTTAGTAATTCATTATTATCATCTAACCAAATTTTATCAAAATCTTTTTCTAAATAGTTTCCAATAGTCATAGGAAAAAATGGGTCTGGTTTTACAAAACCATTCCAATCCATATTTCCAAGTCTTTTCCCAGCACTATTTCCACCCCAAGATTTTAATCTATTTTTTAAAGAGTTCACAAAATCTGGATATTTTTTTTCAAACTCTTTTAAAAGCATTATGGCATCCATCTCCATATTTCCTGTAACAATATCTATATCTTTGCCATTTTCATAATACTCAAATGCCTTATTTATCATAAAATTTACATACTCTCTTCTTTTTTCTTTACTTATATCAATCTCAAGGTTCTCTTTTCCACGACCTGAATATACAAGATGAGAGATATATATTTTGTTCACATTTAACTCTTCAGCAAGGGTAAAAATATCATAAAAACTACTTTCAGTCTCTTTTGTAATCGTAAATCTAATACCAGCATTTCCACCTAATTTTTGAATAGTTTTTATAGCCTCAATACTTTTATCATATGAGCCTTTTTGTCCTCTAAAATAGTCGTGAACTTCTCCTATTCCATCTATTGAAATACCTATATAGTTAAAAGTATCTATAATTTTTTGTGCATTCTTTTCTGTTATATATGTACCATTTGTTGAAAGATAAGTCATAATTTTATTATCTTTCATACATTGTGCAATTTCGAAAATATCTTTTCTTAAAAGTGGCTCACCTCCACTAAAGATTACAAAATTAATATTAGCATTTTTGAGTTTTGGAATAGTTTTTAAAATATCTTCTAATGATAAACTCTCTTTCTCATTCGCACTAGCTTTGCTATAACAGTGGTGACAGAGTAAATTACAACGATTTGTCATATTCCAAATTATAATACTTCCATCTAAACTTCTACTTTTTTGCTCTTGTAGAGTTGATTTTATAAGGTTTGATAATCTAAACATTATTTATCCTTGAAGCTTAGAATAAAGTTTGTTAAATCTTGAAGCTCTTTAGCATTTAGTTGTGAAAATGCAGGCATTGCAGTTCTTTTATATCCTAAAGATTGATAGTTACTTTTTGGATTTACAATATGTGCAATAATTTGTCCACTATCTCTTTGGTTTGCAATTTGATTAAAAGATGGTCCAAAAGCCATTGAAGTTTCATGATGGCAACCCCAACAATACTTTTTAAAAAGTTTCTCTCCATCATTTTGTGAAGCTTGTAGATTTATACAAAATAGTAAAACCAATATAAAAAAATATCTCACAATAAACCCCTTTTTTATGCAAATTTATTTAATTATAATCTTTGCATCTTTTTTTATATTTTTAATTCTCTCATCAATTACAGATTGAAACTTATCCATTCTTATTTGATTTTCAATATTACTGTAAACTTGTTCTAATTTAATTGTTAAAGGTTCTTGAATTTCATCTAAAAATATGATATGGTAACCAAACATCGATTTTACAGGCTCTTTTGTAAATTCTTTAGGTTTTAATTTCAAAGTTGCATCCCAAAACTCATCTATCATATCACCCTTTGAAAACCAACCTAACTCTCCACCACTCTGTCTTGAACCATCAATAGAGTTTTTACTAGCTAGCTCTACAAATGTAAGCTCTCTGTTTTTTGATTTTTCAAGCTCTTTTATAATATCTGAAGCTGTTTTAATATTTTCAACTAAAATATGTCTAGCTTTTAATTTTTTATCTTGTTGAAATTCATATAAATGTGAGTTATAGTAGTTTTCAACTTCATTTTTTGATATTTCTATCTTTGAAAACTCATTTTTCATAAAAAATTCTACTAATAAAGAGTTCTTAAAATCTTCTATAGTATTTTTAAACTCTTCTGTTTTATCAAGGTTCTCTTTTTGTGCCTCTTGAATTAAAAGAGTTTTTTCTATTGTTTGATGAAGAGTTAGATTTTTTGCTTTATTGTCTAGTTTATTATAATCCATATTTTGATCTGTTGATTTTAAAAAGTTGTTTACATCTTCAACTTTTATCTCTTGATTATTTACTGTTGCTAAAGTTTGGGCATTTAAACTTATAGCTAGAAATATTGATACTGTTATAAATTTTTTCATATTTTTCCTTATTTGATAGTTTTTTTAAAATCTTCAAAACTTTTATTTTCATAATAATTAAAGCTTGAACTGTCGCAAGGTAACTTTGAGTTACAGTTTTGTTTAAAAATATCTATTCCAAAAAGCCTTGGATAGAACTCTCTATTTTTATTTATAAAGTTATATTTTCCAACAGGTACATTTGCATCATAACTTGCTAGTTCTTTAAAACTATTTGTATCAATTACTATTATCTCACCATTTTGTTCATAAATACTCAAATATGCATATTTTCCATCTCCGCTATACTCTGTGTGAATATATTTTTTTCCCTCTCTTGGAGTTATTGTTTTTAAACTATAATCGTTTTTATCTATTAAAACTAATTTATCACTTCCATTATCAGCCCATAAATATGGTGTATTTGGATGTGTTTTTACAAAAAAACCATCTCCTTTAATATCTACTTCTTTTACAAATTCCCAATCATACATTTTCCAAATAGTTATGTAAGATTTTTTTATATGGGGAGTTGCAAAATAGAAATTTCCATCTTTATACCAATATGTTGCAGAAAAAAGATGTGGCATACCTTTCATTTCATGTTCAAAAACTACACTATTATCTTTTAAGCTATAAACTCTTAAAACATCTCCTCCTCTTGCAGTTCCTATTAAAAAATCATCAAAAGGATCTATAAAAAAGTCCTCTATAGGTTCTTTAATATCTATATATTTTATTTCATTTGTTTTTGTATCTAATCTTCCAATTAATGGCTTATCTCTAAAAGTAAAAATAGCCTCATCTTTACTATATAGTTCATATAAAGCAGATATTTTCCCATCTATTTTTAAAATATCTTTTGCTTCCATAGTTTTTGGATTCATCACAACTAACTGTTCTGGCAAAAGACATGTTGCAAATAAGTTTTGCTCATCACGACTTAAAGAGATATTTCTTAGATTTATACAAGCTCTTATTTTATTCATCCTTTGACCAGTTTCAAGTGAATAATTTTGTATCCAACCATCTCTTGTTGGAACATAAATAGTTTTTGCATCCATAGTAAATTTTATTCCACCGTGAATATTATTTAGTGGGAATTTACTTAAAACTCTTCTATCTTCCATAATCCAAGTTTTATTTCCATCTCTTTCAACTACTGGTAAAATTTGCTCTTTATCTTTTATATTTAAGGGATTTAATGGGTCTTTAAATGAAGTTATAGATTTATTTATATCATTTAAATCCCAAGAAAAAACTCCATCAATAGGAGATTTTATATATCTTGCTATTTGATGTAATTCGTATAGAGATAAAAAGTCATATTTGGGCATTAAAGTTTGTGGAAACCCATCTTTTATTTTTGAAGCTAAATCTTTTTCATCATACTTTTTTAGATTATTTGGAAGAAGTGGTGGACCATCTATTCCAACTCTTTTTTCATGATGACAAGAGGCACAATATTGATTATACAACTCTTTTCCTATCTCTTTTTTAGGTAATGCTTCAGCCATATGTGCTGTAGCTCCATCGATTTGTGCGAAAACATTGCTTAAAAAAAAGATTGTGAAAATTGATATTTTTAATATGTTTGATAAGAGTGTCATAAGAGCTCCCAAAGAAAATAGATATAAAAATATCAAGCCCTAGGGCTTGATACTCTTTTTTTAATAAACATCTTTCATAGTGTTTGTAACATTAAACTTACCAGTAGGTGTTTTAAGTCTAGGGTCTTCAATCGCTTTTTTCAGTTCTAATGTTTTTGCATCATAAACTAAAATAGCAGTTGCAACCTCTTTATTACCCCAAATACTAGTCCAAACTTCGCTACCATCAGCATTGAATTCAAAGTGAACTGGTCCTCTTGACTCAATTGTTTTATCTCCAACTTTTACAGAAGGAAGATATTTTTCAGGTATTTGTATAGTTTTTACAACTTCAAGTTTATTTTTATCAATTACATAAAATGATGTTTGTATCTTTCTATCAGGATGAACAGGTCTATCAGCAAAGATATATGGTGAATTTGGATGTCCTTTTACAAACAAGTTTCCTCCACCTTCACCTGGTAGTTGAATTTTTTTAACAACTTTCCAAGCATTTTTTGGATGTTTTACAGGGTCTGTTCCAATAAATATTATATCATTTGAACCAATATGTCCAGATGCCCATAGAGGACCATAAGTTGGATGATCAACATTTGCACCACGTCCTGGATGTGGTTTATTTCCTTGAGATGGGATATTAGCAACTAATTTACCATCTTTTGTATCAATAACAGAGATAACATCTCTAGCATTTGCAGCTGTCATGAAATATCTTTTTGATAAATCCCAACCACCATCATGTAAGAATCTCTCAGCTTCAACCATTGTAACTTTTGGATTTTTAACATTTGAGTAGTCATATAACCAAACTTGACCTGTCTCTTTAATGTTAACAATCCACTCTGGTTTATCGTGAGATGCAATAATTGCAGCAACTCTAGCTTCTCTTAAATACTCATTTGTATCATAAGTATAACTTCCTGTTGAAACAATTTTTAGTGGGTCAAGTGTATCTGCTTCTAAAGTAACAATTGATGGTGGCCAATAACAACCAACAACGGCATATTTATCAAGATAATCTTTATGTTTTGATGTATCAATTGCTCTAGCATCGTTACATACTTGA
>JACCED010602845.1_pt1 | contig 30251 bp, 27 predicted proteins | sample 7455021 | NCBI WGS metagenome assembly JACCED01 (sample SAMN15323456, study PRJNA562643) | freshwater metagenome | isolation source: river surface water | place: USA:Blue River Watershed | collected 2017-08-19 | reverse complement strand
CCCCAGGCAATCGTGTCGCCGCGGGTGTGACCGGGACCAGGATGCCAGATCTGCACCACCACGCCACCCAGGTTGATGCTGAGCTTGCCGGGCACTTCGCCCTTGGCGGGGTTGCCGCCACCCACCACCATGGTCGGCCAGGTCAGGCCAGGCACCGTGTCGGCGCCGCGGAACAGGCGCGGGAAACGCTCCATCTCGCTTTTCATGTCCTGCGCGCCGCGCTATTTGATCAGGTCCAAAGTACCTTCGCTGGCAATGATCTCGGTCGCGCCTTCGGCGGCGTAGGCATAGGCCCCGAGCACACGCACCGCGTGGTAATGGGTGAGCAGCACGTACTTGATGGGCAGGTCGCTGACGGTGCGGATCTTGCGGATCAGGTCCTGCGCCATGGCCGGGGTGGCGGTGGCGTCGCTGACCATGATGAAGCGCTCGCCAATGATGACGCCCGAGTTCGGATCGCCCTCGGCGGTGTAGGCCCAGCAGTGCTTGCTGAGCTGCTCGAACGTGATCTTCTTGTCTTGCAGGTCGGCCTGGCTGGCAAAGGCTTTGGACATGGTGTCTCCGTGGGGGGATGGGATCCTGAAATTTTACCTAAACGTAACGCATTACGGATTGTTGAATCCGCCCAGGCCTTGGTCAAGCATGGCCACCACCTCTTCGGCAAAGGCGGCGTAGCTCATCGGCCCGCCCGGCCGCAGCCAGGTGAAGGTCCAGTTGATCATGCCCAGCAGCATCATGGTCTGGGCCGTCTGGTTGAAAGGCGTCAGGCGGCTGGGGTAGGCGCGCCGCAGGAAACGGGTCATGGCCGCCACGATGTCGCGCTGGCGATTGAGGATCAGCTCGCGCGCCGAACTGCCGCCCAGCGTCGCATCCGCTTCGGCGCTGAGGAACTTGGTGTCGTTGAGCAGGGCTGCATGTCGGGTGGCCGAGCTTTCGTATTCCTGCAGGAAGGAACGCACCAGTTCGTGCAGAGCGGCACGGTCGTCGAGGTTCTGGCGCTGGGCCTTGGCCTCGGTCTGGGCGATCAGGGCCAGCAGGCGCTGGGTGTGGCGGTCGAGCAGGTCAAACAGGATCGCATCCTTGCTCTCGTAGTAATGGTAGAGGCGGGCCTTGGAGGTGCCGCAGGCGGCGGCGATCTCGTTCATGCTGGCGGCCGGGTAGCTGCGCTCGGCAAAACACTGGGCAGCGATGTCCAGGATCGCGTCGCGCTTGAGGTCGTGGCTGGCGGACTTGGGACGGGCCATGGCGGACCTTCTGGATCAGACCGGCCAGACCACGCCGTTGTCATTGAGGATGGCGTCCAGCGGCTCGTCGTGGGGCTCGGGCTCGAAATCGTCCACATAGCCCTGGGTGTAGCCCAGCCCCACGGTAAATGGCTTGGGCTGCAGGCTGGCCAGGGTGCGGTCGTAAAAGCCGCCGCCGTAACCCAGACGGTAGCCGCCCGCGCTGTAGCCCACGCAGGGCACAAACAGCAGCGTGGGCACGATGGTCTCGGTGTCCTTGGGCTTGGGAATGCCGTAGGCGTCTTCCTCCATGGGGCAGCCCGGGTACCAGGCGTGGAAGGTCAGCGTCTTGTGGACCTTGTTGACCACCGGCAGACCGATGCGGCGGCGCAGCGGCTGGTCCATCAGCTCGCCGTCTTCCTTCCAGCGGTGCAGCACCGGCAGCGGGTCAAATTCGCCCTTGATGGGCCAGTAGGCGCCGATCACGGTATCGGGGCGACCGACCAGCCAGATGCGCATGACCCGCTGCAGCGCTTCGGCACGCTCGAGCCGGTCGGGCAGGTTCAGTCTTTCTTCAATCAGGGTCTGACGCAGGGCTTTCTTGGCCTGTGCTTTGTCCATAATCGGGCATGCCTTCTTTCAAGCGATTGCCTGCCATTCTGACACTGCCCGGTGTCCTGTCCCTCTGTCTGCTCACCAGCGCCCTGGCCCAGGGGCCCCAGCGCGGTGACGAGGCGGTGCTCGAGATGCACCAGGCCTGGCGCAAGATGGACCGCCAGCGCCTGGCCAACCTGCTGCCCCAGGTCCAGGGCCACCCGCTCGAGCCGCTGGCGGCCTACTGGGAACTGCGCAGCCGCCTGGAGACGGCCAGCGAGGGTGAAATCCAGACATTCCTGGCCCGCTACGCCGGCACCTATTACGAGGACCGCCTGCGCAACGACTGGCTGCTGCAGCTTGGCCGCCGGCGTGACTGGCCGGCCATCGCGGTGGAGTACCCCAAATACCGCATGCAGGACGACCGTGAGGCACGCTGCTATGCGCTGGCCGCCGACGCCGTGCTCAGCAAGCGCGATGTGGCGCAGGAAGCGGTGCGCCTGTGGCATGCCCAGCGCGAGGCCGACGACGGCTGTACCTGGCTGGCCGAGCACCTGCACAGCAGCCGCCGCATCAACGGCCTGGACCTCTGGCGCAAGGCCCGCCTGGCCACCGACGCGAACCGGCCCAAGGCGGCCAGGGACGCGGTCGACATCGAGGCACCGCGCCTGTCCGATCAGATCGGCCTGATCTTCAGCGACCCCGAAAAATACCTCGACAAGCGCATCGTCGCGGTCACCCGCAACCGCAAGGAGCTGGCGGTGCTGGCCCTCATCCGGCTGGCCGCCAGCGACCCCGACAAGGCCGCCGACTGGCTCGACCGGCGCTGGGGCCTGATGCTCAGCAGCGAGGAGAAAAACTGGACCTGGGGCGTCATCGGCAAGCAGGCCGCACAGAAGCTGCAGGACAACGCCAGCGGCTATTTCGCGCGGGTGCAAAAAGACAGCGACCTCAGCGACGAACTGCTGGTCTTCAAGGTGCGCGCGGCCCTGCGCGCAGGCCAGTGGCGCCAGGTGCTCGCGGCCACCGAGGCCATGAGCGCCGAGGCACTGCGGGACCCGGCCTGGACCTACTGGCGTGCCCGCGCCCTGCTGGCCACCGCCGAACACGATGCGCAGCGCTTGCAGGCGCAGGACCTGCTGCGCAGCATCGCCAGCGTGCGCGGTTTTTATGAACAGCTGGCGCTCGAAGACCTGGGCCAGCGCATCACCGTGCCACCGGCACCGCCGCCACTCACGCCGCTGGAAAAAGGGCAAGCCTTCGCCAATGCGGGCCTGCAGCGCGCACTCCACGCGATCGCGCTGGGTCTGCGGCCCGAGGGCAACCGCGAATGGAACTACACCACCAACCTGCACACGCCGGGCGGCATGGCCGACCGCGAACTGCTGGCCGCCGCCGACCTGGCCTGCCAGCGCCAGGTCTGGGACCGCTGCATCAACACCAGCGAACGCACCAAAAGCGTGGTCGATTTCGAGCAGCGATTTCCCATGCCGCTGCGAGAAACCGTGGTGCGCCGTGCCAACGGCATCGGCCTGGACCCGGCCTATGTGTATGGCCTGATCCGGCAGGAGAGCCGCTTCATCATGGACGCCCGCTCCCACGTGGGTGCCTCGGGCCTGATGCAGGTGATGCCCGCCACCGCCAAATGGACCGCGAAAAAGATCGGCATGCACGATTTCCGGCCGGAGCAGATCACCGACAAGGAAACCAATGTGGCCATCGGCACCGCCTACCTCAAGCTGGTGCTCGACGATTTCGCAGGCTCCATGCCGATGGCCGCCGCCGCCTACAACGCCGGCCCCAGCCGGCCGCGCCGCTGGCGCAACGGGCCGGTGCTCGATGCGGCCATCTGGGCCGAGAACATCCCCTTCCAGGAAACGCGCGACTACGTCAAGAAGGTGCTGTCCAACACCACCAATTACGCCGCCATCCTCAGCGGGCAGCCGCAGTCGCTCAAGGCCCGGCTGGGCAGCGTGGGGCCGCGCAGCGCCAGTGCCCCGGCGGAAAACAGCGACCTGCCCTGAGGTGGCGCACACCGCAAGCGCAGCGGCGCACGGCGGCTAGAGCGGCTGCACCTGCACCAGGCAGTCGTAGAACACCGGCGCACGACCCAGGTCGGTGAGCTTCTGGCTGGTGAGTTCGTTGACATTGGTGCCGTTGAGGCCAAGTTTGCGCCACCAGATGCCCATGCCATTGACCACGCCAGGTCGTGCGCGCACGCACACGCGGGCCTTGCAGCGGTAACGGCCCCGGTCGTTGAACACTTCGACCACGGCGCCATCGGCGATGCCCCGGACATCGGCGTCCTGGGGATGGATTTCCAGCAGCGGCTCGGCCTCGATGTCGCGCAGGCTTTGCACATTGACGAAGGTGGAGTTCAGGAAGTTGCGCGCTGGCGGCGAAATCATGGCCAGCGGGTAACGCGCATCGCTGCCGGGCATTTCGTGGTTGGGCAGATGGTCCGGCAGGCCATCGAGGCCCATGTCGGCCAGGCGCTGGCTGAAGAACTCGCACTTGCCCGATGGGGTCGGAAAGTTCCCCTTGGCAAATGGCGCATCCGGCACCGGCAGGCTGGCAAAGCCGTGTTCGAGCAGCACCTCGAAATCCTGCGCGTCGCCGATGGCCATGCGGCACAGCTGCTCGTCCGTGTCGGCAAAGCAGGGCTCGCTGAACCCCATGCGCGCCGCCAGCGCACGGAAGATGTCGGTGTTGGTGCGGGCCTGCCCCACGGGTGCGATGGCCGGGCGGTTGAGCAGCACATCGGTGTGGCCGTAGGTGCTGTGGATGTCCCAGTGCTCGAGCTGCGTGGTGGCCGGCAGGATGTAGTCGGCGTAATCGGCCGTGTCGGTCCTGAAATGCTCAAGCACCACGGTGAACAGGTCATCCCTGGCAAAGCCCTGCACCACCTTGCCCGAATCGGGGGCGACCGCCACCGGGTTGCTGTTGTAGACCACCAGCGCCTCGATCTTGGGGCCAAAAGCAGGGCAGGCCTCGCGCAACAGGTCATCGCCGATGGTGCTCATGTTGATGGTGCGCGGGCGGCGCTCGCCCAGCAGCTCGGGCTGCTGCAGCGCCGCGCAGCGCACCGGGAAATGGCCCGAGCTGCTCATGAGCAAGCCGCCCGAGCGGTGGCGCCAGGCCCCGGTCAGCGCCGGCAGGCAGGCAATCGAGCGCACCGCGTTGCCACCGCCACGCACGCGCTGCATGCCGTAGTTCAGGCGGATGGCCGCCGGCTGCGTCGTGCCCCAGTCCCGGGCCAGGCGGCGGACCTGCTCGACCGGCACGCCGCAGACCTCGGCCGCGCGCTCGGGCGGCCACTGCAGGGCGCGGTCGCGCAGGCCCGCCCAGCCCAGGGTGTGCTGGTCGATGTAATCCTGGTCCAGCCAGCCCTGCACAATCAGCTCGTGCATGACGGCCAGCGCCAGCGCGGCGTCGGTGCCGGGCCGCAGGGCGATGTGCTCATGGCACTTGTCGGCGGTTTCGCTCTTGCGCGGGTCGATGCACACCAGCCGCGCGCCCTGGCGCTTGGCCTCCTGCGCGATGCGCCAGAAATGCAGGTTGGAGCCAATCGAATTGCTGCCCCAGATGACGATGAGTCGGGACTCGGCAAAGAACTGCACCTTCATGCCCACCTTGCTGCCCAGGGTGTGCGTCAGGCCCTCGGCCCCGGCCGAGGCGCAAATGGTGCGGTCCAGCAGCGAAGCGCCGAGCCGGTGGAAAAACCGCGCCGACATCGACTCGCCCTGCACCAGGCCCATGGTGCCGGCATAGCTGTAGGGCAGGATGGCCTGCGGATCGCGCGCTGCCACCGCCTGCAGCCGGGCGGCGATGTCCGCCAGGGCCTCGTCCCAGCCCACCGGTTCAAACCGGCCACTGCCCTTGGGGCCGCTGCGCCGCAAGGGCAGCAGCACCCGCTCGGGATGGTAGGTGCGCTCGGTGTAGCGCGCCACCTTGGTGCACAGCACGCCATCGGTGAGGGCGTGGTCCGGGTTGCCCTGCACCTTGACAGCGCGCCCGTTCTCCACGGTGGTGAGCAGGGCGCAGGTGTCGGGGCAATCGTGCGGGCAGGCGCCGCGCACCACGGAGGCGGTGATGTCGGTCATGGCGGCATTGTGGCGCAGCCGCGCCTGCCTGTCCCGCCGCCGCCGTTCTCCGGAGAAACCCGCAAGCCGCATCCTGGTGTCACCGGGGCGTATGGCAGACCGGGCGCAGGACGGCTAGACTGGTCACCATGAAGCTCAACGAATCGATCCTGTCCGACGCCGCCAGCATTGCGGCCATCCGCAAAGACATCCACGCCCACCCCGAGCTGTGCTTCGAGGAAGTGCGCACGGCCGATGTGGTCGCGGCCAAGCTCACCGAATGGGGCATCCCCATCCACCGAGGCATGGGCACCACCGGTGTGGTCGGCATCGTGCACGGCCGCGACGGCGGCGCCTGCGGTCGGGCGGTGGGCCTGCGCGCCGACATGGACGCCCTGCCCATGCAGGAGTTCAACACCTTCGCCCATGCGAGCAAGCACACGGGCAAGATGCACGCCTGCGGCCACGATGGCCACACCGCCATGCTGCTGGCAGCGGCCAAGCACCTGTCGCAGCACCGCGACTTTGACGGCACGGTCTACCTGATCTTCCAGCCCGCCGAAGAAGGCGGTGGCGGCGCGCGCGAGATGATCAAGGACGGCCTGTTCGAGAAATTCCCGATGCAGGCGGTGTTCGGCATGCACAACTGGCCGGGCGCGCCCGTGGGCACCTTTGCCGTCAGCGCCGGCCCGGTGATGGCTTCGAGCAACGAGTTCAAGATCACCATCCGCGGCAAGGGCAGCCACGCCGCACTGCCGCACAACGGCATCGACCCGGTGCCAATCGCCTGCCAGATGGTGCAGGGCTTCCAGACCATCATCACCCGCAATAAAAAGCCGGTGGACGCCGGCGTGATTTCGGTCACCATGATCCATGCGGGAGAAGCCACCAACGTGGTGCCCGATGCCTGCGAGCTGCAGGGCACGGTGCGCACCTTCACGCTGGAGGTGCTGGACATGATCGAGGCGCGCATGAAGCAGGTGGCCGAATCGATCTGCCAGGCTTTTGGCGCGCAATGCGAATTTGCCTTCGAACGCAACTACCCGCCCACGGTCAACAGCCCGGCCGAGGCCGAGTTCGCACGCCAGGTCATGCAGGCCATCGTGGGCGAGGCCAACGTCATGGTGCAGGAGCCCACCATGGGCGCCGAAGACTTCTCCTACATGCTGCAGGCCAAACCCGGCGCCTATGTCTTCATCAGCAACGGCGACGGCCAGCACCGCGAAATGGGGCACGGCGGCGGCCCCTGCACCCTGCACAACCCGAGCTACGACTTCAACGACGACCTGATCCCGTTGGGCGGCACCTACTGGGTCGAACTGGCCAGCCGCTGGCTGGCGCAGGCGGCCCGGGGCTGAGGACAGACCGGCAGCGGCACCGGCCAAGGCAGGGCCCGGTCCATGCCGCTGGCCGCGCGTGCGCATGTCGGATGGGTGACAGCCTGGCGTCGGGAATTCCCTGTGCCCTGTTTGCTCACCGGTATTGCATATTCCAGAATTTCCTTGTCCAAGACCTGAGAGGCTTTTACCATGCACAACACCACGCTCAACCGCTGCAGCCTGACCCTGGTTTCTGCCGCATGCCTGCTTCTGGCCGGTCAGGTCCAGGCCAAGACCTTCAAGTGGTCCAGCGCCAGCGACATCCCCACGCTGGATGTCCATTCGCAGAACAATGCCCTGGGCAACGGGGTCCACGCTTCGATCTACGAATCCCTGGTCTACTACAACAGCAAGACCTTCAAGGTGGAGCCGCGCCTGGCCACCGCCTGGCGTGAGGTGAGCCCCACACAAATTCGCTTTAGCCTGCGCAAAGGTGTCAAGTTCAGCGACGGCAGCGATCTGAGCGCCGACGATGTGGTGTTCTCGATCGACCGGGCCCGGTCCCGCACCTCGAACTTCCAGATTTACGCCCAGGGCATCGCCCGCGTGGTCAAGGTGGATGCGCACACCGTCGATGTGGTCCTCAGCGGCCCCAACCCGGTGCTGCTCAACCAGATGACCGAGTTGCGCATCATGAGCAAGGCCTGGGCCGAAAAGAACAAGTCGGTCGATCCCAAGGACATCCGCACCAAGGACGAAACCTTTGCCCACCGCAACGCCATGGGCAGCGGGCCCTTCATGGTCAAGGATTGGCAGCCCGACCAGCGCCTGGTGCTGGTCAAGAACCCCGGCTGGTGGGGCTGGAAGGACGCGCCCTCCAATGTGACCGAGATCGTCTACACCCCCATCAAGAACGAAGCCACCCGCGCTGCGGCCCTGCTCTCGGGCGAGGTCGATTTTGTGCTGGACCCCAGTCCGCAGGACCTGGCACGCATGCGCGCCAACCCCAACCTCAAGGTGGTCGACGGGGTGGAAAACCGCACCATCTTCCTGGGCATGGACCAGTTCCGCGAGGAGCTGCCGGGCTCCAACGTCAAGGGCAAGAACCCCCTCAAGGACGTGAAGGTGCGCAAGGCGCTCTACCAGGCCATCGACATCGACACCATCCAGAAGGTGACCATGCGCGGTCTCTCGCAGCCCACGGGAGCGCTGGTCTCGCCGCAGGTGGCAGGCTGGACGCCCGGGGTGCACAAGCGCTTGCCCTACTCGCCTGACGAGGCGCGCAAGCTGCTGGCCGAGGCGGGTTACCCGCAAGGCTTTGAGGTCGATTTCGCCTGCCCCAACAACCGCTACATCAACGATGAGGAAATCTGCCAGGCAGTGACCGCCATGTGGGCCAAGGTCGGCGTCAGGGCCAAGCTGCGCACGCTGCCGCTGGTGACCTACTTCCCCATGATCCAGCGCTATGAAGCCAGCATCTACATGCTCGGCTGGGGGGTGCCGACCTTTGACGCCCTCTACAGCCTGCAGTCCCTCACGCGCAGCGTCGGCACCGGCGGCGACGGCAATTACAACGTGGGCCGTTACAGCAACCAGCGCATGGACTATGTGGTCGACCGCATCAAGACCGAAACCGACCTGCCGGTGCGCAACCGCCTGCTGACCGAAGGCCTGCAGCTGCAGAACGACACGGTCGCCCACATCCCGCTGCACAACCAGGTGATCCCCTGGGCCATGAAGAAGGGCATTGAGGTGGTGCACCGCGCCGATAACCGCCTCGACTGGGTGCTGATCAAGGTCAACTGATGCTGGCCTACATCCTGCAGCGCCTGATCCAGGCGCTGGTGGTCATGGTGACCGTGGCCTTCGTCGCCTTTTTGCTGTTCCAGTACGTGGGCGATCCGGTGGTGTTCCTGCTGGGGCAGGACGCCACCCAGGAGGAGGTCGAGCGCATGCGCGCCGACCTGGGTCTGGACCAGCCTTTCTTCGTGCAGTTCGGGCATTTCCTCTACAACGCGGTGCAGGGCGAATTCGGCATGAGCCTGCGCCAGGGGGCCAAGGTCTCGGGGCTGATCGCCGAGCGCTTTCCGGCAACGCTCGAGCTGGCCCTGGTGGCCGCCGGCCTGGCCCTGCTGGTCGGTATTCCGATGGGGGTCTATGCCGCCCTGCGGCGCGGCACCTTCCTGAGCCAGCTGTTCATGACCATCTCGCTGCTGGGTGTCTCGCTGCCGACCTTCCTGATCGGCATCCTGCTGATCCTGGTGTTTGCCGTCACGCTGGGCTGGTTCCCGAGCTTCGGCCGCGGCGAGGTGGTGAAGCTGGGCTGGTGGCACACCAGCCTGCTCACGTCCAAGGGCTGGCACCACATCGTTTTGCCCGCCGTGACCCTGGCCATCTTCCAGCTCACCCTGATCATGCGCCTGGTGCGCGCCGAAATGCTCGAGGTGCTGCGCACCGACTACATCAAGTTCGCGCGCGCGCGCGGCCTGTCCAACCGCGCCATCCATTTCGGCCATGCCCTCAAGAACACGCTGGTGCCGGTGATGACCATCACCGGCCTGCAACTGGGCGGCCTGATCGCCTTTGCCATCATCACCGAGACCGTCTTCCAGTGGCCTGGCATGGGCCTGCTGTTCATCCAGGCCGTGACCTTTGCCGACATCCCGGTGATGGCCGCCTACCTGTGCCTGATTGCCCTGATCTTCGTCATCATCAACCTGGTGGTGGACCTGCTGTATTTCGCGGTCGACCCCCGCTTGCGCGTGGACCGGGCCGGGGGCCACTGAGACCACACTGGAGCACCCATGCAGGACACCCAAGCCCGCCCCACGGGACGCTGGCAACGCTGGTGGCACAGCGATATCGGCTACAGCTTCCGCCAGTCGCCCACCGCCATGCTGGCCGGGCTGATCGCCTTCGTCTGCGTCTTCTGCGCGTTTTTTGCCGGATGGGTGGCGCCGACCAACCCGTTTGATCTGGCCTCGCTCGAGCTCAGCGACGGTCGTCTGCCGCCGGCCTGGCTCGAGGGCGGCTCCGCCAAGTACCTGCTGGGCACCGACGACCAGGGCCGTGACATCCTCTCGGCCCTGATCTACGGCGCCCGCATCTCCCTGGTGGTCGGCGTGGCCTCGGTCATCCTGTCGGTGCTGGTCGGGGTCGGTCTGGGGTTGCTGGCCGGTTTTCGCGGCGGCTGGATCGACACCCTGCTCATGCGGCTGTGCGATGTCATGCTCTCCTTTCCCGCCATCCTGGTGGCCCTGCTGATCGCCGGTGTCGGCCGGGCCCTGTTTCCGGATGCACACGAGGGCCTGGCCTTTGGCGTGCTGATCATGTCCATCTCGCTGACCGGCTGGGTGCAGTACGCGCGCACGGTGCGTGGCTCGACCCTGGTCGAGCGCAACAAGGAATACGTGCAGGCGGCCCGGGTGACCGGCGTGGCGCCCTGGCGCATCATGCTGCGCCATGTGCTGCCCAATGTGCTGGGGCCGGTACTGGTGCTGGCCACCATCCAGGTGGCGACCGCCATCCTGACCGAGGCCACGCTGTCCTTTCTGGGCGTGGGGGTCCCGCCCACATCACCCTCGCTGGGCACCCTCATCCGCGTGGGCAACGACTACCTGTTCTCCGGCGAATGGTGGATCACCATCTTCCCCGGCCTGATGCTGGTGCTGATCGCCCTGTCGGTCAACCTGCTGGGCGACTGGCTGCGCGATGCGCTCAACCCGAGGCTGCGATGAGTCTGCTGCAAGTTCAAAACCTGGTGGTGGAATTCCCCAGCCGCCACGGCACCCTGCGGGCCCTGGACCACATCTCCTTTGACATTGCGCCCGGAGAAATCCTGGGCGTGGTGGGCGAGTCCGGCGCGGGCAAATCGCTGACCGGCGCCTCCATCATCGGCCTGCTCGAACCGCCAGGCCGGGTCGCCAGCGGGCAGATCCTGCTGCAGGGCCAGCGCATCGACCACCTGAGTGCCGACCAGATGCGCCACATCCGTGGCCGCCGGATCGGCGCCATCTTCCAGGACCCGCTGACCTCACTGAACCCGCTGTATTCGGTGGGCCGCCAGCTCACCGAAACCATCCTGGCCCATCTGCCGGTCAGTGCGTCCGAGGCCCGCCAGCGCGCCATCCAGTTGCTGGTGGACACCGGCATCCCGGCCGCCGAGCAGCGCATCGACCACTACCCACACCAGTTCTCGGGCGGCATGCGCCAGCGTGTGGTGATCGCCCTGGCGCTGGCGGCCGAGCCGCAGCTGATCGTGGCCGACGAACCCACCACCGCGCTGGACGTGTCGATCCAGGCGCAGATCATCAGTCTGCTCAAGCGCATCTGCAAGGAGCGCGGCGCCGCCGTCATGCTGATCACGCACGACATGGGCGTGATTGCCGAAACCTGCGACCGCGTGGCCGTGATGTACGCCGGACGCATCGCCGAAATCGGTCCGGTGCATCAGGTCATCCACCAACCGGCCCACCCCTACACCGCCGGCCTGATGGCCTCGATCCCCAACATGGACAGCGAGCGCGAACAGCTGGCCCAGATCGACGGCGCCATGCCGCGCCTGAACGCCATCCCGCTAGGCTGTGCCTTCCACCCGCGCTGCACGCAGGTGCATGCACGCTGCCTGGCCGAACGGCCCGAATTGATGCAGGCGGGCGCCACCCGCGCCGCCTGCTGGCTGCACGCCGGGGAGGCCGCATGAGCCAGACCCCCCCTGCGCAAAGGCCCCTGGTCGTGGCCCGTGACCTGGCCAAGACCTTCGACGTGTCCCCGCCCTGGCTGCAGCGCGTGATCGAAGGCCAGCCCCGCCAGCTGCTGCAGGCGGTCGATGGTGTGAGCTTCGAGATCGACAAGGGCCAGACCCTGGCCCTGGTGGGCGAGTCCGGCTGCGGCAAGAGCACGGTGGCGCGGCTGCTGGTGGGCCTGTACGAACCCTCGCGCGGCAGCCTGCACTTCGACGGTCAGGATGCACATGCGGCTTACCGCGCCAAGGCCTCGCGGCAGATCCGCCAGCGCATCCAGATGATCTTCCAGGACCCGTATGCCAGCCTGAACCCGCGCTGGACGGTCGAAGCCATCATCGGCGAGCCGCTGCAGGAGCACGGCCTCGTCACCGACAAGGACATGCGCCAGGCCCGTGTGGCCGAACTGCTGCAGTCGGTCGGTCTGGCGGCGCAGGACATGCTCAAGTACCCGCACCAGTTCTCCGGCGGCCAGCGCCAGCGCATCTCGATCGCACGCGCCCTGGCCACCGCCCCCGAGTTCCTGGTGTGTGACGAGCCCACCTCGGCGCTGGATGTGAGCGTGCAGGCCCAGGTGCTCAACATCATGAAAGCGCTGCAGCGCGAACGCGGCCTGACCTACCTGTTCATCAGCCACAACCTCGCGGTGGTGCGCCATGTGAGCGACCGGGTCGGCGTGATGTACCTCGGGCGCCTGGTGGAGCTGGCCGACAAGCACACCCTGTTTGCCCAGCCGCAGCACCCCTACACCCGCATGCTGCTGGACGCCATCCCCAAGATGCACGACACCGGGCGCGCCCGCACCCCGGTGCAGGGCGAGGTGCCCAACCCGCTCAACCCGCCCAGCGGCTGCAGCTTCCACCCGCGCTGCCCGCAGGCCACCGACATCTGCAGACAGGAACGCCCCGTGCTGCGCGCGTTCAAGGGCATCCAGATCGCCTGCCACGCCGTGGTCTGAACTGGGCCACAATCGCGGCCATGAACAACAGCCCTGTCCTTGTCCTCGGCGGCAGCGGGTTCGTCGGCCGCCATGTGTGTGAACAGCTGGTGCGCGCGGGTTACCGTGTCACGGTGCCCACGCGTCGCGCCCGCAACGCCGCCAGCGTGCAGACCCTGCCGGGCCTGACCGTCATCGAGACCGATGTGCACAACGATGCCGCCCTCGCGGCGCTGGTCTCCGGCCATGCGGCGGTGGTCAACCTGATCGCCGTGCTGCACGGCGACGCGGCACGTTTCGAGCGCATGCATGTGCAGCTGCCCCAGCGCATCGCGGCCGCCATGCGCCAGACCGGCGTGCAGCGGCTGGTGCAGGTGAGCGCGCTCGGCGCCGACGCGCAAGGCCCCTCGATGTACCAGCGCAGCAAGGCGCGCGGCGAGGCGGTGCTGCAAGCGGCGGGGCTGGACCTCACGGTGCTGCGCCCCAGCGTGATCTTTGGCGCGGAAGACAAATTCCTCAACCTGTTTGCCGACCTGCAGCAGATCGCCCCGCTGGTGCCTCTGGCCGGCAGCGCCACCCGCTTTCAGCCCGTGTGGGTGGTTGATGTGGCGGCCGCCATCGTGCGTTGCCTGCAGGACCGCCACAGCATCGGGCAGACCCTGCAAGCCTGTGGTCCGGAAACCTTCAGCCTCGGCGAGCTGGTCAAGCGTTCAGGCCAATGGGCGGGCGTCAACGGCGGCAAGGGCCGACCGGTCATGCCACTGCCCCACTGGGTCGGCAGGCTGCAGGCCCGGGCCATGGAAATGCTGCCCGGCGAGCCGCTGATGAGCCGCGACAACCTGGCCTCCATGCAGGTGGACAACGTCGCCAGCGGTCAGCAGCCGGGCCTGCAGGCGCTGGGCATCACGCCGGCAGCGCTGACGGCCGTGGCGCCTGGCTACCTCGGCCGCAAGGGTCCGCGCAGCCGCCTTGATGGCTGGCGCGCGCGGCACTGAAGCGGTTTTCAGTTGCGGAAAAAGAACTCGCCGATCGACTGGTCGTAAAGCGCCGGGGTTTGCTCGTGCCCCACCGTGCGCGCCAGTCGCACCACCTCGTTGCGCACATTGCGCAGCACGCGGTCCACGGACAGTCCGGGTTTTTGCATTTCCTTGACGAAAATCCGGGTGAACAAGCCATTGCGTTCCTTGTCCTGGTCACCGAGGCGGTCAAGCGCCTGTTGACCGGATCCGGCCGAGAACATGATCATCTGTCCGGTGGCCGCGGTGGTGGGCGCCAGGCCACGCCCACCGATCGCCCGCCCCTTGCCCTTGAAGGGGTTGTCCCGGCAGGCATCGATCACGGCCAGAGAAAACTTGGCCTTCTTTTCTTCGAGGTCATCGAGGATTTTCTGCAAAAGAATGGCCTCGTCCCGAACCTGGTCCTCGCCATCGCCGCGGATGTCGACCGGCAGCAGGTAGTTGGCATTGCCCAGCTGCACCCCATGGCCCGCATAGAAGACCAGCACTTCATCGCCCCCCGCAACCTGTTGCTTGAAATCCCGGATGGCCTGCCGGAATTGCCGCTCCGGCACATTGATGTATTTGAAGACCTTGTACCCGACCGCCTCCAGCGACTTGGCCATGGCCTCGGCATCGGCAACCGCATTGTTGAGCTTGGGCACATCGGTGTAGAGGTCATTGCCCACGACCAGTGCCTTGCGGTAAGCCATGACAGGCATGGGCTTGCTCGCTTGCTGGGCAGCTGCAGCCGTCTGTTCACGCAACTTGGCCGCCTGGGCGGCTGCCTCCGCCTCCCTGGCTTTGTTGGCCTCGGCCGCAGCCGCATTGTCCTGCTGCAGTTTGGCCAGCATTTTGGCCATGGCTTCGAGCTGCTGGGCCAGCTTGCGCTTTTCCTCGTCGGCCGCCTTGCGCTCTTGCTCGAGGCGGGCGCGTTCTGCAGCCAGCGGATCTGCCGCGGGCGCGGGCGCGGGCGCCTGGGCCACCTGAGGCGCCGGGACCGCCTGCGGTGCCGGGACCGCCTGCGGTGCCGGGGCCACCTGCGGTGCCGGGACCGCCTGCGGTGCAGGGGCCGCCTGCGGTGCCGGGACCACCTGCGGTGCCGGGACCACCTGCGGTGCCGGGACCGCCTGCGGTGCCTGGGCCACAGCCACCGGCGATCTGACCGGGCCTGTTTCGTAGGCCAGCGCCATCAGCCCCTGCGGCTTGCGCGCGAGAAAGCCCTGCTGCATGGACTCCACGTAAATGGCATTCCAGCCGGCCAGCACCTCGTGCTCCACACGTGTTGCCCCCTTGCGGAAATCGTCCCTGAAACGGTTGGCTGAAAAACCGCGCGGTGGCTGCACAAAGGCCTCCACCCGCAAGGCCCGGCCATTGAATTGCTGGACATGCATCTCCACCATGAGCATGGACAGGGGGCTGCTCACGCCCAGATCCTGCAGGCCATTGCCGGCCGCCAGCCACCACTCACGGACGGATTTGGGCGTCTCTGGCGGCCAATCGGCAACGTTTTTCCACTGCAGTGCGTTGTTGATGGCAAAAACCCTTGAACATTTGTTGATCAGCTCGTTGCTGCGCGTGCCATGTTCATTGACCATGAACTGCGAGGCGCTGTTCGACTGGCAATTGGTGTTGCCCCAGCGTTCGCCCATGCGGGTTTGCCGGACCACCAGGAAAGCCACCTTGGCCTCAGGCTGTTCGTTCTTGAGCACATAGATGTCCCAGACATTGCCACCGCTCGAGAAATTCAAGCTGCTCACGTGGGTCACACGCCAGCTCCCTTCTGGCAAAGGCGCACTGGCCCCGCTGCCCAGAGGCAGATGGTCCTTGTGGAGCGTGCCGGGCGAGGGCTGGGCCCAGGCCGACAGGCACACGCCCCCCAGACACCCCCACAGCACCACACGACCGAGCAGGCTCCTGATTGTCAACATACTGTTCCTGTCATTCGAAGTGTCAAAAAAATGTAACAGCCGTGGCTGATTTTTCAATAATATAAGTTTTGATTGAATACTGACAATTCTAGTGGTTACACTTTTCAGAACGCCGTCTTTTCCCCTGTCACCATGAAGCACCCTGCCCGCCTGCTCCTCGCCACTTTGCTGCTGGGCTTGTCCTGGCCGGCGGCTTGGGCACAAACCCGATTGATCACGGAAGACGAGGCCAAGGCCCCCAACATGGTGGTGCCGACCACCCGCGCCATCACCCGGGGGCCGGGCATCCGCTTGCTCAGCCCCAACGACGTCAGCGCCAAGGCATTTCCGTTCAAGCTGGCCTTTGAGCCGCGGGGCGGCGCACAGATCCAGCCCGATTCGGTGCGCATCGAATACCTCAAGCAGCCGCTGGTGGACCTGACGCCGCGTCTGGCTGGCGCCCTGCGCGGCAACGCCATCGAACTCCCTGCGGCAGCCGTTCCTCCCGGCAGCCACCCCCTGCGGGTTTCGGTGCGGGACTCCGAGGGCCGGGAAGCCCACGCCATCATCCATCTGCACGCCAAGTGAGCCTGGACACCTACCGCTGCCCGTACTGCTGCAGCGACATCCCGGCGCAAGCCATCGTCTGCAGACACTGCACGCGTGACCTGGCGTTCTTCAGGCCGCTGACGCTGGAACTGCAGGCCCTGGGCCGGCAAGTCCAGGAGCTGCAGGCCACGGTGGCGCGGCAAGACGGGCTTTTGCAGCGCCTGCAAGGACAGCCTGACCTGTCCCGGGCCGCCGAACCGGCGGGCCTGCGGCTGGCTTCAGCCAGCGCAGCCGCCTGGGGCACCTGGCTGGGTCTGGGCATCGTGACCGTGGCTCTGCTGGGCCTGTGCCACTGGGTCCTGCTGTTTGTCTACGATGCGCCGCCGGTGTACCTGCGTGTGCTCACCATCGTGCTGCCCATGCTGACGGCTTACCTGTGTGCCCGGCTCACCCGGCTCCATCTGGCGGTGCAACTGCTGTCGGCGCTGGCGGTCGGTCCCGGCGCCGTCGTCCTCATGCTGGCCATCACTGCGGCCATCGACCATGTGCCCTTGTGGCCGGCCAACGCGCGGGAATGGCGCGAGACTGTGGAGTACACGGTGGCCATCGTGCTGGCCTGTTTTTCGGGCGCATTGGGTCACCACCTCAAGCAACGCATGGACAACCACAGCCAGCACCAGCTCCGTCTGAGCGTGCTGCTCGAACGCGAACCCAATGGCAAGCTGCGCATCGCCGAAATCAGCAACCAGATGCAATCGCTGATCAGTGCGCTGGCCCCCTTGGCGTCCGCCGGTACCGCCCTGTACTCGGGGCTCAAGATCTTCATGGGTGATTGAATATGTGGGTCCAATGCTTGCGTGCCTGTGCGGTGTGGCTGGTCTGCGGCGGTCTGGCCCATGGGCAAATGCCCGCCCACCGCAGCGCCTTGGTCGTCGGCGTGGGCCAGTATGCCGCCCACACCCAGGCAGCCACCCTGGCGGGCGTGCCCCACGACATGGACAGCGCGCGACGGATCGCTCTGGCCATGGGCATTCCGGCCGGCCAGATACGCTACATCCGCGACCAGGAAGGCACCAAGGACAACATCCTGCGTGCGCTCCGACAAATGGGCGAGTCCTCAGGCAACGGCGGGCGGAACTTCATTTATTTCTCGGGCCATGGCACGCGTTACTGGGATCCTGCCAGCCAGTCCTGCGTGGAAGGCCTGCTCACGCATGATGGCCAGGTGATCTCCAACGCCGAACTGGCTGAAGCGAGCCGCAAGAGCACCGAAGCGGCCGACAAGGTCCTGACCCTGATCGATGCCTGCCACTCCGGCGGACTCAACGAGCAAAAGGGCACGCGCAGCCTGTCGGCCAGCCTGCTGCAGCCCAAATTCAGCACCAAGAACAGCAGCAGTGCCGAGCAGTGCAGCAAGCCCAGCAATATGCGCACCCGTGGCCTGTTCCCCGAAACGCTGCGCCTGGGTGCACTGCAGGAAAACGTCGTCGTGATCACTTCCTCGCGACCGGACGAAGTGAGTTTTGATGAGCCCGGCAAGGGCGGTCTGGCCACCCAGGCCTTGCGCGACTGCCTGCTGGGCCAGGCCGAGGACAGCGATGGCTCGGGTGCGGTGTCGCTGGCCGAGGTGCAGCAATGCGCACAGCAGCAGATCAACAGCAAGCTGCAGGGCCTCAAGGACCTCAGTCCCCACCACGTGACGGTGACCGGCAACCGCAACCTGGTGCCGGTGCCCGCCTCGCGGCCGCCGACCACAGCCACCGCGGTGGCAATGGCCCCGGCGCCCGCACCTGCCCTGACAGCCCCGGTTGCAGCCCCGGTTGCAGCGCCGGTGGCAGCGCCGGTGGCTGCGCCAGCCCCGGCCCCTGTTGCCGCGCCGGTGGCAACGGCCCCTGTGGCCTCGCCAGCGCCCCCGGCCGCGCCGCTCAAGCCCCCAGCGGCAGCACCGTCGGCGCCAGCCAAGCCCCCTGCAGCGCAAACCCCCTCCGCGCCGGCGGGCACGCCAGCACTGGCCGCAGCGCCCCAGGTGGCCCCCGCGCTGGCTTCGCTGGCCACGCTCAGGGACATCGAACAACAGCGTGATCCTCGCATCCGGCTGGACGTGAAACTCAGCAAGGACACGCTGCGCATCGGCAAGGACGCCCTCGAACTCACGGTCAAGTCCAGCCACGCCGGCTACATGTACCTGGTGATGCTGGGCAGCGACCGCAAGAGCTTTTATGTGCTCTATCCCAACGGCCTGGACCGCGACAACCGCATCGAAGCTGGCCAGTCACGCACCCTGCCGCGACCCGACTGGCAATTGCAGGCCGCAGGGCCGCCCGGGCTTGACCACTTGCTGGTGATGGTGACCATGAGCCCGCGTCAACTCGACCCCCGCACGCTGGCGGCCCCCGATGCCACCAACCCCTTCACCTATGCCCTGAACGATCTGGGCGGGCGCGCTGCCCTGATCGACTATCTGGTGCATGCCACTGCGCAACAAGGCTCGACCCGTTTTGGGGCCCAGTTGCTGACCCTCAGGGAGGTCCCTTGAAACACTTGATCCTGGTCCTGCTGCTGTTGACGGCAGGGTTCTGCCAAGCCCAGCTGGTGCAACAGGCCACGCCTGAGCAACTGATAGAACAGCTCACGCCCCCCGCACCAAGCACCCGCAGCCTGCGCAACCTGAGTCCCAAGCCCGTCACCATCGACCTGTCGATCCAGTTCGATTTTGACTCGGCCAACCTCCAGGCCGTGAGCAAGCCGCTGCTTGACAACCTGGCCCTGGCCATGAACAGCGAGCGGCTGTCGGCCTTGCAGTTCAGGGTCGAGGGGCACACCGATGCCAAGGGCAAGGCCGACTACAACCTGCAACTGTCCAACCGGCGCGCGCAGGCGGTGGTGGACTACCTGACACAGGCCCAGGTGGCGGCGACGCGACTGCAGGCGCAAGGCAAGGGCGCCAGCGAACTGCTGGTGCCAGACCGCCCCCTGGCCAGTGAAAACCGGCGGGTCCGGATCACGGTGCAGCCATGAAACACCGCGCGCTCGCCATCGCCATCGGCAGCCTGATGGCCTGGGGACCTGCTGCCGCCTTCGAACTGGTGACAGCCCAGGAGCTGCAGGCCTCGCAAGCCGCCCCCGAACGGGTGTGGCCCAAGAGTGCGCCTGCGCCCGAGGCGCCGCAGATTGAGCTGATTCGTCCACAGCTGGGCCATTCGATCAACAGCCCCACCGCAATCGATATCCGCTTCAAGGCGTCCCCCGGCAGCCAGGTCAGGCCGGAATCCTTCCGGATTTTCTACGGCCGGCTGCGGCTGGACATCACCGACAGGGTGGTGCAAAACACGGCCGTCTCACGCGAAGGCCTCAGCGTATCGCAAGCCAGTTTGCCCAAAGGGCAGCACCGGCTGCTGCTGAGCATTGAAGACACCCAGAACCGGACCGGGCAAGCCCAGCTGGATTTCCAGATCCAGTGAGCCGCCGGTCTGCGGTGCGCGGTCGGCTCAGACGTTGAACAGGAAGTTCATCACGTCGCCGTCCTTGACGACGTATTCCTTGCCTTCGGCGCGCATCTTGCCCGCATCCTTGGCGCCCTGCTCGCCCTGGTAGGCCATGAAGTCGTCGTAGGCGATGGTCTGGGCACGGATGAAACCGCGTTCGAAGTCGCCGTGGATCACGCCCGCCGCCTGCGGCGCGGTGTCCCCGATGCGGATGGTCCAGGCGCGCACTTCCTTGACGCCGGCAGTGAAGTAGGTCTGCAGGCCCAGCAGCTTGAAGGCGGCGCGGATCAGGCGGTTGAGGCCCGGTTCGGTCTGGCCCATCTCTTGCAGGAAGAGCGCCTTGTCTTCATCGCTCATCTCGGCCATGTCGGCTTCCATCTTGGCGCAGATGGCGACCACCGGCGCGTTCTGTCCAGCGGCGTATTGCGTGAGACGCTCGAGCAGCGGGTTGTTCTCGAAGCCGTCCTCGCTCACATTGCCCACGAACATGGCGCGCTTGGCGGTGATCAGGCACAGCGGCTTGAGCAGGGCGCGCTCCTGGTCGCTGAGCTCGAGTGTGCGCACCGGCTTGCCCTGGTCGAGCACGGCCTGCACCTTGTTGAGCAGCTGCACCAGCGCCGCCGCTTCCTTGTCGTTGCCGCTCTTGGCGGCCTTGGCGCTGCGCTGCAGGGCCTTTTCGACGGTGCCCATGTCGGCCAGACACAGCTCGGTCTGGATGACTTCGATGTCGGCGATCGGATCGACCTTGCCGGCCACGTGGATCACGTTCGGGTCTTCAAAGCAGCGCACCACATTGACAATGGCATCCGTCTCGCGGATGTGGGCCAGGAACTGGTTGCCCAGGCCCTCGCCCTTGGAAGCACCGGCCACCAGTCCGGCGATGTCCACGAATTCGACGATGGCCGGCACGATGCGCTCGGGGCTGATGATCTTGGCCAGCTCTGCCAGGCGCGGGTCGGGCACTTCGACCACCCCGGTGTTGGGCTCGATGGTGCAGAAGGGGTAGTTCTCGGCGGCGATGCCGGCCTTGGTCAGGGCGTTGAACAGGGTGGACTTGCCCACATTGGGCAGGCCCACGATGCCGCATTGGAGGCTCATGGAAAATCCTTGTGGTTGGGGCAGCGCGCCCTGCTGTCAGCCGCGCGCCCGTAGAAGGCAGGGATTGTACCGAGCGGCCGCTGGCCGTTCAGCTGTCGAGCACGGCACCGCGGCTGGCGCTGGCGGCGTTGCGCGCGAACTTGGCCAGCACGCCACGGGTGTAGCGCGGCTGCGGCGGCCGCCAGGCCGCCTGGCGCCGCGCGATTTCCTCGTCGGGCACATTGAGCTGCAGCAGCAGCTGGTGGGCGTCGATGGTGATCGAGTCACCCTCGTGCACCAGCGCGATGACGCCGCCCTCATAGGCCTCGGGCGCCACATGGCCCACCACCATGCCCCAGGTGGCGCCGGAAAAACGCCCGTCGGTGATCAGGCCCACGCTCTCGCCCAGGCCCTGCCCGATCAGGGCGCTGGTGGGCGCCAGCATTTCAGGCATGCCTGGTCCGCCCTTGGGGCCCAGGTAGCGCAGCACCATCACATCGCCCGGGCGAATGCGCCCCTCCATGATGGCTGCAAGCGCGGATTGTTCGTCGTCGAAGACACGCGCTGTGCCGGTGATGACCGGGTTCTTCAGACCGGTGATCTTGGCCACGCTGCCTTCGGGGCTGAGGTTGCCCTTGAGGATGGCCAGGTGGCCCTGCCGGTAGAGCGCCTTGTCGATCGGCAGGATCACGTCCTGGTCGGTGCGCAGGGGAGGCACCTCGGCCAGGGTCTCGGCCACGGTCTTGCCGGTGATCGTCATGCACCCGCCGTGCAGCAAGCCGGCCTCGTGCAGGACCTTCATCACGGCCGGCACGCCGCCGGCGCGGTGCAGGTCGATGGCCATGTACTTGCCGCTGGGCTTGAGGTTGCAGATGACCGGGATCTTCTGGCGCATGCGCTCGAAGTCGTCGATGGTCCATGCCACGCCGGCGCAGTGGGCGATCGCCAGGTAGTGCAGCACGGCATTGGTCGAGCCGCCCAGGGCCATGATGATCGCCACCGCGTTCTCGATCGACTCGCGGGTGACGATGTCGCGGGGCTTGATGTCCTTCTCGACGGCCTGCACCAGCACCAGGGCGGCACGGCGGACATTGTCGAGCACCTCGTCCTCGACGTTGGCCATGGTCGAGGAATACGGCAGGCTCAGGCCCAGGGCCTCAAACGATGAGCTCATGGTGTTGGCGGTGTACATGCCGCCGCAGGAGCCGCTGCCCGGGATGGCGCGGCGCTCGATCTCGCAGAAATCCTGCTCGCTCATCTTGCCGGCGCTGAACTGGCCCACGGCTTCGAAAACACTGACGATATTGAGTTGCTGGCCCTTGTATTCGCCGGGCAGGATGGTGCCGCCATAGATGTAGACCGAAGGCACGTTGGCGCGCAACATGCCCATCAAGCCGCCAGGCATGTTCTTGTCGCAGCCGCCGATCACCATGACGCCGTCCATCCACTGGCCGCCAACGCAGGTCTCCACGCAGTCGGCGATCACCTCGCGCGAAACCAGCGAGTACTTCATGCCCTCGGTGCCCATGGCCATGCCGTCGGAGATGGTGGGGGTACCGAAGACCTGCGGGTTGGCGCCCGCCGCACGCAGGGACTCGACGGCCGCATCGGCCAGCCGCTGCAGACCCGAATTACAGGGTGTGATGGTGGAGTGGCCGTTGCCCACCCCGATCATGGGCTTGCCGAAATCGGCGGCCTGGTAGCCCATGCCGTAATACATGGAACGGTTGGGTGCGCGGGCCACGCCTTCGGTGATGTTGCGGGAACGGCGGTTCGATGCGGTCATGGTCAGGCTTCCTGTGGTGTGGGGCGAGGCGACCGGTGCATCCCGGCTTGGAGTGGAGCGCTTGCCCTGTGGTGGCAGTGTAGACCGGTCTGCCCTGCCGGGTGTCGGATCGGGCCAGTACCCCCAGACGCCGTCGGCAAGACAGCATCGCATCGCTCGCGGCCATGGCCTGCCGCCGCGTTCAGTCGATCGGCCAGCTTCTGGCCTGGGCCAGCAGGTGCTCGCGAAAGACCCGGGCAATCGGCGAGAGCTGCTTGGCACGCGGGTGCACCACATGCCACTGCGAGCGGATCGGCAGGCCGGCCACCGGCAGCTGGCACAGGTCACGGGCGAGGTCGGCCGCCTTGATGGCATGGCGCGAGATCACCGCCACCCCCAGATGGCCCGCCACCGCTTCCTTGATGGCCTCGTTGCTGCCCAGCTCGAGCCGGTTCTGCGGCTCAAAGCCATGGGTTTCAAAGAAGTGGTCAGTGGCCAGGCGCGTGCCAGAACCACGTTCGCGCAGGATGAAGCGTTCCCGGGCCAGGGCCTTGATGGGCACCCGCTGGCGGGCCGCCAGCGGATGGCCCGCCGGGGCGATCAGCACCAGGGGGTTGGCCAGAAAGGTCTGGTCCTCCAGGTCCATGTCCTGCGGCGGCATGGACATGACATACAGGTCGTCGCGGTTTTCGCGCAGGCGTTGCACCACCCCGTCGCGGTTGAGCACCTCCAGCGAAATGTCGATGTCAGGGTGGCGTTCGCAGAAGCCCCCCAGCAGGCGTGGCACAAAGTATTTGGCGGTACTCACCAGCGCCACCCGCAGGCGCCCACGGGTCAGGCCCTGCATGGCGTTGACCGTCTGGCCAAAGCTCTCCCACTCGTCAACGATGGCCCGCGCCGTGCGGGCCAATTGCTGACCGGCGTCGGTCAGGTGGACTTTGCGGGCGATGACCTCGTAGAGGGGCAGGCCGACCGATTCGGTGACCTCGCGCAGTTGCATCGATGCCGTGGGCTGGGTGACATGCAGGGCCCGGGCTGCGGCACTCACGCTGCCGGTGTCGGCCAGGGCCAGGAACAGCCGCAATTGCCGGAAAGTGATGTTCATAGTCTTATCTCTATGAATAGGTTGCTTAAAATCAATTTTACATAATGCTTTTGCGCGCTGACAATGGGCGCTTTCCCATCTGCGAGCGCCATGCACAACATCATCGACCCGGCCATCCTGTTTTTTGTTTTTGGCGTGCTGGCGGGGCTGGTCAGGTCCAACCTTGAAATCCCCCAGGCCATCTCCCGCTTCCTCTCCCTTTACCTGCTGATGGCCCTGGGCCTCAAGGGCGGGTTTGCGCTGGCCAAATCGGGGCTGACGCTGGAGGTGGTCACCGGCCTGTCGCTGGCCGTGACGCTGGCGGTGCTGGTGCCGCTGCTGAGCTACGCGGTGCTCAGCCGCTTCCTGTCGGGCTTTGACGCGGCCGCCGTGGCTGCCACCTACGGCTCGGTCAGCGCGGTGACCTTCATCACCGCCATCGGCCACCTCGAGAACCAGGACATCGCCTTTGGCGGGCACATGGCCGCTGCCATGGCCCTGATGGAGTCGCCGGCCATCATCATGGCGGTGCTCATGGCCAATGCGCTGCGACGGCAGGCGGCCAGCCAGGGCAGCGCGCCGGGGCCGCAAGGCGCCGGCCTGGCGGCCGGCCCCGGGCCTGCCGGATTCTCGCTGGGCAAGGTGCTGCACGAGTCCTTCACCGACGGCGCCCAGTTACTGCTGCTGGGCGCCATGGCGGTCGGCCTGCTGACCGGTGAGGCGGGCAAGGCCGCCATGCAACCCTTCTCGGTGGACCTGTTCAAGGGCATGCTGGCCTTCTTCCTGCTGGACATGGGCCTGCTGGCCGCGCGCAACCTGCCGGGTCTCAAGGGGCAGTCGCCCTGGCTGCTGGCCTATGGCCTGCTGGCCCCGCTGGTCCACGCCAGCCTGGCGCTGGGCCTGTGCCTGCTGGCAGGCCTGTCGCAGGGCGATGCCACGCTGTTGATGGTGCTGGCCGCCAGCGCTTCCTACATCGCCGTGCCGGCGGTGGTGCGCTACGCCATCCCCGAGGCCAACCCCTCGCTGTATTTCGGGCTCTCGCTGGGTCTGACCTTCCCGCTCAATATCCTGCTGGGCATCCCGCTCTACACCGAGGTGGCCCGCTGGGCCTGGACCTGAACCCCATGGACCCCCTGCACTGGCAGCAGCCCATCGCTCTGCCCACCCTGCACGGCAAGCTGGCGGTCATCGCGCCGGTGCTCGAACCGGCCACCGGCTGCACGTTGGTCCATGTGCCGGCAGTGGACACCGACCAGTTTGGCACCTTCACGCGCGATGTCGCGCGCAGCGGCAGCCAGCTCGAAGCCGCACGCGCCAAGGCCCATGCCGCCATCGCACACAGCGGCCTGGCGCTGGCCATCGCCAGCGAGGGGGCTTTCGTGTCCGATCCGATCGCTGGGGTCATTCCCTGGAATGTCGAGGTGGTGCTGCTGACCGATACCCGCCATGGCCAGGAGATCGTGGGGATGGCGCAGGGTCCGGCCCGCGCTGGTCAGGGCCTGGCCCGCACGCCCGACGAACTGCTGCAGCTGGCCCGCGAACTGGGCTTTCCAGAACACCGCTTGTGCCTGCGGCCTGATCACAGCGAAGACCCGCGGGTGATCAAGGGCCTGGGCTCGGCCGACGAGCTGCTCGATGCCTTTGCAGGGGCACTGGCGCAGTCCTCGCGCCAGCAGGTGTTTGCCGAGAGCGATCTGCGCGCCCACTGCAATCCGACACGGCAGGCCATGATCCGGCGAGCAGCCGAAGACCTGCGGGGCAAAATGCTCAGCGCCTGTCCGGCCTGCGGCCTGCCGGGTTATGCCCTGAGCGGCCACCGCCCCGGGCGCCCCTGCAGGCTGTGTGCCAGCGCCACCCGCGAACCGCTGGCCCACCTGTGGTCCTGCGGCACCTGCCACCATACCGAGGAGCGCCGCGACGGCCTGCCGAGGCTGGCCGATCCGGCCCGCTGCGACCGCTGCAACCCCTGAACCGGACCGGCGCCGCTCGGCCGGTCCATGCCTGCGGGAATAGCCTGACGGGCGCTGACCGGGGGGCCTGCCCTTCTACAATGGGCCGTATGGCTTACCCGCACGACATCTGCATCCGCGGCGCCGGCATCGTCGGCCGCGCGCTGGCCCTGTTGCTGGCCCGCGAACGGCTGCGCGTGGCCCTGGTCGAACAGCCTGCCACCGGCAGCGGTCCCGATGTGCGGGCCTACGCCCTCAACAGCGCCGCCCGCAGCCTGCTCGAAGACCTGCGCTGCTGGCCCGAGCCGCCCGCCGTGACACCGGTGCATGCCATGCAGGTCTTTGGCGATGCCGGCGGCAGCCTGCACTTCGACGCCGCTGCGCAAGGCGCGGGCGCACTCAACTGGATGGTCGATGTGCCGGTGCTGGAAGAACGCCTGGCCGCAGCCGTGCGTTTTCAACCGCAGATCGAGGTGCTGGCCGCACCGGTGGCGGCCGCACTGACCGTGGTCTGCGAAGGCCGCGCCAGCCAGACCCGCGCCGAGCTGGGGGTGGCCTTCGAGACCAGCCACTACGAACAACATGCGCTGGCTGCGCGCCTGCAGTGCGAACTGCCCCACGGCGGCATCGCGCGCCAATGGTTCCGTTTTGACGAGGCCGCAGGACTGGCACAGGCCGAAATCCTCGCCTTGCTGCCGCTGGGCGGCGAAGGCGCCCGCGAGGTGGCGCTGGTGTGGTCGGTGCACCCGGCCCGCGCAAAGGCACTGCTGGCGCTCAACGCCCAGGCCTTTGCCGACGCACTGGGCAGCGCCTGCGGTGTGGCCTTGGGGCGCATGCAACTGGCCAGCGAACGCGCCGTCTGGCCACTGCAGCTGGCGCGTGCCGAACGTTGGACCGGTCGCCTGCCCGGCACCGCCGACCTGTGCTTTGCGCTGGCCGGTGACGCCGCCCATGCCCTGCACCCGCTGGCCGGCCAGGGCCTGAACCTGGGACTGGCCGATGTGGCCGAACTGGTGCAGGTCATCCGCCACAAGGAATTCTGGCGTCCGCTCAATGACCTGCGGCTGCTGCGGCGCTACGAGCGTGCCCGCCAGGCCGATGTGCTCGCCATGGGCCTGGTCACCGACGGCCTGCAGCGCCTGTTTGCCCGCACCGGCCCGCTGTGGCCAGAGCTGCGCAATTGGGGGCTGAGCGGCTTTGACCGCGCGACCCCCCTCAAACGTTGGATGACGCGCCAGGCCATGGGCGCATCCCCTTCAGGAAAGACCCATTCATGACCATCCGCCACTGGCTCGCAAGCACCTGCATGGCCCTGCTCGCCCTGGGCAGCGCCAGCGCCCAGGAAGCCACCATCCGCAAGAACCTGAGCGAGCGCCTGCCCAACATCCCCAAGATCGACGAGGTCAGCAAGACGCCCATGAACGGGCTCTACGAGGTGCGCATGGGCAGCGACATCATGTACAGCGATGCCGAAGGCAACTTCCTGATCCAGGGCGCACTGATCGACGTGCGCCAAAAGCGCAACCTGACCGAAGAGCGCATCGACAAGCTCTCGGCCATCCCTTTTGACCAGCTGCCGCTCAAGAACACCTTCAACCAGGTGCGCGGTAACGGCAAACGCAAGCTGGTGGTGTTCGCCGACCCCAACTGCGGCTTCTGCAAACGCTTCGAAAAAGACCTGCAAAAGCTCGACAACGTCACCATCCAGCATGTGCTCTACCCCATCCTGGGGGAGGACTCGAAAACCAAGTCGAAGCACATCTGGTGCGCCAAGGACAAGGCCAAGGTCTGGAACGACTGGATGATCAACGGCGTGACCCCGCCCGCGGCCAGTTGCGACAGCGCCGCCATCGAGGCCAACATCGAGTTCGGCCGGAAACACCGCATCACCGGCACGCCCACCTTGTTCTTTGCCGATGGCAGCCGGGTGGTGGGCGCGGTGCCCCTGAGCCAGATCGAAAACCAGCTCTCCAGCGTGAAATGACATGAGCCAGCTGCAAGCAGTCCAAGACCCCACCTGGGTCCTGATCCGTCGGCTGGGTTACGCCGGCCTGATCCCCTTTGTCTTCCTGGCCCTGTGCCTGTGGCTCTCAGGCGAGGACCTGCACCCCTACGCTGCGCTGTCCATGCAAGCCTACGGCGGCGTCATCGTGTCCTTTCTTGGCGGCATCCACTGGGGGGTGGGCTTTCGCAACGCCATCACCACGCCCCAGGCCCCACCCCTGCATTTCTCCTGGGGCGTGCTGCCCTCCATCCTGGCCTGGATCGGCGTCATGATGCCGGCCTTCGCCGGCCTGCCTTTGCTGGGCTTCGTGCTGATCGGCTGCTACCTGGTGGACCGCAAGACCTGGCCGGCGGCCGGGCTGGCGCCCTGGCTGCCGATGCGCCTGCACCTGACCATCGTCTCCAGCCTGAGCTGTTTCCTGGCCGCCGGGGCCACCTGACCTTTTTTGTGGGCGCGGCGAGTCGCCGCTCCAGGATGACCATGACCATGTCCAAGCTGCACTACAGCATCGAAGCCGCCGACCTGCATGCGCACCTGTTCCGCATCACGCTGACCATCCCGGCGCCAACCGCAGGACAGACCGTCTCGCTGCCCGTGTGGATTCCGGGCAGCTACCTGGTGCGCGAGTTTTCCAAAAACCTGCAGCAGCTCAGCGCGCGGCAAGGCCGCCGCACAGCGGCCATCAGCCAGCTGGACAAGTGCACCTGGCAGATCGACGCCAAGCCTGGCCAGCCCCTGACCCTGCGCTACGAGGTCTACGCCTTCGACGCCTCGGTGCGCACCGCCTGGCTCGATGCCCGGCGCGGCTTCTTCAACGGCACCAGTCTGTGCCTGCGGGTCCACGGGCAGGAAGCGCAGCCGCACCAGCTCGAGCTGCTTGCGGTCCAGGGCCAGCCCGACTGGCAGGCCGCCACCGGCCTGTCCCCCCTGAAGGTCAGCAAAAAAGGCTTTGGCCTGTACCAGGCGGCCGACTACGACGCGCTGGTCGACTGCCCGGTCGAGCTGGGCAACTTCTGGAGCGGCAGCTTTGTCGCCTGCGGCATCCCGCACCGCTTTGTGGTGGCCGGTGCCCTGCCCTCCTTTGACGGCGCACGGCTGCTGGCCGACACGCAAAAGATCTGCGAAACCGAAATCCGCTTCTGGCACGGGTCAGGGCCGCAGGCCGGCCGCAAGGCACCGCACAACAACTACCTCTTCATGCTCAATGCGGTCGATGACGGCTACGGCGGCCTGGAGCACAGGAACAGCACCGCCCTCATCTGCAGCCGCCGCGACCTGCCCCGCCTGGGTCAGCCCCACACCGGCGAGGGCTACACCACCCTGCTGGGCCTGATCAGCCACGAGTACTTCCACACCTGGAACGTCAAGCAGCTGCGCCCCGACGCCTTTGCGCGCTATGACTACACGCGCGAGAACTACACGCCGCTGCTGTGGTTTTTCGAGGGCTTCACCAGCTACTGGGACGACCTGCTGCTGCGCCGCGCCGGCCTGATCGACGACGCGACCTACCTCAAGCTGCTGGGCAAGACGATCCACCAGGTGGCACAGACCCCCGGGCGCCATGTGCAGACGGTGGCCCAGGCCAGCTTTGACGCCTGGGTCAAGTACTACCGCCAGGACGAGAACACGCCCAATGCCACCGTGAGCTACTACGGCAAGGGCGCGCTGGTGGCCCTGTGCCTGGACCTGTCGCTGCGCGCCGAAGGCCACACGCTGGACGCACTGATGCGCGGCCTCTGGCAACGCTGCCAGGCCGGCCCGATGCGCGAGCAGGATGTGCTCGATGAACTGCAGGCCCTCACCGGCCGCTCATGGCAAAAGGAACTGCAGGCCTGGGTGCATTCGACCGCCGAACTGCCGCTGGCCCGGCTGCTCGAAGCGCAGGGCATCCGCATCCATGCCGAACCGGGCAACTTCGCCCAGCACCTGGGCCTGCGCCATGCGGACGCCAACGGCAGCGTGCAGGTCAAGGCGGTGCTGCGTGGCAGCGCCGCCGAACAGGCCGGGTTGGCGGCCGGCGACGAGTGGCTGGGGCTGGAAGTAGGCGCACGCGGCCAATTGGGTCACTGGCGCGTGAACAAACTGAGCGATGTGCCTGAACTCCTGGGCAAGGAACGCAAAGCGGTGGCGCTGGTCTCGCGGGACAAGCAGCTGCTGCGTTTGCCGCTGGTGGTGCCGCAGCAGAGCACGGTGTGGCGGCTGGAGGCTTTGTCGGGTCGTTCCTCCGGCTGGCCGGCGATTTGACCGTTGATGGTGGAGAGGGATCAGATCCCTCTCTGATTTGCGGCGCTGGTGTTTGGGACTTGAACACCCACGCGCGGAGTCCGGGTCTGGGCTGTGCGGCGATTTGTGACGCGAAGCGGCTTATGAGGAGCGCAGCCCAGACCCGGACTCGGCGCTCCCACCACAGACCACCAAGTCACTTGCCCCGCAAATCCACCACCCGCTTGGCCTTGCCCTGGCTGCGCTCGACGCCGCCCTCGGCCTTGAGCTCGATGGCCACGCTCGAGCCGATGTAGACCTTGATCTCGTGCT
>JACCED010068284.1_pt1 | contig 30275 bp, 30 predicted proteins | sample 7455021 | NCBI WGS metagenome assembly JACCED01 (sample SAMN15323456, study PRJNA562643) | freshwater metagenome | isolation source: river surface water | place: USA:Blue River Watershed | collected 2017-08-19 | reverse complement strand
GGGTCGATCTGGCTCATCGGTCACGCAGCTGAACTGGTTGGCTGGCGCTACGCCTTTATCGCACTCGCAATCGGCCCACTTTTCGGGGCGCTCAGCATGCTGACATTGCGACGACAACCCGAAGCAATCAAAATGGCGAACGGTCGGCGTTAGAATTTGACAACATCATAACGTCAGCAGCCTATTGGGAGCGAACTTTTGAAGATCTATGTCGCCGGCTATCAGCATGAAACGAACACCTTCGCGCCCACCAAAGCGGACTGGGCTGCTTTTAATCGTGGAGAATCCTTCCCGGCCTTCATAAAAGGCCAACCGATGCTTGATAGTTTGCGCGATGTGAATATTCCGATTGCCGGCTTCATGGAAGTAGCTCGTGTCGAAAGGTGGCAACTCGTGCCTGGCTCTTGGTGCGGCGCAATTCCCTCTGCACATGTCACACGTGATGCCTTTGAGCGCATCAGTGATTCGATTTTGAGTGATATTCGGCGAGGTGGTTTCGATGCCGTCTATCTTGATCTACACGGCGCTGCAGTGGCCGAACACGTTGACGATACTGAAGGTGAATTGATTGCGCGCATCAGAGCAATTGTCGGCCCCAATCTGCCCATCGTTGCGAGTTTGGATCTACATGCAAACGTCACGCACCGTATGCTGGCCGAAGCAGATGCACTTGCCTCCTATCGGACCTATCCGCATGTTGATATGGCGAAGACCGGCGAACTTGCCGCTAAGCTTTTAAAGCGACGTCTAAAGCGAGGCTCAAAAGAGCCGCTCGCATACCGTCGCTTACCCTACTTGATCCCACTGAACGCACAAAGCACTTGGCTTGAGCCCGCAAAATCTCGTTACGAAGAGCTCGCCGATTTTGATCGCGAATTCGATACTGTTCTGAGTTTTTGCATGGCGTTTCCCGCCTCCGACATCGCAGAGTGCGCTCCAATGGTTTGGGGCTATGGTGATAGAGCCGAAGCGGCAGTACAGCAACTGTACAAAAACGTCAGTGAACCCACCCAATGGGCCTTAGAAATGCTCTCTGCGCGCGATGCTGTCGAACGGGCTTGTGTGCTGGGTGAGACGAATGAAAAACCCGTGGTGATCGCAGACACCCAAGATAATCCAGGCGCAGGTGGCGACAGCAATACGACCGGCTTGTTACGCGCTTTGCTTGAAAAAGGTGCAGGCAAAAGATTACCTGGCAAAGTAGCGCTCGGCTTGCTTTTCGATAGCGCTGCGGCAGCCATGGCCCACGAAGCAGGCTTAGGCGCCACCATCACCACATCGATCGGCACAGCAGTACCAACCTTTACAGGTCAACCGAGCGATCCACCCGTGCAGGGAAGCTTTAAAGTCAAGGCGCTCTCAGACGGAAAAGTGACACTCAAGGGCCCGATGATGACAGGCTCGACCATCGCACTTGGACCGTGCGCCTTGTTGGAGATTGAGGGCGTGTTGGTCGCTGTTGCAAGCGGGAAAAAACAGCTGCTGGATCGAGAACTCTTCAGAATGTTGGGGGTCCACCCTGAAACAATGAAGGTATTGGTTGTGAAAAGCTCAAATCATTTTCGGGCAGATTTCACACCCATTGCGTCACATATTCTGGTGGCTAAGGCTGCTGGGCCCATGGCGGCAGACCCTGCGGATCTGCCCTGGACCAAACTGCCCAAAACGACACGGACGAGACCGATATAGCACCGATGGTGCCAAACAATTCAAATTTAGTATTTTGGTGGGGGTAATCCTCCCCTTTTTAGTGGGAGAAGGTCAACCCAAGCCAACCCCAACAGAGGCACCTACTGAAACTATGCCTATCGCACGATTGGGCAAAGTGGCTACTGTGCCTAGCAATCAGTAATGTTGTTTTAAACAACATTTACTAAATCGCACTGACAATTTGACAAACTCGTCCTTAATAAACTGTAAGGACGATCAACAATTCAGTCAGTATGTTTCATCATAAAAATATCATAATGCTTGGTAGCAGAAGAGGTTCTAAATAGCTCTACAAAGCCTTCACTACGCAAAAGTTCGACCACATCTTTACCTTCATGTAGCTTTCTATCTATTTCAATGTAGATATGGGTTATTTTTTTCCAAAACCGTGTTCGCATCAGTTGTTCTAAAACAATTGGCTCATGTCCTTCAGTATCAATTTTTACGATCACGCACTCATCGTTTTCTATTTCAATCAGACGATCGATTTCTCTTGCATTGATACACTGTATTAATTCATCAATCTGCGTTTCGTATTGCGTTTCCAACGATGCTCCACCAGAGTGTGCATGATCAACGCAAATTATTTTTTCTGAATTAGTATCGCTAATTGCACTGCGAATAGGAATAATTTTATTTGATAGGCCGTTGAGCCTTATATTGCTCTCAAGTAGCAGATATGTTTTTTTTACAGGTTCAAAAGCCCACACCTTTCTGCAATGTATATTTTTTGCAGCGACGAGTCCAAACAATCCTTGGTTCGCACCAATATCTAAAAACACAAATTCTTTTTTATATTTTGTTAGGTAGTAGTACAGCTGATGTCCATATGTACCTTTCAAATAGAAACGAAATGTTTGATCAGTAAAATTTGGCGTGAGATTAACGCCGTAGATTGAGCGTACTTTTTTATACTTAAATATCTTACAAAACTGCCAATATATTTTGTAAGGCAACTTGCGTATCTTAAATAAGATTTTCGCTAGTAGTTTGTGTTGGTGTTCATTGGAACTAAACATTTTTTTCATTTTAATTTTTAAACACATGATAGTAGCGTGCCGTTTTAAGCAAGAAATAATCAATAATTTTTAATCAGCATAGATGCTATTGCGACTAACCTTGTCAGACACTTCATTTCATTTCCCCTTTCCCTTTCGACGTCTACTCTGCAACATCTCAACATTCATCTCACCACTGAGTGGCTTGGCGTAGAACCTATCAATCATTTCTACACTGGTTCTGGCGTTGCGTGCCAAAACCAAAGTGTTGACGCCTTGTCCATACAGCAACCTATACATGATGCAAGTATGGCGTAGTGAATACAAGGTTCTAGCTTCACCATCCATACCAAGCTCCAGCTTAGTATCCCACAACAAGATCTCAAATTGACGCTGTAGCTGCTTGAGTGCGTATTCTCTTTGCTTTTCGCCATACTGAGGCAAGAACACATAGTCGCTCTCTTTGGCCATTCCCTCTGCGTCGTGGAAGGCCTTTAGTCTCAAATACACATCAACTGCTGTACCCATAGTCACAATGGGATCGCTGTGGTTCTTTGTGGGTGGTATGCGTAGTCGCAAATACCTGTGCTGATCGTTGACCACATCTATGTGCTGATGCTGCATGTACTTGATGTCAGTGGGTCTTATGTAGCTGTTGACCATAAACACGATCAAGCGTCGCATGTCCTCAGTCATTGAGACATTACGCATCAGTCGACCCAAGCGTTTGCGTTTGGTTGCAGCGTCTACATACTGCGTTTGAGTCTCACCTTTTTCATCCACATACTTGCGTACTTCAATCTTCTTACCAACATAGCGTTGAGCAGCAGCGTACAAACGCCTGTATTCTCGTGTTGTAAACCAACCCCTTGCCTTGTCAGCCACTTTGACAGTAGGTACTTGTGGCACTGAAGGAATCAGACGCTTTCTGTGAGCGTAGGTCAATACTTTGTTTGCTAAACGCATGTAAGCACTGATTGTGGAACTGCTGAGTCCTTGTGTACTCAAGTACGCCAAGTAAGCACTCATCGTCTCGTAGTCAATGTCAGTCACATCTTTTCCACGAAAGAATGGCAAGATGAATTTGTCAAAACGATACTTGGTGTTGTCGTGGGTGATCTGTGTCAGCTCACCTCTGCTGAGCTTGGCTTTGTTTTCTTTTAGGACAGCTTGAGCCAACAAATCAAAGCTGTTGCGTGAGGTAGAGTCAATGCCATGTCTGTGGTTGTACATCACAGTGTCATAGAACTCTTTGGCGAATGCTGTGGCCTTGCGTTGATCTGTTTGCTTGGTGGTCTTCTGCACCACACGACCACCCACATACAACCTTACCCACCAATACTTACTGGCACTAAGCGTGTAGATGAACAGCTTGTTAGGATAACCATCTATGTAGACTCGTTGCGTAGCAGTGGCACGCGAAACCTTTGGAGGCTTGGCAGAAACCTTGCGTTTTGTAGATGAAGTTTTTTTAGGCTTGATCGTCATCTCTAGTCCTTAGCAACATGCTATACGGACTTGAGAAATAATGCGATCAGATCAAAGAAAATCGCTGAACAATCAGTGGCAAAAGTAAAACACTGTTTTTGTTTTACTTTTAGAAAAGTAAAACACTATAAAAATCGTTACAACATGTTGATTTGTATAGATATTTTTGGTGGGCGGTACAAGGTTCGAACTTGTGACCCCTGCCGTGTGAAGGCAGTGCTCTACCACTGAGCTAACCGCCCAATCTGAGGCGCGCATGCTGCGGCTTGATTGGCTCTTGGAGTTAATCCAAGAGCCAAATTATACACAGCGCACGGGCCCTCTTCCGAAACGCCCGCAATATCCGCTGTCATCCTAACTTCAAACCGAGAGACTTTCTGGTCAAGATGATCGAGTTGCGTCCTCACGCCTAGACTCAACACTTTAAAGTCCGCTTTGGTTGCGAATTGCTCTTGCCGAGACAAAATGCCCATCAATTTCCCCTAGGACTATCCATCTCAGATTACATATTTCTGAGGCCTCAACGCTGAACTAACGCACTCTCAGACACAAGGGAGAGGGGCCAGTTCTTATAAACATTTACACAGGGTGCGGTCAACGACTCCACGCCTCTTTTTTTAAAGCATGCCATCGCGAGAAAAATCAGCCATAATTCACCTCAAATAACAACCATTTGAGACAAGTCGTGAAAATCACTTCGATTACCGCTATTCCATTGTCATTCCGCCTGGATCAGGGCAAAACGGTGACCATGGGGATCGGCAGCACCACCAAACGTGACGCCATCATTGTTAAGGTCGAAACCTCGGAGGGCATTACAGGTTACGGTGAAGCACATCCAGGGCGCAGCCCAGGTGCAGTCGTTAGCCTAATCCACAACACACTCGCCCCCATGCTGATAGGAATGCAGGCCACAGACTGTATCGGCGTCTGGAAGCGCGTACATCGCATGCAGTTATCCAGCCACGGTGTCGGTTCGGGCGCCTCGCTCGGTTTGGCCGGTATCGACATGGCGCTTTGGGATATCCGCGGTAAGGCAGCGAATATGCCTCTCTATGAACTGCTTGGCGGCAGCAAGCGTCGCCTGCCTGCTTATGCAGGCGGCATCTCACTGGGCTATCAGCCTAAAGAATCACTCGCTGAAGAGGCGCAAGAATATGTCGCACGTGGCTACAAGGCGATCAAACTGCGCCTGGGCGACACCGCGGCAAAAGATATTGAACGCGTTTTACATGTACGCAAAGTGCTCGGTGATGACATCGACATTCTGACTGATGCGAACACGGCCTACACCATCGCAGATGTACGTCGTGTCTTGCCTGTACTCGTTGAGATTAAGGCAGGCTGGCTTGAAGAGCCCTTCGCCTGTAGCGACTTTGCTTCTTACCGCGAAGCAGCCAAAATCACATCGCTCGTTCCCATCGCAGCTGGCGAAAACCACTACACGCGATTTGAGTTCGCACAGCTGCTAGAAGCGGGCTCAATTAGAGTCTGGCAACCAGACTTATCTAAATGCGGCGGCATCACCGAAGGTTTAGCGATTGCTGCGCTGGCTTCTGCACACCGCATTCCTATGAACACACACAGTTCCGCGACAGGGTTGAATCATGCTGCGACGATTCATTTCGCATCAGCCATTGAAAACACGCAATATTTTGAAGCCTGCGTATCGCACTACAACCCACTGCGCGATATGTTCGGTGTGAGTTTTGAAATTGGCGCGGACGGGTGCGTTGAGCCGCTCGACAAACCCGGTATCGGCATCGAAGTCGACGAGTCTATCTTTGCGAAATACCCTTTAATCGATGGTCCCGGCTATGTGGTGAAGTTCTAATCGCCCAGCCATTCAAACAAGTATCCAATAATTCAAACGGAGACAGTGATGAATACTCTACTCAAAAAAATATTACTGAGCGCAAGTCTTGCTTTTGCACTGGCAACACCAGGTTTGGCGCAGCAATTTCCAACAAAGACCGTAAAAATCGTTGTCCCCTACCCCCCAGGCGGCTTTAACGATACGCTCGCACGCATCTCCAGCGATAAGCTTGGCAAGATCTGGAGTCAATCTGTCGTAGTCGAGAACAAGCCCGGCGGCAATACGACGATTGGCAATACCTATGTCGCAAAATCACCCGCAGATGGCTACACCATCTTGATCTCGCCATTGCCCTTCTCCGCACTGCCTGGCCTATACGGCAGCAAGCTTCCTTACGATGCGCTCAAGGACTTTCAAGCGCTCGTTTGGGCAGGCTCTGCACAAAACGCTCTGGTTACTCGCAAAGGTCTAAACATCAAGAGCGCAAAAGAGCTTGTTGAATACGCGCGTGCGAATCCAGGCAAGCTTAATTACGGCTCTACGGGCTCGGGCTCCTCGAACCACTTGTCGATGGAACTACTTATGAATATGACCGGCGTCAAGCTCACGCACGTACCCTATAAAGGTAGTGCGCCTGCTGTCGCAGCACTCATGGCTGGCGAGATCGACGTATTGTTTGACAACGTACCAAACGTCATTCAACAAATTCGTGCTGGCACGGTACTGGCAATTGGCGTCAGTGGCGTCAAGCGTACAGCGTTACTACCAGACACTCCAACCGTTGCAGAGTCAGGCGTACCTGGCTTTGAGGTCAATGTTTGGTTTGGTATGCAAGTGCCAGCAGGAACACCACCCGCAATCGTCAAACAGGTCAATGGTGAGCTCGTCAAAATATTCCGCGAGCCCGATGTCACTAAGCGCTTTAATGATCAGGGTGTTGAAGTTGTAGCAAGCACCCCTGAAGAATTCAGCAAACTCCTTCAAAGTGAAGTCGCGAAGTGGTCCAAGCTAATTAAAGACGCAAACATTCGGATCGAGTAACGATGAAGATTCAAGATGTCACGCTGACACTATTTAGCTGGGACGATATTCCCTCAACCAGCTACGGCGCACACACCGGTCGCTTTGCGGGTGGCAGCAAGCTTGGCTTGCTCGCCATCACGACGGATCAAGGTGTTACGGGTCATGCTTTTTTAGGCTCTGCATTTTTTCCGGCAGACATGGATGGGGCTAGCCTCATCCGTTACCTCAAACCCATTCTGCTCCAACAGAATCCGCTCGATCGTGAACGACTCTACAAGGCGATGTGGAAGCGCGTGAGAACAACAACGGCTCGTTGTATCGGAGCTGTCGACGTTGCGCTTTGGGATATTGCCGGCAAAGTGGCAAACCTTCCTATTCATCAATTGCTCGGATCATACCGCGATCATGTCCCAGCCTATATCAGTTCGGCTGTGCTCTCAAGCCCACAAGCCTATGCAGACGAAGCGCAACATTACAAAGCGTTAAATCTTGCTGCATACAAAATTCATCCGCCTCAAGTTTGGCGTGAAGACATCAAAGTGTGCGAGGCCGTACGCAAAGCGGTGGGGGATGACTATGTGCTGATGCTCGATTCAGTCTGGAGCTACGACTACACACAAGCCTTGCGTGTCGGCCAAGTAATCGAAGAGCTTGATTTCTACTGGTATGAAGATCCACTTGCAGATGCCGACATCTATAACTATGTCGAACTAAAAAAACATCTCAGTATTCCGATCATGGCCACCGAGTATCCGGCCGGTGGCTTGGACTCCTACGCACCTTGGATCAAAGAACGCGCAACCGATTTCTTGCGTGGTGATGTAGCCGTCAAAGGTGGGATCACCACGCTCATGAAGACTGCGCACTTAGCAGAAGCGTTTCACTTGAATTACGAAGTGCATCACGGCGGAAATTCGCTCAATAACTTTGCGAACCTTCACGTGATCATGGCGTTGCAAAACACTGAATTGTTTGAGGTGCTGTTGCCGTCAGAGTCACAAAAATACGGTTTGCTTCAAGACATTGAGATCGATGCCCAAGGTATGGTCCACGCACCCAACGGGCCAGGCCTAGGCGCGCAAATTGATTTTGACTTAATCAAGCGCAAGACCCTTGGGGTGTTGTCTTAAGTAGCGTTACCCGCGGCAGTGTCGACGGGCGTGCCTTCATCCAAGGTGCGCCATAGACACTTGCCCTTGACTGATTTGTCGAGTGCGGCCAAATACTTTTCATGCGCCTCAAGCTCTTGCGCACTAGGTAAAATCACTCCGAGCTTGGCGACATCGCTGCGATGGGCATTGGCTGCAACACCCTCCTTTGAGGGCGCATCAAACTGATCAATCATCAAACTGTCTTGACCACGTGTCATGGCAAGCCAGACTTCAGCCAACAAGCGCGAATCAAGCAGTGCGCCGTGCAAAGTGCGGTGTGAATTCAACACCCCATAGCGCTCACACAAAGCATCTAGCGAATTACGTTTGCCAGGGTGCAGTGTTTTGGCATGCGCCAGAGAATCCGTCACGCCTGCACAAAAATTTGTCACCGCATCGCGCTCTATGCGCGCGAGCTCGGCGTTCAAGAATTTAAGGTCGAAGGGTGCATTATGGATAATTAGTTCAGCGCCTTCGATGAACCTTAGAAAATCCTCTACTTGGTCTTTGAAACGGGGCTTATCGGAGAGAAATTCCGTTGTTAAGCCATGCACATCCAGTGCACCTGGGTCGCTATCACGATCCGGATTCAGATATGTGTGGAAATGATTGCCTGTGACCGTACGGTTCAAGACCTCGACGGCACCAATTTCAATGACCCGGTGTCCTTGCGCAGGATCGAGTCCCGTTGTTTCAGTGTCGAGGATTATCCAACGCATACGATTCAAACCATTTAGTAAAAAATAACAATCAAGTATTGCTGAAGAGCATCATACCCCTCACATCTTGGCTCGCGCTTCTTCAACACCTCGGTTAGCCAAGAGATCCGCACGCTCGTTACCGGGATCACCCGCATGGCCTTTGACCCACTTCCAGGTGATCGTATGTCGGGCAACCTCCTCGTCCAAGCGCACCCAAAGATCAGCATTTTTCACTGGCTTTTTGTCAGCAGTACGCCACCCGCGTTGCTTCCAACCATGAATCCACTCTGTCATGCCCTTCATGACGTACTGTGAATCGACATGCAAAAGCACGTTGCAAGGACGCTTTAACGCTGCCAACGCCTCAATCACGGCGAGCATTTCCATCCGGTTATTGGTTGTCAGCGGCTCGCCACCATGGAGCGTCTTTTCGACAGCGCCCATTTTCAATAATGCACCCCAACCTCCAGGGCCGGGATTCCCCTTGCAAGCACCATCTGTCCAAATTTCAACTGCTTCTTCGTTTTGCATGCGCTCTGCTTAGTGATGGTCCGGGCGCTCAATGACCCGGTCAGTGTTGTGTTGAAGGGCAACGCCGGCCGCGCGGGCAGCCACTCGCTTAGACTGACGCGCCTTCCAGCGAGGAGTGAGTAGTCGCATACCTGGTACGCGCTTGACAGCAGAAACAACATACACGCCCCCACACACCGGCCACCAGCGATTACCGGCTTGCTCGGCAAATGAAAATCGCTCAATCCATTTTTTAGAAGAAAATGGCGGAACATAACAACCAAAATGACCAAGATCGATGTCAAATGAAAGAAGTTTGAACCAATCCTTTAACCGAGGGAGTGAAACCTGAGCATTTGCGGGGACAGGTAAGTAGTTTTTGCCCGGTAAACGATTGCGCGCTCCCCACAAGCTCCAAGGATTAAAGCCAGATAAGACAATTCGACCCTCCGGCACAAGCACACGATCCACTTCCCGCAGCACCTCGTGAGGGTGCTGCGTCAACTCCAAGCCATGAAATAACACTAATAAATCAATGCTTTGCGTTTCAAACGGCAAAAACTCAGGCTCGGCTTGGACCACTCCTGCCCAGTCATGCCCGTGGTCTTCTGCAGGCAGTGTTGCGCCGCAATATGCCTTAACCGGCATACGGTTAGCACGCAACAAATCCAACTCGGGCGTACCGAGCTGAATGGCGTTATAGCCAAACACATCCGCAACGATCGCGTCGAACCGAGCCTGCTCCCACTCACGGGCATATTGCCCAGAATCGGTTTGCAACCAGTCGCCGAGACTTACAATGGACGATTGTGTTGTTGACACGTGCTTCCCATAATTGAAGATGCCTGCTGAAAAAATAGCTACAAACCACCTTGAACCGGGCATTTACCCGATCAAGGCTTTTAGCGACAACTACATCTGGCTGCTAACCAACGGGCACGATGCTGCAGTCGTCGATCCGGGGCAGGCCGCGCCTGTATTCGACACCCTGCAGCACCATAATCTGACGCTCGTGAGTATTTTACTCACGCATCACCATCAGGACCATGTCGGCGGCGTATTAGATTTGGTTGCACATTCCGGAGCCCATGTATTCGGTCCTGCTAGTGAAGTACTGCCCGTCTGCAACACCCCCCTACAAGAGAACGACACAGTCAAAGATGCATCGCTTGGCTTACGACTAACCGTTCTAGATGTGCCCGGGCACACGTCCGGACACATCGCCTACGCGGGCACCTTCGGGGACGACCCCATACTCTTTTGTGGAGACACTCTATTTGCCGCAGGTTGTGGGCGGCTGTTCGAAGGTACGCCCGCCCAAATGGATGCGTCGATGGGGAAGCTTGCCGCCCTGCCACCACAAACCCGAGTCTATTGCGCACACGAGTACACTCTATCAAATATGCGCTGGGCGCGCACGGTTGAGCCTGACAATCAAGTACTCGCGCGCTGGCAACAAGCGGCACAAAAAGCACGCGACCAAGATCAACCCACGCTACCAAGCTCCATCGCACAGGAGCTCGCCTGCAATCCCTTTATGCGCACCCGGCACCCTGCGGTCGCGCAAGCCGCCGCCCAATGGGCACGACACGCACTGACAAGCCCTATCGAGGTCTTCGCTGCGCTGCGTGAGTGGAAAAACAACTTCCGTTGACGCTGATGCAAAAATTTCGAGCTCTTGTATATATCTTATTGGTGTGTCTAGCCGGCTGTGCAGGCCTTTCGGACAACAGTGGGCGCTTGGTCGCACAAGACACTTCCCGCACCATCGACCTGACCGTACCCGCTTTGGATGTTTGGGAGCGTATTCGCCGAGGCTACGCCATCCCTAATTTAAATACACCGTTAGTAGACAAATGGACGAGGTACTACGCATCACACCCCGAGGCGATGCAACGCATGGCGGGCCGCGCTGGCAAGTATTTGTATTACATCGTTGAAGAGATCAATCGGCGAGGTCTGCCGACCGAGTTGGCTTTACTCCCGTTTGTCGAGAGTGCATACAACCCAGTTGCCTACTCTAGCGCAAGGGCATCGGGTCTTTGGCAGTTCATCCCAAGTACAGGCACACAATTCAAGCTGAAACAAGATTGGTGGCACGATCAGCGACGTGATCCGATTGCCTCTACCAATGCCGCGCTGGACTACCTTTCGTATCTATTTGAGTTTCAAGGCGACTGGTACCTGGCACTCGCCTCCTACAACTGGGGTGAAGGATCGGTAAAGCGCGCGGTAACGCGCAACATGGCGGCCGGCAAGCCAACTGATTATCTATCTCTGAACATGCCAGACGAAACCCGCAACTATGTCCCAAAATTGCAGGCAATCAAAAATATTGTCGCAGACCCAGAGCGTTATGCAGTCATTCTGCCCCAGGTGAGTAACGAGCCTTATTTCGTGACGGTCAAGAAAACCGTCAACGTCGACTTTACGGTAGCAGCAGAATTGGCTGAAATGCCAATTGAGGATTTTGAGGCGCTCAACCCATCCTTTAATCAGTCTTTAATCTCCCCTCAAGAAGATCACGTCGTGATTTTGCCGCGAGACAAAGTCGATATCTTCAAAACAAATCTGGCGCAGTACAAGGGCGAGCTGTCGAGCTGGAAAATGTACGAAGCCCAGCAAGGCGAAACTCTGGCTTCGATCGCAGCAAAGTTCGGTATCCAGGAATCTCGGTTACGTGAGGCCAATCGTATTCCTGCAAGCGTAAGAAGTGCTGGCGACCAATCCCTGTTGATCCCAACCCCATCTGCACAGGGCATACGAATCACGCCGCAAATTGCTGCAGCACAAAACATACGAACCCACACGGTTGGTAAAGGCGAGTCTCTTGCTACGATCGCGCGGCGCTACGGCACGACAGTGGCCACACTGCGAGCACTGAACAATTTAAAATCGGACAGTGTTCGGGTTGGGATGAGACTACGCATCCCTGGCACAGGGTCTCGCAGTTAATCTACACTTCGTATATCTTTTATTTCACTTTTAGGACCAGTCCATGGGCTTTCTCTCAGGCAAACGCATTCTGATTACAGGCGTCATCTCCAATCGTTCGATCGCATACGGCATCGCCAAAGCGTGTCACGAACAAGGTGCCGAGCTCGCCTTTACGTTTGTAGGCGAGCGCTTTGAGGAGCGTGTCAAAGAATTCGCTGCAGAATTCGGCAGCAAAATCGTATTGCCCTGTGACGTGGCAGAAGACAGTCAAATCGAGGGAACCTTCACAGAGCTGGGTAAGCACTGGGACGGCCTCGATGGCTTGGTTCACTCAATTGGATTTGCGCCACGCGAAGCGATTGCAGGTCAGTTTCTTGACGGCCTATCCCGCGAAGCTTTTCGTATTGCCCATGATATTTCCTCTTACAGTTTTCCCGCCCTCGCGAAGGCTGCTCGCCCAATGATGAAAGGTCGCAATGGCGCCCTGCTTACCTTGACCTACCTTGGTGCAGAAAAGGCCATGACAAACTACAACACCATGGGCCTCGCTAAAGCTTCCCTAGAAGCATCGGTCCGTTACCTTGCAGCTAATCTAGGTCCAGAGGGCATCCGTTCAAACGGCATCTCGGCCGGTCCAATCAAGACGCTTGCAGCGAGCGGCATCAAAGACTTCTCTAGCATTTTGAAGTTTGTAGAGGCCAACGCTCCGATGCGTCGTAACGTCACGATTGAACAAGTGGGTAATGTTGCAGCGTTCCTACTGTCAGACCTCTCGGCCGGCGTAACCGGTGAAATCATTCACGTCGATTCAGGGTTCTCAAATATTGTTGCAGGCTTAAACGAGTAAGACTGCAACAACGGCTTGCGCGGTAACACCCGCAAGCCGTACCCGCTTCTTTCGGTTGGTTTGACCAGAAACCAGCTCAACCTGGCGCCTTGGCACCGAGAGCTGATCCGCGAGCCATGCTACCAATACGTCATTGGCACGATTCTCAATCGCTGGGGCGTTTAGCGCTAGTTTCAGTCGCCCATCATGCTCGCCGACCACGCGCGACACCTTCGCACCAGGCTGGCAGTGCAACAAAAGGTCCACACCTTCGTTGGAAGGAATCAACCATGAAGGGTTGATCGTCTTAGCGCCAGCCGAAGACATACATCAAGGCGCCACCAACCACGCCGGCGCCCAAAATTAAAAACATCGTGTTGATGCGCGTCAGCATGATCAGTGTCAAGGTGGTGAGCGCCAGCGCCGCTGACAAAAAACCATTAATTGCTCCCTGGGCCACTGCATACACACCCGAGCACATTAATCCGATCGCAATCGGCTCCATCGCATTTTGTACCGCACGTCGCCACGGACGCTCACCGATTCGGTGCCATAACCGCCCAACAGATAAACACAAAACGCTTGAAGGCAATAAGAAAGATAGCAAAACCACTGCCGCCCCGAGGAAGCCTTCAATCTTGTAGCCAAATATCACGACCATCAACATATTCGGACCAGGCGACAGCTGACCCATACTATAAATATGCACAAACTCCAGACGATCGAGTCCAAACCGCAACGCCAAGACGTTTTGCATTTCAGGCAACACAGCGGTGCCACCACCCACCGCAAGCACTGATAGCATGCTAAAGGTTAAAGCGAGCTGAAGTAAGACGCTCATTCTTTTTTCTCTGCGCTGATGTCTGTCAATCGAGAGGCCGGTCGATGCAGCCACAAACCGATCGGCACCATGATGAGCAGCACCGTCACAAGCGAGAGCTTAAAAAAACTCATACATACAAAGGTCGCAAGAATGACGGGGACTGACTTCAATCTTTTGAAATGCGGCCTACCGATACGCAGGGTGACCGATGCAATCAAACCTGTAGCGCCCGCTGACACCCCCGCCAACAGTACATTCGCAAGTGGATAGTCAGCGCCTTGGCTATACGCAACCGCAGCCGCCAGCACGAAACACACACCGGGTGAAATCAAGCCCATGACCGCAGCGAACGCACCCGCGAGTCCTCTAATACGATCACCAGATAACATCGCCAAGTTGACGGAATTCAAGCCTGGCATTGTTTGCCCCATGGCCAGAATCGCCATGAATTCATCGTTCGTGAGCCACTTACGCTTCTCGAGCAGCAAGCGGCGCTCGTATGCCATGATGCCACCACCAAAACTCACCAAGCCAATCAACAGAAATTCAAAAAAAATACTACGAATCTTTGGGATAGGCCGCTGGGGCACTGCTGGTGCATGATCTGGTGGCTGCAAAGCCTGCATAGGTCGAGATTGGGTCATGGAGTCGAAATTGTACTGCCGGCGCAAGACACGCCACGCCGTGCTCCTCAGACTATACTCAAAGCGACCCGACCACCAGTAATTTTTATCGTTAACAGACCATGAAGCTACCCGAACTCTCCGCCCTTGAACTGCGTCGCCTGATTGGCACGAAGACAATCTCGCCTGTCGAGTTAATGGATGCCTGTATTGCACGGATTGAGCAATACAACCCAGCGATCAATGCGATTACCGCGACCGACTTTGATCGCGCGCGCGCGACCGCAAAGCAGGCCGAGGCTGCGGTCATGCGCGGGGATAAACTTGGATTGCTGCACGGTCTGCCGCTAGGCGTGAAGGATCTGCAGGACACCAAAGACCTACTCACGACGTACGGCAATATTGGCCTGCGTGGGAATATTCCCTCGCAAGATAATAGTTTGGTCGCAAGACTGCGTGCGGCCGGAGCAATCGTCACCGCTAAAACCAACGTCCCCGACATGGGCGCAGGCGCCAACTCGCGCAATCCCGTCTGGGGAGCTACAGGTAACCCGTTCAATCCCACTCTGAATGCGGGAGGATCATCTGGAGGCTCCGCAGCGGCGCTCGCGACGGACCTTCTGCCAATCTGTACAGGCTCTGATACAGGCGGATCGCTACGCATCCCCGCAGCGATGTGTGGTGTGGTGGGTATGCGACCTTCCCCCGGCACAGTTGCCAATGACGGTCGCGCGCTAGGTTGGTCAGTCATATCCGTGTTGGGACCAATGGGTCGTACCGTCGCTGATACCGCATTTTTAATGAGTGGAAGCATCGGTCGCGATCCCATGGATCCTCTCGCTTATCCAGTCGATGGCTCAACAATTTGGCCAATGCGTCATATTGATCTTTCTAATCTGCGGATTGGTTACACCGAAGACTTTGGTATTTGCATTGTTGGTGAGGAGTACCGACGTGTATTCCGCAAACGTATGCAGGCTATCGCACCGATGGTTGAGTGTTGCGAACCGGTGGACTTAAATTTCGCTGAAGCGGATCGCGCGTTCGATATCTTACGTGCCGAGAATTTTGTCGCTGCGTTTGCGGATACCTGGCGCAAAAATCCAGAAAACCTAGGACCTAACATTCGCGCCAACATGGAGATCGCTGGTGCGATTACCTTGGCAGATCGCGCATGGGCACATCTCGAGCAATCACGCATCATGCGTGCCTTTGCCGCAGCGACAGAAAAATATGATTTGATCCTGTCACCCGTCGTTCCCGTTACACCATTCCCGTGGACCGAACTCTACGCTGCAAAAGTAGATAGCCATGCAATGAAGAACTACTATCACTGGCTAGGCTTGACGTATGTCGTGACGCTCGCGACGAACCCAACGATCGCCCTGCCTTGCGGTAGAGACGAACACAATATGCCGTTCGGACTGCAAGTCTCAGGCCGGCTCTATGAGGATGGGAAGCTGATGGCTGCGGCACACGCGCTCGAGCAAGCTTTTGCGGCCGATCCTGAGCTCTGCCGAGCAAAACCAGATATGGATGCGTTGAAAGTGGCACATCCTGAGCTGAAGTCAATCGTGACCCACCCGCCTATTTATGACGGAGCCCCCGCCCAAGCGGGTACCCCAGGCGTAGTCTAACGACGGCCCATGACCTCGGAGTTACGTTCGGGATCGGGCTGCGACACGAAGTGCGTCACACGCGCACCGTCTACCCCAAGATAAACATACATCATCTGGGCGTCATCGCCTGCAGCCATGTAGCGATAGCCCCAGATCCATTCTTCACTGCCAAAACCATCACGCGAAATGTTGGCGGGCGGCCCAAACTGGCAATGCACCATCTCTCGGGTCCAGACCTCCCCGTTGCTCATGACATTGAAACTTTGCATGTTCAGCACTTGCTGAGGTGCTTCAATCAAACCGCTCTTGGGAACTTGCACAGCGTACGCTGTCTCACCTTCGGGCTGTTGTGTCCAAATCATCCGACGCCCACCATCTTTGGTTGGACACGTCACAACGGGTTTGCCATATTGCTTCAACACATCTGCGATCGGTGTGCCCGGCTTGGCGCTAGAAACCTGAGCACACCCACTAAGACTTACGATTAGCGCTGCCAAGACAGTCATCACGCAAACAGATTTGGAAGCGATCGTTTTCATCATCATTTTTTAGTCAAAGTTGAACATGTGGCCGCTCTTTGCTGCTTTGGTGCGCAAATAGCCATCGTTATGTTCGTTAGAGGGGAAGATATGTGCGACGCGCTCCACCACATCAATTCCTTGCTTCGCGAGCGCAGCGACCTTCAGCGGGTTATTCGTCAACAGCTTCACTTGGCTCACACCGAGCAAATTAAGCATTTGTGCCGCTGGCAAATAATCACGCTCATCAGAGTCAAAACCTAGTTGAAGATTGGCATCGACGGTATCGAAGCCTGCGTCCTGCAACTGATAGGCACGCAACTTATTCACCAACCCAATGCCACGCCCCTCTTGTGCCAGATAGAGCAAGATTCCGCTGCCCGCTTTTGCGATTTCGCTAATCGCGCCGCGCAACTGATTGCCACAGTCACAACGCAGTGATCCCATGAGGTCGCCTGTAAAACATTCAGAGTGCATTCTGATCAAAACAGGCGCATCTGTCTTAAGTTCACCTACGACAATCGCGAGGTGCTCAATGCCACCATCTCGCGGACGAAACGCAACCACTTGCGCGTGTTCAGCGTCTTCTAGCGGGACCCGCGCGCGACTCACAATTCGCAAGGAGTGCGCTGCAGTCTTCATATAATTTTCGATCGCATCAGCTTCGACGCAGAACGCTGCGGAATTTTCTGCGCAATCGACAAGCACCGCAGCTGGAAGCAGGCGGGAAAGCTTCGCAAGTTTTACGCATGACATCTCAAGCGGCATCGCTTGATTCACGATTAATTCTGAAAGATTTGGCTGCGGCGCCTTTGCTGCAAGTGGATTCGCAAGATATTCAATCGTCGCAGCATCTAGACTGTCAGGTGCGCTGACCACACAGGTCGAGCGATCAGACTTATCAAGACCCAGCACATTCGCGCGTGTACCAGTCATTACCAACCGTGGAGTGCTGACACCCTGCGCTGCGAACAATCGTAGCACTTCAACGGATACCGCTTCGGTCGCTAGGATCAGCACACTCGCTGAGCCGGAGTACACGCGCACACCTGCGCCACGACGCAATTCAGATATCGCGCGGTCTACTTCTATAAGAGGGTCTGGCCTGAACAAGATGAACCTGCACTTTGAGAGATTAAGTCACGGCTTTGTAATTATGCCACTTTGCTGTAAATTTCTAGTGGATTACACCTATATCCTTTAACGCACTACGGCTTCCTTCACCTTGCCTCTCAACGCCCCTATCCCGCCGCTCCCCCCTGCCTTAGGAGCGCTCGATGCCCTTGCTTTTGTTCCCGCGGGCACGAAGGATGCCATGACGATCGTCGGTCAATTAGGTCAAACTTTGGATGGTCGGATCGCAACGATTACAGGGCATTCTCGCTATGTAAATGGGCCTGCCAGTCTGACCCATTTACACCGACTGCGCGCCTGCGTAGATGGGGTGCTCGTGGGCATCGGCACAGCACTAGCGGACGATCCGCAGCTGAACGTTCGCTTAACAAAAGGCAGAAATCCAGCACGAATCGTCCTAGATCCAGGTGCGCGCCTAGCCCCGACCGCGAAGGTTTGGCAGGAAGATGGCGCTCGGCGGATGTGGCTAGTTAGCAACACCCCATCCTCTCCAATCCCCCGGGGCGTAGAACTTGTCGTTCTGAATACACCCACCGGTCACATTGAGCCGAAGGAAATTATGCGCGCACTGCATGCGCGAGGCTTAAAGCGTGTGCTGATCGAAGGTGGCGCTGAAACTGTATCTCGTTTTATGCGAGCGGGCTGCCTTGATCGACTGCATTTGTTAGTTGCACCCATCGTTATGGGTTCGGGTCGCCCAGCGTTCAACCTGCCTGCTATACAAACCATGGACGAAGCAATTCGGCTACGCACGAAAGCATACGTACTCGAAGACGAGGTCGTGTACGACATCGACATGTCGTCTCAACGATTGCCGATCGACTTTAGCAATACCTCTGAAAAACGCTGAGCCGAATCAGCCCAGGTTGGCTGACTACGTGCAATGCGCCGTGCACCCATTGCTAGCGCATCACGCACTGCCCGATCGCCGACAAGTTTATGAAGTGCTAGCGCTAACGCGTCGACGTTGTCAGGCTCAACCAACAAGCCAGCATCGCCAGGCACCGTATCGGGAATCGCGCCACCCGTTGTTCCGACAACGGGTAACCCGTACGCGAGTGCCTCGGCATACGCCATACCAAATCCTTCGAAACGTGAAGCCAATACAAACACATCGGAGCGGGCATACAAACCCGCCAATGCTTCAGCAGAGACGGCACCCAGTATGGTGATGCGGTCGCGCAAGCCGAATTGACTCATGTCGTGGTCGAGCTGTCGCGGCGCCTCGATGTTTCGCGAGCGATCCCCTGCAATCGTCAAATGCCAGGGCAAATCTCTTATTTGATTGAGCGCAGGCAACAATATGTCAAAGCCTTTGCGTGGAATGATTGAGCCCACCGCTAGCAACGCAACGACAGCACTCTGTGAACCCTTCGCAAACACAGCGCGGTCTGTGCCTGGAATCACAGCCTTGATACGTTCAGGCGATACTTCAAAGTGCTGCGTCAAATCACGTGCAGTCGCGGGACTCGTCACAATCACTTGTGACGCATACTTAAGCGCCTGCTTTTCTGTTTCTTTGAGTTTTTCAGCTTGTGCTGCACTCAAACCCGCTTCGAAGGCTAGAGGGTGATGCACCAGCGCGATGACTGGGCGCCGCGCTGTGATTGCAGCGTCAATGTCGGCCATCACACCAAAGGCAAGTCCATCCACAACCACAGGTATGCCCGAGGGTAATGCGTCAATGTTTGCGTACGCGATTCGCAGAGTCTCGTCATCAGGAAACGGAAAGCCTTCCCCAAGACCGACTAAATCAACCTGCCAACCTAGAGAGCGTAAGCCCTCCATGATGCGTCGGTCATAGATATACCCCCCCGTCGGCGCACTTATATCGCCTGGGATTGCGAACGCGATTCGCTTCAACACCGCACGAGCCTAACGACCACAAGACGTCGCACTTAAAGAGCGGCTTCGTACCAAGCACGCGCGACATGCGATTCCGAGATCGTGACGCGGATCGCATGCAGCTCTTTGCTGTCACGTCCTAATTGTCCTGCTCGGGCTGCAACGGCTAACTGATCAAAAATATATTTTGTTAAAAATTCAGTGGTGGTGTTCACGCCTTTAAATTCTGCTCGATCGTCCAGGTTGGAATAATTTAAGGGCTTCAATGTCGCTTTCAACACATCGAGGGCACATCCAATGTCGACGACGATGCCATTGCTATCGAGCGTTTTAGAAATGAATGCAGCATCCACCACGAATGTTGCGCCGTGCAAAGCCTGCGCAGGCCCGAATACCGCCCCGCGAAACGAATGCGCAATCATGATGTGGTCACGAACTTCAACTGTAAACATGGCAGGTCCTTAGAGGTAATCGATCGGTTGGCACAACACCCCACTGTGCCCATCAAAAATCTCGGGCAACTTCGCGGGCAATTCAAGAAATTTAATCGGCTCAGCAAGCAACACGTCAAGCCTTGCGTCATGAAGCATCGTCAGCGCAGCACCTAAACGACGCTTGTACGTCCAGCGTGGCCTGCGCGATGCGGACACATGCCCAACCTGACTAGATTGCAAACACAATTGACGGCTATGGAACGCTCCACCCAGTGGCGCAACGACGCTCTTGGACCCGTACCAACTTAGTTCTAGTACGGTTGACTCCTCACCCGCCAAACCGAGAGCGGTCGTCAATCCCGCTTGTGTCGCACTGCAATGAAATACGAGATCACAATCGGTTGGAGCCTCGCTAGGCTGCGCAAAACCAACACCTAGGGCATTCGCAGTGGCGGAGCGCTCCGGATTAATGTCTACCAGGGTCACGCTAGCGCCAGGTAGGTGACCGCACAAAAATGAGATCAAGCAACCCACAACACCACCGCCAACAATCGCGATGCGGTCGCCCGGCCCGACCTTTGCATCCCAAACCGCATTCAGCGCGGTCTCCATGTTGGCCGCCAAGACCGCGCGCATTGGCGGGACACCCTCCGGGACTAACGACACGGCATCAGTTGAAATATTAAAGATATCTTGATGAGGTGTAAGACTGAAGACATACTTGCCGATCAGCTCTGCGGGACCCGATTGGACTTGACCGACGGTTGCGTACCCATACTTCACCGGAAAGGGAAAGGCTCCCCCCATGAAAGGTGCGCGCATGCGTTCGTACTCTGCCTGCGGCACCTCACCCCGAAAAATAAGGGACTCGGTTCCGCGACTCAGGGCACTAAATGCTGAGTGCACCTGCACTTGGTTCGAACCGCTAGGTGGCAAAGGTTCGGTTTGGAGCGCCACCGCACCAGGCGCAACATACCAAAGGGCCGTCGCGTCTTGCACGGCAGATAATTTAGTTTGCGGGGATGCCACGAGACGTTCCTGGGGTTTTATCGATGAGCAACAGGTCTGTGCCCTATACTTCGCGAGCATGGACCGACAGTATAAGTGAGCGCTAGCCGTTCGTTTGGAAATTTTGTGAACAACCCCACAGTACCTGCAATTCAACTGCGCCGAATTCTATTCGCGACGCTTGCCATAAGCACGTTTATTTTCTTAATGTGGCTCATGCATCGCGCCCTCGGGCCAGCAGTTTCTCCACTCACACACGTCGCCATTCTCGTTCTGTTCGCTTTGACACTCCCCTGGATGGTGATCGGTTTCTGGAATGCAACGATTGGTTTCATTATCTGCCGCTTCGTTCGGGAGCCGTTAGCGTTAGTCGTACCCGACGCTTTGCATGCAAACAGCTCAGCGCCAATCACCCTATCGACTGCGCTGCTGCTTTGTATCCGCAATGAGACACCCGAGCGACTCGAGCGCAATATTGAAGTCATGTTGACGGGTTTAAAAGGACCCGAGATCGCCCCACACATCCATCTTTATGTATTGAGCGACACGGATAACCAACAGATAGGCGAACAAGAACAAGCTTGTTTCGATGCGATGCAATCTCGCTGGGGGCAGAGCATCGCCATCACCTACCGCAGGCGCACCGACAACAAAGGCTACAAAGCCGGCAATATTGCTGACTTTTGCGAGCGCTGGGGCGGTCAGCACGACATCGCCATCACGCTCGACGCCGACAGCTTCATGACCGGGGGAGCGATCAAGCGCTTAATCCGGATCATGCAAGCGACGCCAAAGCTCGGCATTCTTCAGGGATTGGTCGTCGGACTCCCCTCAACCAGCGGCTTTACGCGACTCTTTCAGTATGGGATGCGACTCGGCATGCGCTCATACACCATGGGGTCAGCCTGGTGGCAATCTGATTGTGGGCCCTATTGGGGACACAACGCCGCGATTCGTCTTGCCCCGTTTATTGCGCATTGCAATCTACCCTCTCTGCCCGGCCCGAGCGGTACCACCCGCCATATTTTGAGTCACGATCAAATTGAAGCGGTGCTGATGCGTAAGGCGGGCTTCGACGTGCGTGTGATTCCACAGGAAGACGAAAGCTGGGAAGAAAACCCACCCACCCTCGTCGAATACATTCGACGAGATCTGCGCTGGTGCGAAGGAAACTTGCAATACGTTCACTTGCTCCGCTTGCCTGGCCTGCTCTTTATGAGCCGGTATCAGCTGTGCGTTGCAATTTTTATGTTCTTAGGGTCGCCCGCCTGGATCGCATTGCTCACACTCGGTATTGTGAGTGCGTGTTTTAGCGCTGACTCGAGTCAAATCATGGACGGTTCATATGGTGTCGTATTAATGATTGCGACGTTAACCATGTGGTACCTACCAAAGATCGCTGGTGCCGCAGATGTCATTTCGCGCGCCAGTGAGCGCAAGCGTTTCGGTGGTGGCTGGCGCTTTGCAACCGGCTTCACGCTAGAGATGATTTTTTCCATGTTGATGACTCCCATCACCTGGCTGAACCATACGATGTTTATGACGGGTCTAGTCTTCGGTCGCAAAGCAGGCTGGGGTGCCCAGGCTCGCGATGACCACTCCATCCCCTTAAGCACTGCAATCAAACAATTTTGGCCGCACACTATTTTGGGGCTCGCGGGTGTAGTTGGCTTACTCGCATCACACCCTCACCTCTTACCTTACGCGTTTTTCGCGCTAGGGGGGCTAATCCTTTCCATTCCAATAGCTGTCCTCACTTCACTACCGAACTTTGGGGCAGCCCTCATACAACATAGGCTCTTAAGTCTGCCCGAAGAGATTCATCCACCGGAAGCACTGAAGTCCCTGCATTTACGGGCGCTCTCATGACGCTCCCTGGGCTTTACCGTCGCGTCTTACGTCAGCTCGGGCCAGACCAACGCACAGGCTGGGGATTAGCCGTCACAAACGTCTGCTTGGCGATCGCATTATTCGCGGAGCCTATTTTGTTCGGCCGCGTAATTGACACACTTTCGAAAGGCGTCAGCCAATCCACAGGACAGCTGTGGGATCGCGTCGTACCACTTTTATTCGCTTGGACAGGATTTGGACTATTCACAATTACTGCCGGCGCAGCGATCGCATTGCTTTCAGACCGACTTGCACATCGTCGCAGGCATGCCGTACTCGCCGACTACTTCGAGCACGTTTTGCTTCTTCCGCTATCGCAGCATTCACGTACACACTCTGGTCGTGCAATGAAAGTGATGGTGCAGGGCACGGACACCTTATGGTGGTTATGGCTTAGTTTTTTTCGGGACAACTTGGCTGCCCTAGTTTCTCTGTTCGTATTGATTCCGGTCGCACTCTATATCAACTGGCGTCTTGCCTGGGTCTTAATCGTCCTGTGTGTGATTTTTGCGCTCTTCACGCATTTCATTCTTACTCGTACGCAAACCCTACAACAGCAAGTTGAATCGCATCACTCCGATCTAGCAGAGCGTGCCTCAGATACTCTGGGCAATGTAGCACTCGTGCAAAGCTTTGCGCGCGTCAAACACGAGGTCGAGGGCCTGAGAGGCATTAGTCAACGCGTACTCGGCGCACAACTGCCTGTGCTCTCTTGGTGGGCAATCATGACGATGCTCACCCGTTCTGCAACCACGCTCACCATTTTATGTATTGTGGTGCTTGGAGCTTGGCTCTTTACGCGAGACCTGATCAGCGTAGGTGAAATCGTGACCTTTATTGCCTTTGCGAGTTTGGTCATTGGCAAACTTGAACAAGTTGTGTCTTTCATCAATAGACTCGCGATGGACGCTCCAAAACTACGAGATTTTTTCGAGGTGTTGGATACCCGCCCTCTTATTCGCGATTCGGCAGACGCCATCGATCCTGGAAGACTTAAAGGCAAAATTTCCTTTAAAGACGTGTCATTCTCTTACGATGGCAAACGCACCGCCATCGACAATTTAAGCTTCACTGTACAACCTGGACAAACGATCGCCCTGGTGGGTGCCTCGGGTGCCGGTAAAACAACGGCGCTCAGTCTTTTGTATCGGGCTTTCGATCCGCAGACAGGCCTGATCACCGTAGATGATCAAGATATTCGCCACTATCAGCTTATGGCTCTGCGTCGAAACATCGGTGTCGTGTTTCAGGAGCCCCTACTCTTTAACCGTTCGATCGCCGAGAACCTTCGGATTGGTAGCCCAGATGCAACGGACGAAGAGCTGCTGCAAGCCTGCGCACGCGCTCAGGCACTTGAGTTCATTGAGCGCCAACCACTGGGGCTAGAAACAAATATCGGTGAACGCGGTCGTGCACTCTCTGGTGGAGAGCGCCAGCGCCTGTCCATTGCTCGGGTCATCCTTAAGGATCCACCCATCCTGATTCTTGACGAAGCTACCAGCGCCTTGGATGGAACCACAGAACTCAAGTTGATGGAAGCGCTCGAGGAAGTGACCCGCAATCGCACCACGCTTGTCATCGCGCACAGACTGAGTACGATCAGACACGCCGACATGATTATGGTGATGGAAGACGGACGTGTGCTCGAGACGGGCTCGTTCGACGCCCTTTACGCCAGGCATGGTCGCTTCACTGAAATAGTCAACGCCCAGTTCAACGAAAACAAATCAAAGAGTCCTGCATGAGCGAATTTTCATCCCAATGGCTAGCGATGCGCGAACCGGCAGACCACCGCTCACGCAATAAGGCGTTGCGCGAGCAGCTTAATGCAATGCTGACGCTTTCGCGCACCAGCGATAGTCCGCCCCTGCGGATCATTGATCTTGGGTCCGGCACAGGATCTAACCTGCGCGGCCTCGCTCCTCACCTGGATGGAGATCAACACTGGACACTGATCGACTATGACCCAAAACTTATCGAGGCCGCAGGTTTTGCGCTCAAAGAATGGGCCGACAGCGTCGAATCGAGTAGCAATCCAACGCTGCACCTAAAAAAAGCTGGCAAACACATTCAAGTCGATTTTCTATGCACAGATTTGTCTAAAAATATCGAAACGATTCTGGAGCAGCCTGCGGATCTTGTCACGGCAGCTGCGTTCTTTGATCTGGTCGCAGAATCTTGGCTCGACCGCTTTTGCTCAGCGCTCTGTACGCCTCTCTATACGGTACTGACCTACGACGGATCAGAGCAGTGGTTACCCAAACACCCGGCTGATGATCAGGCGCTTCGGGCTTTCCATGCACATCAAGCAACCGATAAGGGATTTGGCTCAGCCGCAGGCCCGAAGGCGGTCGACATTATGCAAAGGCGATTGCTGGACTACGGGTTTCAGGTCAGCATTGCCCCAAGCCCTTGGGAACTTGACCGTACCCATGACGCAGACTTGATACACGCTCTCGCCACAGGTAGCGCACAAGCCGTCGGTGAAACGGGTCTACTTAATGCCACTACGCTTGCCTCTTGGAAGGCGGCTCGCCAAGAGGCCCAAGCCTGCATGATTGGGCACTGGGATCTCTTGGCTACATTTAGTAGCTAAGGTCCTACACGACCTTATTACTTAACGTCCCTACGCGATCGACGATCACCTCAACGACCTCACCAGACTGCAAGAACCGAGGTGGCTTGCGACTAAAGCCGACGCCTTCTGGCGTACCCGTCGCAATGACATCGCCGGCGGATAGCGCCGTAAACGCAGAGATATATTCGATTAATTTAGGAATCGAAAAAATCATGGTCTCGAACGCAGCGTGCTGCATGACCTCGCCCGCCACCTTGGTCGTAATAGTGAGCTTATCAAGCGGCCCAACTTCATCTTCCGTCACCAAGCAAGGGCCGATCGAGCTAGAGCGATAAAAATTCTTACCTTGATCGAGTGTGCGTTGAAACTGATAGTCACGTACCGATCCATCCATAAAACACGTGTAGCCGGCGACATACTGCCAAGCATCCTTTGCGTTGACATTGCGCGCATCTTTACTCAACACGACCGCAATCTCACCTTCAAAATCATACTCAGGCGACAAGCTTGGCTTTTCGAAATCCTGTCCGTGGGCAACCAAGGCAGCGGGGATCTTGATAAAGGTGCGCGGATACTCCGGCGGCTTATGGCCTGCCTCTGCAGCATGCGCCGCGTAGTTCAACCCGACACAATGCACGGTGACAGGTTCGAGATACAAAGGCAAATATTCGATATCGGTCTCTTTGAAATCGCCGGCACTGGCCGCTTGTACGACTTTACGCGCGGCTTTCCAGCCGTCTTTGCGTACCAATTGCAACAGTGTCGGATACTCAGCACCCAAGCGGGACCCAAGATCGATGATGGTCTGATCATCACGCAAGACTCCGAAAGAGTTTCGCCCCTGATATACATAGCTCAGATATTTCATTTATTTTCCCTTTAAGTCGCTGAACTGCTTTTTTGGAATATATTAGGCCACAAACCACCGTTGGTCACTCAGGCAAAGCTATGGCACCTAAACTCCCTCGTGATAATGCACAAACAGCTGGCCAATTTATTGAGGCGACGCATGGAGATGAGGATGCCAAGCAGTATGGCGAATCCTACCATCTAGCCTTTGCTGATCATGCGTTTCTGAGTCGCCCAGAAGTTCGTGGGATTCGCTTTGAACTCGAACTACTCAAGCCCGACTTGACTCTACGCGAGAGAGCCATTGATCACACCATCGTCGTCTTTGGTTCAGCACGCTTTGTGAGCAAAGCAGAGGCCGAAGAAATGGTGCTAGTGGCGTCTGACGATAACGTACGCTTAAAAGCCAACACCGCTCTAGAGAACAGCAAGCACTACGAGTCTGCGCGCGAATTTGGTCACTTGGTGGCACGCTACAACCAGACACAATCGGATCCACATAGCCGCTTGCATATCTGTACTGGTGGAGGGCCCGGTATTATGGAAGCGGCTAACCGAGGGGCATTCGAATCAGGCGACTTAACAATTGGTCTGAATATCAGCTTGCCGCGCGAGCAAAATCCAAATCCTTACATCACACCGGGCTTGGCGTTTCGGTTCCACTACTTTGCGCTACGCAAAATGCACTTTGTCATGCGTGCGCGAGCGATCGTGGTCTACCCTGGAGGCTTCGGCTCTTTTGATGAGCTATTCGAAGTGCTGACCCTAATACAAACAAAGAAGATCGAACCCCTCCCTGTTATTTTGGTTGATGCGCTACATTGGCAGACAATCGTCCGATTCGACCTCTTAGTCAATCAAGAGCTTATTGGCATAAACGATCTTAAGATCATTCATTTCGTCGACACAGCAAGCGAAGCTTGGTCCATCATCCAAGACTGGTACACGCTCACTGAATAAATCAATGTGTTGTGTCGGTGTTGATGTTGTTGAGTTGCCAGTCACGTCTGAACGACTCCCGATAACTAAAGCGCTCGGCCGGGTGCACACTCACGGCCAATTCGACAAGCTCATCACGCTCATCCAGGTAGCGACGGGCAATCCACAAACCAGCAGTACGCGCAGAGACCCCTAGTTGCTTAGCGAGCTGTGCGTTGAGCACCATCGCGCGGATCTCCTGCTGGACAGCCTTAATCGTGCAATTGAACTGCTTCTCTAGCATGCGATAGAGGGGCTCACGCATTGCGCCTTTCACACTGTCTAATGAACGAAATCTAGGGGCAATATAAACATCCGTCAAACATATTGGCTGCGTCTGACCGTCTTGATAGCGCAAACCTTCGATATGTAACCAAGTCTCGCCTCGATTAACATCCAACAATTTCGCAAGCGCACCATCAACATGCAAGAGTTGCGAGGCCGTCACCTGCAGCGTTGTCTCGCTCGCATACTGTCGTAAGTCAGTGATTCCAGTCATCGTTTGCGTATATTGTTTAACCGGGCGTTGCGCTAAAACTCGGCTACCCACGCCTGGCTGTCGGACAACCAAGCCTTGATGCACTAACTGCTTGACTGCCTCGCGTACCGTAAACCGTGACACACCAAACTGTGCGCAAAGTTCGAACTCCGTGGGGAGCAAACTGCCAACGCCGTACCGGCCACTCTCGATCTCGTCAAAGAGCGTGCGGGCGACCTGCACATAACGCGGGACGGATAAAGAAGACTCCACTCTAGACATTACAAAACCTATTCATTAGAACAACGTGTCTTACAAGACGGCGTGATCGCGTAAAAACTTGATCTGCTCTGCCGTGAACCCAGCACCGGTTAGTAATGCGTCTGTATCCGCACCCATCTCCGGTGCGGCGTGCAATGGTGCAGGGTCTCCAGAGCAACGAATCGGCGCAGCGACACCCAGGACCTCGGAGCCGTCTGCTCGCGCAGTTTTCACGACGCCTTGTCGAGAGTGCACAAACGGGTTGTCTAGTGCCTGCGCAACATCATAGACCGGCGATGCGGGCACCTTTCCAGCAAATTTTTTCATCCAGTTTGCGGTCGTATCCGTCAATGTCACACTCTCGATATCAGCATTAAACTGATCACGATTCTCCAAACGTGCTTTGTAAGAGCTGTATTCAGGCCGTTGAGCCCATTCGGGTTTGCCAAGCTCCTTGGCTAGAACGGGCCAAAACTTTTCTTTATTACACATGATGAAAAGCCAGCCGTCTTTTGTCGGATACAACTGACTTGGTACGAGCGACGGGTGCCCTGAACGCGGGGCTCTACCCGTGACATGACCGCCATTCAAATACCAAGTCGCAAGGTAGGCCAAATTATGCATCGCAACATCAAACAGGCTTGTGTCGATATCACGGCCAATACCCGAGGTGCGTGCACCCAGCACGCCAGACACAAGCCCCAAGGCGGCTGTCGTTCCGGTCATCAAATCAATCATTGACAAACCGAAACGCGAGGGCGGGCCGTCGGGCTCACCGGTGAGCGACAAATAGCCGGCCTCTGCTTGCATCAAATAGTCATACCCCGGCCAGGCGGCACGCTCACCTTCACGACCATAGGCCGAGAGATGCACGCATACGATATCCTTGCGAATGTGCTTCAGCGCATCGTAGGTCAGCCCTAACTTGGCCGGCAAATCGCCACGCAGGTTATTGAACACGGCATCCGCATGCTCAACAAGCTTATGCAATACCTCACGACCGGCCTCTTGCTTGAGATCAAGACGCACGCTCTTTTTATTTCTATTGAACGCTTGATAAAAGTGACTATCGCCAGGACCAAAGTAATGCGGACCGACCGCACGACCGACGTCGCCACCATCGTGAGGATTTTCAATCTTGATCACTTCTGCACCTAAATCGGCCAGGTGCTGGGTTGAGAACGGTCCTGCACCATACTGCTCAATAGCCAGGATCCGCATCCCTTGGAGGGGCAAACTCATATTGGGTTCCTTGCGATCAGCTGTTTAGCGATGATGATGCGCTGCATCTCGTTCGTGCCTTCACCTATCGTCAATAAAGGCGCGTCACGATAGAAGCGTTCAACCAAGTACTCTTTGGAATAGCCGTAACCACCATGCACGCGCATCGCTTCCATACTGTTTTCAAGCGCAGATTCGGTTGCGAACAACTTCGCCATACCGGCTTCCATGTCGCAACGCTCTCCACGGTCGTAGGCCTCTGCGGCACGCATGGTCAAGAGCCTTGAGGCTTCGGTTCGGGTCGCCATGTCCCCCAATTTCAGCTGGATGGCCTGATGCTCACAAATCTGCTTACCAAAGGTTTTGCGTTGCTGCGAGTATTTCACTGCTTCGTTCAACGCCGCTTGCGCTACACCCACACCGCGCGCAGCAACGTTAATCCGCCCAAGCTCCAAGCCATTGAGAATCATCTGTAAGCCCTTGCCTTCTTTGCCACCGATGAGCTGGCTCGCCGGCACCCGACACTGATCAAACACGAGCTCGGCCGAATCAATCCCTTTATATCCAAGCTTTTCTAGCTTACGGCTCGCGCGAAACGCATCGCTCTTTTCAACGAGAAACAAGCTCATGCCTTTATGGCGTGGACTCGCATTTGGATCCGTCTTGACCAACACAGCAAAGCAGTTGCCGTAGATACCATTAGAAATCCACATCTTGTTGCCATGGATAATGTAGTCGTCACCATCGCGCACAGCGGTCGTACGAATCGCTTGAAGATCTGTACCACAATCGGGCTCAGTCAATGCAATGCCGCCACGCAGTTCCCCTGTCGCAAAACGTGGCAAGAAGGCACGCT
>JACCED010126371.1_pt1 | contig 30297 bp, 32 predicted proteins | sample 7455021 | NCBI WGS metagenome assembly JACCED01 (sample SAMN15323456, study PRJNA562643) | freshwater metagenome | isolation source: river surface water | place: USA:Blue River Watershed | collected 2017-08-19 | reverse complement strand
TTCCAAACCGGTGTTTATTTTCCGGATATTTATGAAAAATTATGTTAGACTTAACAGTTTAAGTATTTTCCAAACCGGTGTTTATTTTCCGGATATTTATGAAAAATGATGTTAGACTTAACAGTTTAAGTATTTTCCAAACCGGTGTTTATTTTGGAAAATAATAACACAAACAAATTTTATAAATTTCATAATTTTATCAAATAATTTAATCAAAAAAGTTCAATAATCAGGTCCATCAGAGGAGGAGGAACTTAGAGTTCATCCTACTTCTTCTTGGAAGCCTTAATCAGATTGCTCTTTTGCGTCTCCAACTCTTCAATGTCCCTCTTTCGCTTACCGAGTTCAATCGTCAGCTCTTGGTTCTCCTTGCTCAAACGCACGTTCGTGTTTTCGAGTGAGCGAACTTCCGTCTCCAATGCAACAATTCGAGTCGCTTTTGAGCGCGTCTCCATTTGGTGAGCTTCAACCTTCTTCTTTTCAGAATCGTGGATGTATCTTACCAAACTTCCGATGTTGCTCTTTGCGAGAAGGTCATAGCTGGTCTCCCCACGCGCATTAGCGATTGTCAGAAGACATCCATAATCAATGAGAAACTGTGCAATTTCTGGTCTTCCCAGAAGAATCGCAGTATGTAAGAGAGTATTTCCATAAATATCGCGGTTGGAAGCTATATCGTTCAGGGAAATCTTAGTAGAAAGTCTCTCAACTTCTGACCTATTTCCAGCCAAAATTGCTGTTCGCATTTGGTCTACAATCTGTGATTGAGGAACGAAACTGCTTCCAAAACTATAATATGTGCTTGTGCTTGTTCTTGACATCTTTTTATATCACTAAAAAAGCGATAAATAAAAAAATCAATTTTTATTTTAAGTTTTATAAAAGATAAAAGAGAAAATATTTATTTTCTCTTTGCCAAATACTTGGCTTTCTTCATTTCATAATATTCACGAATGCTTTTATCAGTAATAGCAGACGCGTATAAGTCTCCAAGAACTGGATTTGATAAATTCTGTCGTCGATGTTCTTTTCCTCGATTCTGGCTGTCAATTTTTCCCTTCAAGTGCAATAATGCCAATTGAATCAATGCGCTGTCGCGATTTTTTTGACAAGGAGAATGTGCGACGATAAGCTCATAAAGTGTTTTTCCATGCTCAAATTCCGGTTGAACAAAGAAGCCAGAAAAATGGTCATGGACTTTGGTCATCAAACTTTCACCAATTTTATTTCCAGAAGTAAATGCATCTTGTATACTGCTTTCAAGATGTAACTTGTATCCATGCATTGTGGCTTCATCATGTTCTTTTTTCAATTCTAAAAGCTTTTTTTCAATAGATTCAATTTCATGCTTCAACCTGTTTGCATCAGAATAAGCCTGTTTTGAAGCATCTTTTTTCGATTGAATTTCATCTGCTTTTCCAATAGGATTTTTTTGTCTAAGACTTTCCAGACATTTCTTCCATTCAGGATTTTCAGGAACCATAACTTTTCCTTCTTCTCCTAATTTTGGTGGATTTTCAGGAACTGTCATTGATTCATTTTTGAAACCTTTTAATAAAGCGTTTTTATAGTTTTTTATTTGAGACATTTGTCTTATAAATCAAATAAAAATCTATGTATATTTACAATCAATTTTTAATAAAAATCAATTTTTATTTTACCAAAATATTGGACTAATAATAAGCCAAATGATAATAAAATACAAGCCACAAGGTCAAACACTCGGACAGCTCACGCGCGAAGTCCAAGAAGAAGCAAAAGATAAAATATGCTATATTGGGCGCCTCGATCCACTCGCCAGTGGTCTCGTCTGTTTTTTAGTTGGAGACGAGTGTATAAGTTCAAGGAGCCGTCTCCATTCAGACAAAACCTACTGTTTTAACCTTATTCTCGGAATATCTACCGACACCGGAGATGCGCTCGGGCTCATTCAAAAAATGAGCGCTGTTGATTTGGGCGCAGTAAGCGTAGCCAACATTGTAAAAAAATACAATAACTACACATATGAGCAAGAATATCCGATGTATAGTTCATATGAGATTCGAGTGGGGGGCCTCAAAAAACCGCTCTGGTATTTCGCGAAAAATGGGATTCCCATTGATAAAATCCCGACACATTCGATAACAATCCATCAGATTGAACCGAATGGTGAGCCGACGCTTATTACAAGCGCCTCATATTTTATCCAACAGGTCGAGCAAGTTGTTGAGGAGAAGTCCCGCCTCCGGAAAGATGAAGTCATCGCGCAATATCGCGCGCTGGGTCCGATATCGTTGGTTGCGATTCCACTAATCGCAAAAGTCAGTGGTGGCGCCTATATCCGGCGCCTTTGCGAAGACATTGGCGCGGAATATGGAATTCCAGCGATGGCTGATTCAATAGAAAGAGTCGCCTACAATTTTCCTCAGTAAAAATTGATTTATTTTCGAATCGATTGTTTCTTATAATAAAATCTCACAATGGCTACTCAACAACAACAAACATTCAACATTATGGAAGCAATCATCGATATGATGTCCGGAAAAGCGGACCTCCTTATGACGATTCACAATGTTCATGCGAGGCTGTATGAAAAATACAAGACCGAGATGAGCGACCCGTCAAAAAGGGACGATATAATTCGTCAATTGAAGAAGGCTTTCCGTCATATTGAGAGCGAGTATGACAATATTTATCGCATTTTTCGCGGGTCCGGTGAATACCTCATTTGGTCCCTGAAATCGCGCGATGAGATTCTCCAAGGCTTAGATTCACTTCAAACTTACGAGGACTATTTGAGGAACGGAAAGAAGCCGAATATGGTCGAATATTGTATAATGTTCCCGAATATTGATGCTGACCTCCAACTTCCAAAGGAGAAGACAGTCCTTGAAAAAATCATTGAGATGCTCAATGCGCGTGATTTGACGTTCATTTCTGATAGCGCGACAGTCGATGGAAATAGGACGGCAATTCAATTCTTGATTCAAGAAAATCAACTTGATTTATTGCGCCGGATTCACGATTTATCAAGCATTCCTCTTTCCACAAAAACCGTCCAAACTAATCAGACGTGCTCTGACCTTGCGATGTCGACCGGAAATTGCGAGATGGTAGAATTTGTTATTAGCAACAGCTTTATATCACAGATTCGCTCTCTACACAACCAGATTGATACACTCAAAGGAACACAGGTGACCCTATATGATGACATTCGCCGTTTGCGAACTGATAATCAATTGTTGCGAAATGAAAATGAATCATCTCGTCTTAGTCGTCAGATGAACAAGATTAAGTCGTATCTCCTCTTTTTCATGATTATTTACTTCATGTTTTTCCGTTAAAAAAATCAATTATCTGGAATTGGAGGGCGAGTGTTAGTGGAAAACGGATTGCGAAATTGATGTAGAGGGATGAATATCCACTATAAAATCCCTTTAACCCATTATTATTTATAATTTCTTTTACAACGCCCCCCAATGAAACCGCCCGATTGTTGAGCAAGTTGTGGGTGTGTCTTGCGCGAATTACGTCGAACGGGCTACATAAAATGGTCGCCGGTATATTCAAGGCGGACCCTATTATGAAATCTTCCACGAACTTCGACTTTGCGAAAAGACGATGTTCCGGTCGGACAGAGAAATACCCGCCCAGTATTGTCCCAGTATAGACCGCGTTCCTCAGGGCCATTGGGACCATCAGGCTCCCCACATTCTTGCGAACAATATCCGCATACGAAATCTTCCGGTTTTCCAGATTCATTTGCTTGAATGATTGGATGGCGAGTATTGGTCCTAAAAAGGCCCCGTCTATCAAACCGGCCCCGAATGCGGACTGATATTTGGACGCTCCCCTTCGCTCCAATTCATGAAAAGCATAGTATTTGAGGGCCATCTGTGGGGTTATGCTCGAAAGACCGACCAGCCCCCCTCGAAACAAGACCTTATAACCATTCTTTTGTATAGTTTGATAAATGGCGGTTGTGTTCGATGCCGATTGTAGATGTTGTTTGAGAAAATCGAGGGGGAGTGTTATGCTATAACCGACTGCTCCGGCGAGTGCGCCAGATAAAATTGCATCCATAATTATAAACAAATATTTATATTTTGTATCGCGGTTTAAAAAATACAGGCTTGTTATCTTATATCTATGGAAAAGTTCGAAAATGCGCTTAAACAAGTGGATAATCCCGATTTCCAAACGAATGGAAAAGTCGCTTTATATAAAGAGGGGTCCGAATTGATAAAAGACCCCCGCTATGATTTCAAAACTAAAAAGAAACTTATAAAACAGATATTGTTCTTTTATCCGGATGATTCAAAACTATATCATAAAATGGGCGCATTATATGAAGGGAAAGACCCCGAGAAGCAATTGTGGTGGTATAAGCTATCATATAACTCAAAACCCGACTATTTTGAGAATTTGCTCCCACTCTGTCGTATACTCTTTAATAAAAAGCTCTATCGGGAGCTCGTCAATTTGAACAAGGATAACCTATTTGAGCAATTTCTGGGAGACCAAGAGTTCTTACATTACTACTTTTTTAGCCAGAAGCTGAGCAAATTACATAAAGACATTTTGCGGTGTGTTTTACAACGCGTCAAAGACGGTTCAGTTGTAAAATGCTCAACGAAGGAGCAGATGAATCTCAAATTCGAGAACTATTTCTATTTGGGGTCCATCTATTTTAGTTTGGGTGATGTAATGAGTGGTCTCAAATATACTGAAAAAGCGTATGAGTTGAGCATTAAATTCAACCTCTATTCATATCAATTGAGCACATATATGTCAGTAATGTGTATATATGATTATTTCCTTTATGACCATAAAGAGTATATTAGGAAGGCGCGTGAGCTTGAATCAATGTATGTGGTCGATTCGTCGAAGAGGTTCAATCCAAAAATTGGTAGAAGTGGGACCAGAAAGATTCGGGTCGGGTATGTATCAAGTGATTTCAATCTCCATGTCGTCTCACATTTCATCCTTCCGATATTGCGCAATCACGACCTCCGCCGATTCGAACTCTATTTATACATCAATTTGGAGGAAATCCATGAATATTATAGAGAACTTCCAGCATTCAAGCGTCTCATATTAAATGCAGATGATTACATCGTCGCTGAGTTAATACAGAAGGATGCGATTGATATTTTGATTGATTTGAATGGGAACACGCTTAATAATAGGCTTGGCGTTTTCGCTTATAATCCGGCCCCTATTCAAATGACATATCTTGGCCATCCAAGTAGCACATTTATGAAGAGTATCCAATATAAGATTGTGGATTCGATAACTAACCCGCTTGATAGTATTCAGTATCATACGGAAGAACTACTCCGGATGAAAGGATGCTTCTTGCTTTATGAACATCATATCCAGTATAGCCCCGCTATTACGCATCGCCCGTCGAACCGTCGCGAAATCGTCTTCGGCTCTTTCAACAAGGAATCGAAAAACTCTGAGTATATATTGGAAATATGGGGTCGCGTATTGCGCGAAGTGGAAAACTCCAAGATTAAAATAAAGCTCGACAGCTTCGACAACGCAGAGGCGCGTCTTGCGTATTACGCCGAGAAAATGAATGTTTCCCCCGATAGAATAATAATACTGACGAAATTACACGACAGGGCCTATATGGAGCTGTTTGTGGATGTCGATATCCTTCTCGATACATCGCCTTATAGTGGAACTACAACGACGTGTCATTCCCTCTATCATTCACTCCCAATAATTACCCTCTATAATAAGGACTATCACAGTCATAATGTCAGCGCATCACTTCTGATACATGCGGGTCTGGAACGGATGGTTGCAAAAACGCCGGATGAGTATGTTGAAATTGCGAAATATATGGTTGAGAATATTGATTGGTTTAATGAATATAAGAGGGGAATCCGTGATAAATTTTTGGCGCTTATGAATCCGAGACGTTTCATGAGTGAGTATGAAGGGATGTTGGGGTCCCTTGTTCAAAAACACGCGATGTGATAATTATGTAATTAGTATTTTGCGAAAATCACTTACTTTACCGTAATATTTAGAGACTTTCGTATTTCTCAAGTATTTTTTGAAAATAAAATGCTTCAAATTATTATATTTTGGTGGTATATTCATTTCAAAATCATTATTATCATTCATCATGTATACTAAAATTGTAAATTTACATTTTATTTTACAATTATTTTCAAATTGATACATATCATTGTAAAGTTTATCGTGGTCCAATTTCTTAAATACATCATACATCATTGTGTTTAGAAAAATAACATCTAATTTTTCATCTGTTATTATATCCATGAATCTTTTTCCTCTTCGATTCATAGTATCAATTAAATTATTATTTATGTTTGAATAATTCATATCTGGCTTATCACTTGTGTTTTTTATAAGGTCATGATGGAAAAATTCGGTATAAGGATAGTATTGTGAAATTACTTTATTTCTATGATTATATTCTAATTTTTTTGTAAAATTTATAAAATCGGTTCTAATTAAATCATTTATATATTCAAATATATTTAAGGAATTTATAAGCAACCAATCGAATGGTAATGACATTTTTCGTAAGTTTAACATATTCAAATTCATAGCTGGATGACAATTTACACCGATTGGTATATATGTATATTTCATAAATCTTATAATATAATTTTATAAATTATCTCAAAAAAAATTGAAATATTCAATAATAATAAAATAGTCGATAATACAAAATGGATACATATACTATACAAACACTTAAAGAACAGTATTTATTACATCAGAACTATCAAAAGGAAAGAATGAAAATATTGTCATCTGTAAAAGTCCGAATGGCTGGAATTCCGGAGGATATTAGTGAAAATATGATTAAATTCATTCTTCATGCGAATGGTGATACTACGTCGCGCTGGAATAATAAAACTGGCGATTTAGTCTCAGAAAAAGAAGGTAAGCAAGAATGTAAATGTTTTACAAGTAGCGGTCCAATCAGTTTCACTCCATCCTCAAATTGGGATGTATTATATTGTTTGGATTCTCGTCAATGGTTTCAGGATAAATTTATTCTATATAAAATAAATTTATCAAAAAATTCAGAAGAATGGAAAAACATCAAAGTTAGTAAAAAGCAAACTTTTGATAATCAAGCAAAACAAGGAAGAAGACCACGCATTGGATGGAACAATTTGTTTTCCCAAATTGAGCAACATTGCGAAAAAGTATTCGAAGGAAACATCTTCAATTTGGTAATCAATCCTCTTTTAGCAACAGAGGAACTATCCGATTTGCGATTAGGTGAATAATTGGAACCGACACTGAATTTCCCACTAATTGGTATAAACTGGAATCCGATAATTGCGGTAATTGAAATGTTTTTGGAAATCCCTGTAAATTAAAACATTCGCGGGGAGTAATTTTCCGAATTCCATGACTATCCTTTATAATTGGAACATTGTGTCCTCCACTTCCCATATTTGCGGTTAGTGTTGGGCATTCCATACTCTTATTTTCTCTCACATAAACGCGCCTGTATTGATATACTGTATTTTGTTTTATAACATCCTTATGTAATAAGTCCCATATTTTGGATGTGCTATTATAATAATATTTTGGATTTATATCGGTTTCTAAAAATTCCTGTATTCCTCTTTTTTCAATAATTGGAAAATCAAGGCTGAAATTATCATATACCGTTTTTGATTTCATACATACAATATAAATTCTTTCGCGATGATGTGGAATTCCAGTTATTTCTGCTGTATTCAATATCTTATATTTTATATAATACCCTCTCTGTTCCAAATTCGTTTTTATTATTTCAAATGTTTTCTTATCATCATGTGAAACCAAATTTTTTACATTTTCTAAAATAACGCATTTTGGATTATGATAATCTATAATCGAAAGAAGTTTCCAAAATACATTTGAACGACTATCTTCGAACCCATTTTGATGTCCTGCTATACTGAAAGGTTGACAATTATGAACAATTGTATTCATTACAACATAACTATTATCATTTTCAACCTCAAAATTATATACAGGTATATTAATCGTATTTTCTTTTATTATTTTAAATGGAGCAAACCAGACATAATTATTTTCTATAAAAGATGTTATTCTTCTTTTTAATTGTAAAATTCCTCTTATACAATAAGTGTCTTTTTGATTAACTGTTCGTCCTTCAATAACGCATGTTTTTGGACGAATACATTTATTTATTGAAAATATATGACCTAATTTTAAATATAATCTTTGTAGTCCATATGCTAAATTTAATGAGACAGTTGTAATTTGTAATACATTATTATCATTAACACATCCATCAGCTTTCATATAACCATTTATAAATTCTTGAATAAAATCATTTGGTGCATCTTGAACCCATTCTGGTATTAATTTACCGTGTGCATATATTCCAAATTGTTTAAAAATATTATACCAAATAAAATTTGAACATCCAAATTTTTTACATTTTTCAGAATCACATTTTTTATCAGTAATTGGAATTATATTATTTATTTTTTCAAATATTTCTTTTTCATTTTTATTATTTATTACGAAACGTATTTCGTATTCACCATTTCCTTCTTCTATCCAACCATTTCCAATAAAATATCCTATAATAAACCAATAATCGAATTTATCGAACTTAATTATTATTTTTTCATTTTTATATTGATTTATTTCTTTTTCAAATGTAAATTCCGGAATAATTGAATTACTATTTATAACCATTCCAAAATAATCATTTTTAGTGAGTTCATTTGCTTTTTTCCATTGTGGATTTCCAAATTGATTTCTTCCTTTTTTTTCCCTAATATAAAATGGATGTTCTTCAGTCGCGACGATTGATTCTGGATGATATTTAATTTTAATCTTATACAATTCACCATTGTATATCTTTCTTTGTAAATTTAAAATATTATTAAACATTCCTGTATGAGTTAATAATTTATCAGTTATTTCAACATCTTCAATATTTTTATATCCGTTATAAGTTAGAATCGGTGTTCCTTCTATAAAACATGGGAATCCCGCAGTTAAAATATCATGTCGAGGTATATCAGTTTCATCCACTTGATGTAAATCGGATAGTGTTAATTTATGTTGAAAATTCATATCGTATATTTTCTTCGATGACTCAATCATATCATTGGAAAAAACAACCTCTACATTTCCAGTATTGATGAATGAATATGAAAATGCTCCTGTTCCAGAAAATAAATCAATCATTTTTAATTTATTCTTCGGGGCCTCAAATTTTTCAATTAATTTAACTATTTCCTCTTTCTTTTTATTACTGTAATTCGATATTCCTCGTTCCTTACAGATTTGAATCAATTCATTCTTAGTTTTGTCCATGTTATAATTGTTATTATTTTAATTTTTTGAAATTAAAACAATCAATTTTTATTTCGATGAATATTTCGAGTTCGGAACCGAAATCGAATATAAAACTTTTCGTCTATTATACATAAAATAGCATGGACATCATAAAAAGCAAGTGTTATCAAATAATAATGACTGGATTAAATGAATGTATGCGCCTCTATTTTGAGAACGGTCCCCGAAGTTCGAAGAAAACGGATAATCTGAACAAAATGATAATAGATTATCTTAGCGTATATTTTTCCAATTTACATAACATCGATGACTACTCTCTGATAACGGAGTATAACTTACAATGCGCAAATTTCTCCGAGCAGAAGAAATGCGACATCGTAGTATGTTATAAAAACGCCCCATACATAGTATTTCCCCTCAAATTTGTAATGACCTCTTATTTAAAGAACCGCAACAATTATTTTGAGAATATAACCGGTGAGGTTTATCTTCTGAAACACTCTAATCCCGAGTTGAAAATAATCCCCATCAATTTCATTTTGGATAAAATCCCGAACCTAACAAATGACAAAAAGATAAAGAATTTTGAAATAATAACACACGAAAATAGTTTTAACGTGTATTCGACGCTTGTTAAGAGTGGAATCATTTATGATATTTACAATGTCATCATCAAAACAGAGCACGTGTGTCAGATTGGGGACAAATATGACCGGCCTCCTTTAATAACCGATATCATCGAGAACAAATCACTTTATGATATTATTAATGGCTTGTAGGTCCGGCTGAAAGTGAAAGCGGAACCGTTTTCAGAATAGTCGAAGACACATTAATCCATCCATTATTTTTAGCACTGCTATTCTTTTTTATGTAATCCATGTTATTTTTTATTGTATCAATAATGAAATCAATATCTTCTGTTCGCGCCGGTTCAATACACAAGCACGATATATGAAGCGCCGGCGCTTCCACACGGAACGTCAGACCCTTCGGTTCAAAGAAGACTGGCATATAAATGACCATTTCTTTCTTTGAGATGTTGAGAGACTGCGTCCGGCCGTATGAATACCACTCCGGATAAACGACGCGCCCACAGTCCCTCTTTGCAAGTTCGCCCTTGTTTTCCATAAGGAACGCGTGTGTAAGCGGGTTTTGGGTCTTGAAGGCGCCCTCTGGAATGATTGACCCTTCATGATAAGGAAAAATCGCGAACTTGTCCTTCTTCGCGGTTATGACCTTCTTCCAGCATGGTTCTTCGTATAGTTTGGTGGGGTGAATGAAGATATTGTCGCGGAGTGTGGCTATCCCATTATAAATATTACAGATGTCGCCGAGCGTTTTCGTGTTGGGTGTCGCATCGTAATGGAGAAGGTGGAGCCGATTTTCCTTACGGAGTAGTGCATCATATGCGATTAGCTGGTCATTGTAGGTAAGGGTGGCCTTTGGGGCCTTCGTCAAGACCGTTATACAACAATAGACCGACGCGTCATCAAAGACTTTCCGGTCCTTGAAATCAATGATTTCCCTGATGAACCGGTTCTCGAAGAGGTATTTCCGGAAATGCGTGGATGATTTGTTGTGTAAATAGGTGTTCGGTGTAATTGCGACCATTGCTCCATCGTCTTCTAAGAGGTCGATACATTTCATAAGGAAAACGTAGTAGAGGTCAATATTTCCAGCTTTAAATATGGGCCACGTCTGGCGGATGAATTGCGTGTATTCGGTGGGTAATTCTTGAATTTTGATATAGGGAGGATTGAGTATGATGCTGGAATATTTTGTGGGGGTGTCGGGGGTGTATTTGAGGAAGTCAGTGGCGCGTTTATTCAAATTGGGGCTGGGGGCAATTGAGGCCATATATTCCGGCTTGATATCGAAAACGTCGATTCTGTTGTATAAATTGAGAGGGATGTATTTGAGGAGGTTTCCGGTTCCGACTGATGGTTCGAGGAGTGTTCGCGGAGAGGAGACGAGTTCCGTTAATTTGATCGCCATGAGTTTGGAAATGTCATCGGGGGTGAATATATCACATCGGTCATAATTTTGTAAATAGTCGGTTTCGTCTTTTGTTTTGGTAATATGGACCGCATCGAGGAGTTCAATAATTTCCTCTTTTCTCTTTTTATAAACACCTGATATATTTTTCTCTTTACAGATTAGGAGAAGTTCATCCCTTCTTTTTGCTTGGAGTGAGGTCATGTTTAATTATATAAGTATATTTAAACATTTCTAAATCAATTTTTTTACGGATTATATATAATGATTCAGATATTGATAAAAATTCTAAATAAATTATTTATCTAAATGCTGACATAATCGCGCCAATTAATTCACAAAACTTAATTATTCCACCTAAAATTAAACCAGTCGTCTGAACTACTTCAACTGGATTAGGTAAAGTACCTGTCATAGCCATACCTTGAACAATACCCGATGCTGGACTACTACTTGCAACTACTTGAATTTCGCGGATACTTCTACGAAGTTCTTCAACTTTTTGTTTTGGAGTCAAAGATTTAAAACGTTTATTCGATGTACTAAGAAGTATATTAATTTGATTTTTAATTCTCTTTTTCATATCTCGTTGTCTTTCTGTTCCGTAAGTTATATGAAATCTTCTTAAAACATTATCAAGTAATGTATCAAAATTTATACGTTTAATAAATGATAATATATTCACAAAATATCTAATTTCTGGATTATTTTGAAATAGATTTTCTATTGAATTATTAGGAATGAAAGGTTCTACTGTATTATCAGTTAAATTCTCTACTTGATTAGTAGAAGTTAAATTTGGATTAGTAGAAGTTAAATTTGGATTAGTAGAAGTTAAATTCTGCACAATTTTCGCAATATAGCTGTTTAATATATAATTTGAAATTATTGGAAGAATATCATAGAACAAATAAAAAAATAATCGTGTCATATACAATGAGTCAATGTTGTCAATCTGTCTTGTATCTGGTGGAAAATCTCTCTTACAAATATCAATATACTGAGTATAAAAACCTAATAATATTTCTGGACTTATTTCTGTCATTGTTTTACTTACTATATTTTCACCATTAATTGTATAACATTTAATCATTCCTCCAATGAATTGTTTCTCATTTTGACTAACCTGATGGCGATATGTATTAAAAACAACAAATTCATAATAATAATTACTATCGCGAGGAATCTTAAAACCGTTCGGTCCAAAAAAAATGTGTGGCTCACCAAAATCTCGTCTTGTTTGTTTTATAATAAGTTGGTTTGTTTCATGTAAAATTCGTGGCTTTACATAACCCAGTGGAATTATAACTTTGAATTCAGACTTAGAAAGAGAACCAAATGACCATGCTCCCCCTTTCATAATCTTCTTATCATACTCCTTTCGATAAGGACCATGAATCTTCCCAGATGGATGTTCGTGTAAATATATAACTGTTCCAACTTTCCTTTTTTCAAGGAATTTTTGGGCCGCCAATTTTGGACTCTTCTCTGAAACTTGCTTTTTTGATTTCGATTTGTGAATACTGAATATTCTCATTATTTTATAATGAGAATTTATTTTCAACTTATAAAATATGGACAAAATAATTATACCTCCTTGGGTAAAAACTTCAAACTATCGAACGATGACTGATGGAAAAAAAGAAAAGGCTGTAAATGGAAGTAAAAAATACCAGTATGAATGGATGGTCGAAGAAATAAATGAATTTTACGAGGCGCTTTCAATGAAAGATGAAGTTGAATTGAGAGACGAGGCTGTCGGTCTTATTAGAACATACCAGCAATTTATGGGTTCAAAGCGCGTTTGTAAATTATGGGAAAAAGTAAAAGGCGATGTCAATAAAGTATTTCCGACTAAGAAAATATTTTTGAAGGCATTCAAAAAATGGAAAATTAAGAAGACTAAGAAAAAACAGGCGCTCGGAGTAGAGGCTCACCATTTGTTGAAATATTTGTAATTTTTGAATCAACTTAAAAAGAATTGCCTATTATAAATAATATAAAATGTTCAAACAATTATTGACATCATTATTCATCAGACGCGCTCCTATCTTTTTGGGCCGTTGGAAACTGAAATATGAAGAGCAACAAATAAACCAGTGCGTTCTATGGGCGAATAAAGACAACTGCGGTTGTTGCCAAATAGAACCGCCTATTACTGATGAAGATGTTAGCGATGAGTTCTATTTACCTTACATAATATAATTATATTTCTATTTGCTTTACGGAAAATAGAAATATAATTATAGTTATCTAGATTTTAGTTTATTATAAATAATAAACTAAAATGTACATAATATAATTATATAGTGTATGCGAATTTAAGAAGCTTCTTTGGAGTTTGTGCGTCCGGCAGTTTAAGAAGTTTCTCGATTTCTGAATTTCTCCAACTGAGATAATCATATTTTCCTCTAACTGGTAAATATTGTAATTTGTGATATTTCCAGTCAACTTCTTCTAATTTATCGATAAATTCAGACTTTACTCCGGAGGAGATGATGTCATCTTTCGACATATACGCATATTTTATTTTAGGTTTCTTGTATTTTTTGAGCCAATTTTCAAATACTTTCATTGCGAGGCGCATGTCGCTTGTTTGGTGTGGATGATATTTCGCTCGGTTTTTCATTGTGTTTATTACGCTGAATTAATAGGCTGGACTCCGGAAGCGGATGAGTTGGATTGTTCTGTTGGCGGTTTTTTCGTCTTTGAAGCCGGTTCCTTTCATTGTCCAGTTTGGATGGCGGTCTGAGTATATCTATAAATCACGTAGTGATTTATAGATCTAGAGTTTCTATATGATTAAGTCATATAGAAACTGTAAAGTTCCATCACGTGTTTATAAAATAATATGATTTTATTATTTTGTAAAAATCAAAAATTATTATTCAATAAAATATGATTTTCTCATTATTTACGAAGAAGAAAAAGAACACTGATTACAATGAGATGGATGCGTTCGTTGAAAAAGAGTATTGCGATGATATAAAAGAGACCGCTGTCGTCTCGGATGAAGAAGAACAGAAACAAGAAAACAAAGAAGACGCCGTAAAGAAAGCCAGAGATTTATTGAAAGAAGCGATAAAAATTTTTACGTGATAATAGTATGGAGAATATTATTTATAGAGTCCGAGGACAGATGACAGTCATATTCAAATGTTTTAATTTAGTAGATGATTGCGTCCTCTACTTATACAATCAAACGCTCAAACAAGGTCTTAAAGTCGCGATGACCACAAAATCAGTCGAAGTCTTCAATATTAGTTCCGGTGAAAAATACGAGGACAAAAATAATAAGAGTGGTCTTGTTCAATTACACGGCGCCTTCTATTGGATTAGTCTCGACGCTCAGAACCAAAACTTAGCTTTGGGAGTAGGTGAGCCTCGTTTAGAGACGATGATATATCAATACAATTTCCAGAAAGAGGACAAGTCATTCTTAGAAAATCTCATCTATTTACACAAAGATAAGGATTCCGTTAAAATACTAAAAATGCTGGTTGACCCAATAACAGACAAAATTCCATTGAGCGTTAAAAACACAGATGACCTAACTATTCTCGACATCGCCAAACAAAAATACATGCCCAAGTCCAATTTATCCGTCATCTCTCAAAAGTTATATGATTGTATATCAGGTAAGAAGTTTGTCCTCAACGATAAAGATTTCCCAGAATTTTCGGATGCGATTGAGCACAGCATTGCGACAAAAGGCCTCTGGTGTAATACTACTCTCGCAAATAAAAGTAAGGAGTTCAATAAAGATAAGCCCAATCTTTTAGAAACGTATCTCCGTATTACTCTCGGGAGGAATAATGGAGAATCGCCCGGAATACCGTATGTTATGGAAATTTGGCCTCCATCCCATTACTCACCAATCCATAATCACGCAAATGCGAACGCCATCATACGCGTTTTACACGGCGCCATCCATGTCAAGCTCTTCGCCTTTTTATGCGAAGAAAAAGACGGAATTAAGCCATTCGCTGAGGCCGACTTCAAGAAGGACGATATTACATGGATAAGTCCCACTCTCAACCAGACGCACCAACTCGTGAATATTGGAAAGCCGACATGTATAACTATCCAATGTTATATGTATGATGAAGCGAATAAATCGCATTATGATTATTTTGATTACATCGACGGCGACGGTAATAAGCAACAGTATGAACCCGACTCCGACATGGACTTCGTAGAATTCCGAGAGCTAATGAAAAAGGAGTGGTCTAAGCGCAAATTCAAATAATACAGTAATCCCCCAAAGTAATCTCTCCCTCCTCTAATATTTGAGTCCTCCAATTGAATAAAACATCTATCGCATATGTGTTGATATCAATCCGCCTGAATAAATCCCCATCCAAAAATATTAAATTACCGCGCCGGAGTTCAAACTTGGAAATCGCATTCTGACTGACATATAAAACTGTCGTAGTCATTCCGTGCTGTTCAATTATATTCGTTTTATTCTCAATATAGTATATTTTCTTTCCCACACGCAAGTAATCATTAACTTCACGACACGGATATAACAAAATCTCAACCTCCTTTACGAAAAATTTTTGGTTTCGTATTTCCATTTTAACAATCGAATAATTATGGAGGCCCTTACATAAACATTCGAAGTCCCCATTTTCCATTATTCGGAACGGCAAATGATAAGTATACATATATGTCTCCACAGAATTTATACTAAAATTTATAATTGTTGGTAAATCAATTCTCTCAAATTCTGAATATATAAAAGGGTCCGTTTCATCATAGAGTTCCTCGTATTTCCACAAGAAAACACTCATTATATTCTGTGATGAGCGGATGATATATAAATGAGGTAGCGTCGGATGATATACTAATTTAATTTCATAACCTTCTGGATAACGGACAACCGTCTGATTGACTATAATACCGCCACGTGAAAATATCAAAGACTGTATTTCCAGACCGGCATCGGGACCGTCATCGGTTAATTTGCTAACAACCATCCTCGATTTATTTGGATGAAATTCCATATGATAAATCTCGCTACCAAAGTCCAATCGGTCGATGTATCTGTTGGAGTAAGCATCCCAGAACATAACTGTCCCCTTTCGCGTCGCAGACACAATACAATCGTATAATCCATCAGACCTTACCATATCAGGAATGCTCCTTGTCATAATGACATCATTTTCAACAAGATAATCTTGGAAGAATTTGATATAGATTCCATTTTCTATAAATAGGGCCATCGTATTTTTGACGGCGCAAAGAATCTGGATGTTTATCAATTTGCGATGGTCCATATATGATTCCATAAGTTCATTCCTTATTCTTTTTGGTAACGCATTATAAAGTCTTTCACAACATGCGCCGTTATTCATTGAAAGCATTATTTTTTCCCAGAGTTCGCTCGGTAAATACATTTTAGATAATATTTACAATATAATATCTAAAAACTTTTATATTTACAATTTTTTTATGAAGTTGTAGCCGTGCCTACACATATCATCTACTGTGTAGTGCGCCTCCCATCCAATCTCGAGAAGTGCCTTCTCAGAATTCGCATAAACGACCGCCAAATCACCATCTCTCCTATCAGTAAACTCATAATTCAATTTAATGCTATTCACGCGCTCAAATGCGCTGATTAATTCCAGAACGGTTGTCCCATTACCAGTCCCCAGATTGTAAGTATTTATTCCGGCTCCCTCCAATTTATTCAACGACGCAATATGTCCGCGCGCCAAATCGACAACGTGGATGAAATCGCGGATACATGTTCCGTCGCGGGTATCGTAGTCATTTCCGAAGATGCGCAACTTCTCCAATTTTCCGGAGGACACTTTGAGTAAATATGGGAATAAGTTATTGGGCGTATCATTCGGGTTTTCTCCGATGAGGCCCGATGGGTGCGCCCCGATAGGATTGAAATATCGCAAAATGACGACGGACCAAGAATTGTCGGATTTATACAAATCTTCCAATATATTCTCTAACATATACTTTGTTTTTCCGTATGGATTCGTTATTCCATTTCCGGTGGGCGCATCTTCACGGACAGGATAATCGTTCGTCCCATAAACGGTCGCCGATGATGAAAATATAATTCTTTTACAGTCATGGTTGGCCATAACTTGTAATAGAGTTATTGTTCCACCCACGTTATTATCGTAATATTCGAGAGGGGTCTTTATACTTTCGCCCACAGCTTTGAGTGATGCGAAATGTATGACAGCGTATATTGAATTATTCACAAATATATTCTCTAATTGTAGGCTGTTTCTTATATCAATATTACAGTATTTCAAACGTGATTTATCAGTTATTTTCGCGATTTCAATTATTTTTGTGAAAACATTAATTGAACTATTCACTAAATTGTCAATAATGATAACATTGAAACCACTATTTAATAATTCGACGACCGTGTGAGAACCGATGAACCCAAGACCTCCTGAAACTAAAATAGTTTTCATAATATATCATACTTAAAAAAAATAGGATATTATTCGTTATGAATATATTATTACTTCTGAATTGCTTCTTATTCGTAATTACTCTATCGGAATATCTGATATGTATGAAATATATTAATTACGAATATGAGTATAAAAACGCGTGGTTCAATATATTGTTGAGTGTTTCACTGACGCCTTCTTATTTCATTTTGCTAATTAAAGATGTCAATCGCAACAAATTACGCGAATATGCGAAGCCAGAAAATCGTATTCAGCTCTTCTATCCATTTGCAACTGGCCTCTTATATACAATTGAAACAATCATGCTATTTTACGCCCTGAATACTCTAACGCTCAGTTATTACACTATTTTGCGCTCCGGATTTATCCTATTCAACATCCCATTTTTCAAGTATCTCCTACATAAGAAAATAACCGCCATTTATTTGTCGAGCTGTGTATTGCTGGTAATTTCACATGTCATTATTATTATGAATTACGCTAATACGCAACCAAGCTCATCACTTCCAATAAATACGCTTATTATTTTCATTTCGTGTTTCTTGAACGCGACTTATAACAATATCATTGAATATTCTGTCAAGAAATACAAGATTCCGAATATCGACTTCCAAATATTTTTCCAGATAACGTATTTCCTTTTTATTATCGGCCCGTCCATCTATTATACGGTTCAAGATTTACCACCTGTCGATGGGCTAACAATGGTCCTCTACGCCCTTATTGCTCTCGGGCTCCAAATGTATATGTATAACAAGATTTACATATTGAATAATCGGAACGACTTCATTCCGGCGAATATACTTTTGAGCAGTTTGGACCTGTTGCGAAGGATTATCCAACTATTATTTTCGTTCTTGTTCTTTGATGATCAGTTCGATAGCTACGTAGTGTTATCATTGTTCTTCTTTGCGGTTTCGAGCTTTATGTTATTATATCAATACTTTCGTGATAATCGAATGATTCGACATGTTGAGTTGGAAGATGTTGAAGTCAAGTAGTTGGTTGAAAGATGCGATTTTGGATAATAATAAAAAATATTTTTCTTATTATTATATTATGAGTTTGATTACACAGTTTAAGCAGTCCGTTATAAAATCAGCAGTCAATAACACATGTGTTCTGCGCCACGGTCTCAATGCGAACTATTATTTCAATCACAACCGGCCCATCATGGGATTGAAGGAAGGTTTCGCCGCCGGATACGACTCGATTACTGGTATCCGGAGATGAAGCAACTTATGATGGCGCCACTTCATACAAGAACCCCTGATTCTTGACTAATTTTCGGTTCGTGCTCGTTGTTTGAATAAAAATCCGGTATTTTTCCAGATGTGCTGGTTTAATCTTGGCGCGAGTATCTCCAATTCCCGCCATCGTCCGCGCGACTTCCCCTTCATATAAATCACCTGTCTCCTTATTCATCAAAACAATCTCCTTCTGTGGTTGAATAATCTCCGGTTTGATGAACTCATAGAAACCGCGCCCTTTAACAAAATGAATCCGCATCAATTCACAAAAGGCCTTTATTTCAATATCATCATCCACATTGAAGACCTGAAATTTAGTCGGATTACACGGAACAAGCTCGGCCTCACCATCCAAGGTTGGACGTGCCTCTCCTGTCCTCCTCCGCGAATATCTATCATGGAAACGGTCCGGATTCATTTCTGATTCAATTTCGGTTCTCGATTTTTTACCGAGGATAGTATCAAACATCAGGCGAAGCGAAGAATTTATTCCACCCTCCCGCGCTTGAACTTCGGACTGGAAGTTTAGCAATTTGCTCTCGTCATATTGACGATAACAAACCGCTTGAATCATATCAACTATGTAGGAAAACTGGTTCAAGAACAGATGATAACCATTCGTTATCTGGGACACTTTCGAATAAAAATTGTATGATTCTCTTTCTCCGCGGTTCAAGCATTGGATTGAATAAACTTGGATATTTCGGTTCGCCAATTTTTCCGCCTCCTCTTTCCAATCGAGCTTCTCCGGATTCTCATTCCTCTCGTGTGGAGGCGCGTCTCCAATAAGAACGAGGCTTTTCATAGTTGCGTCGGGCCTCCACGACAACCCGCGGACCCTATTCAAAACGAGCTCATAACATTCTGGGTAATCACCTCCGTATGTGTCCGGCGTTTCTTGAATGAATTTCTTGATTTGCGCCTTATCATTCGTGAAATCCAAGATTGATATGACTTTATCTCCGTCGCAATAGTCGCCGTGAGCAATAATTGACAGGCGCAATTCTGGAATCTCATCGAACAGTCGTGTGGCGACTTTCTCAATATTCCTCCTAACATCGGAAATACAAGAGCTCATTGAGCCAGTCGTATCAAAAGAGAAGACCACATCTGATTTAACGACATTGGTTTCTTTGGATTCTTTGGGTTCAAGCAAATGAATTTCTGGGGCGTCTTCTGTGATTGATGCGTCCGATTGGAGGAGCCACGTCGCCCTACACAATGGACACGTCGTATGCGAAGATTCCAACCAAAGCCGGATACACTCTTTATGAAAATAGTTCTTACACGTCATAACACAGCTCGTAAGTTCTTCTCCTTCTTTCATTTCCTCAAAGCAAACGGAGCAGTCTCCTTCTGGGGTTGCTGTTGGAGAGGGAGCCGGAGAAGATTTCTTCTCGAATCGATTGCGCCAAGACATAGCGCAAACATCGAATAATTTATCATTCCAGTTTGCGGAATTCTTCTGTAAATCAGTCGCAATCTCCATTTGGATGGCCACACGCGCAATCAAGAACAATAAGTGCTTACAGAAGCCTTTGCGCTTCATTTGGTCCGGACAGGAACACGAGAATTCCGTCGTCGATAATACTTGCTCATAAATATTATTACTGCTACCGCGAACGCGGAATGAGAACAGTTTTTCAGTTTTCTCTGTCGCAGATAGTAGATATATTCTTTCGGATAGCGATTTTTTCAAACGCAACATTTTTTTATAAATAATTGGTGGATTCTTTTAAGTTAAGAATAATGAAAAAAAGTATTTGAATAATTATGGACTCGAAAACATTCATCATAGACCTCATCGACAAACAGATGAACGCCGTTTTGGAAACCTTTTGCTTCGACGCCGATTTTATCAAAATCCTCAAATCCCATAATCACGAAATCATCGTTAAATTTCCTGTCCAATTGGATAATGGAACTATTGAAATCTTTAAGGGATACCGCGTCCAGCATAACAATTGGCTTGGTCCGTATAAGGGTGGTCTCCGATTCGCGGAGGATGTCTATTTAGATGAATTCAAGGCTCTCTCTTTCTGGATGACTATCAAATGCGCGATTCACAATCTTCCATTCGGTGGTGGTAAAGGAGGAATCAAATACAGCCCGAAGGACTATTCTGAGTCCGAAAACAAGCGGATTGTTCAGGCGTATTGTCGCAAAATTGCGAATTTCATTGGACCCGCCGTCGATATTCCGGCCCCCGATATGGGAAGCACCAGCAAACACATGGACTGGATGACGGCGGAATATCAGAAAGTAAGCAATAATCCACTGGTGTATAGTATTATGACGGGAAAATCAACGTCATTCAGGGGAAGCCAAGGGCGCGACAGGGCCACAGGGCTGGGCGTTTTCTACAATATACGCCTCTGGTTTGAGAATATATTCAAGGAATCATTGGAGAAGAAGACGTATATTATTCAGGGGTTCGGGAATGTGGGCTCATGGACGGCGAAATATTTGAATGAAGCCGGAGCCGTTTGTTTGGCGGTAGGAGATTACACTGGCTACTATTTACTGACGGCTCGATTTTATGAAGTGTATGTGTTTTCGGATATTCTCAAACTCAAAGAGTTGAAGGACCTTCATACAAAATTCGAAGGCGTCCAGAAAGTGGAGATTTCCCAGTTCTGGGAAGTAGAAGCTGATATTGTTATTCCGGCCGCGATGGAGCTACAAATTACGGAGGAAGTCGCGCGTAAAATGAATTGTAGGTTGCTCGTGGAGGGCGCGAATGGGCCGACTGTTATGGAAGCCGACCGCGTGTTCGTTGAGAGAGGAATCGAGGTCATTCCGGATGTTTTGTGTAATAGTGGTGGTGTTATGGTGAGCTACTTTGAATGGCTACAAAACCGGTCGAATGATTATTGGGGATTGGAAAAAGTTGAGCAGAAATTGGAGGAAATAATGGGGAAAACGTTTCGGGATTTTTTGAGGATAAAGGAAGGTTCGAAAGAGCAAATTAGTAATAGAAGTGCGGTTTATAAATTGGGACTCGATAATTTATGGAATGCATACGCGGTCAAGAGAGATTGAGTATTGAGAAAAATTGAAGTTAAATGCATCATTATTTTATACAATTAAGGGATTTAACAAATATAAAATGAATTCAGATTTTAGAAAATTAAAAAACAAACAACAGCAACAACTGATGCGCTTCATTAAAGAACACAGTCTAGATTTTCCAAGAGAATCATTGTGTTTGTTTTCAATGGCCCAATTTGTGAGAAATCGCCTATTTACACCAATGAAACCATCGACAAGGAATAATAGTAATGAAATCGTGAGATTACGTCATGAATTTCTGAAACGATGTTCAATGAAATTTGGACTATATCTGTCTCCTCAATTCATCATTCAAGGGCGGTCCCAACCAATCAGCCCACAAGATATCATTCTGTTTCAATCAACGTCGTCATTGTTGGCACTATCAAATTACGGAACCGCAACTCTTTTAGGGAATACCAGCGCAATTGCTGAAATTTCTTATCGTTTGTTCAAAATAACAATGTATGACCCACATGGAAATATTGACAATCATTTTAAAATTAAATTGCTTAAATTGATTGAATATGGAATCTCTCGTAGATGTCCTGATTGTCTTGGAATGATGTCCCATTTTTTTGATGTTGGTTTGGGAATTGTTCCAGTTGACAGACAACGCTCTCTCAAACTTGCGGGTCAGAGCGCAGAAGCCGGAAGTATTTATGGATGGTTTGCTCTGGCGCGTTTGCTAAAAGATAATTCGGACCACGCGTCATACAATGATGAGTTTGATGATGGAATTGATGTTGATGAATCTGATTTAGGGGGTCGACTATTTGTTCGTTCAAGAATCTCTTTGGATGAACAAATTCGCAGGACATTAGAAGAATATGGTTGTGAAGGTTGTCTTCCGCAATTTTATGACGGGAAAGAAAGATGTCGCGATTGCAATTTTCAATTTGACGTGTTCAATCATTATTCAGATGATGATGATACGAGCGTTCCAAAATCTGAGCAGATGCGAATTGCGGTTGAGATTTTCTACAAGATTTTGAGCGAAAATCCATCATCACATCCAATCTGTGTTGATGTGCGTAAGATTCTCTTAAAAATCTATAAAGCAAGAGAGAGATTGTTTGGTGGAAGCATTGAAGCAACTGATGATGAAATTAGCAGATTGGAGGAAATCTAAGGTTTCTTTCTAATAATAGAATCTATTTATTTTATAAAAACGAAACTCTAAGTTCCAGTTGTATTGTATCCACCACAACCGCCACATTTCAGTCCATAATAATGATATCTAACTTGTCCAGTAAAATCGCAATCATTACAGCGAATATCAACTAAATTATCTTCATCAATAGGATTTCGTTCAATTGCGTCATCAATACATTTAATTATTTTCTCCAAAGCCTCTCCATTATAAAGGATTTTCCTACATAGCGGACAATTCATTTTATTACTTGCGACATAACTATTCAAACAATCACAATGAATCGGATGGCCACAAGGCATCATATAACTCTGTTTTATTGAATTGAATATATCATCTAAGCAAATTGGACACTGAGTATGAAACGCGTCTTTTCTACAAACATGCGTTTCCTTATTATCAACGACGCATGTATTACAAGTATCACAGTGGATATATTTTCCGTCATTTCCGACGCGACACAGCCCACATTTTGCACAGTGATAATAATTGCGCTCGATTCGATCATCGAAGAAATTACATATTTTACAGAAATAGCGGGCGAACTCTATTTCGCAGGACGCGCATTTATTACTGACTGGTTGCTGAGCATTACATTTGGCGCAGACGATTTCTTTAACGTCGAACCGATTTATTTCGTGGGATGGCTCGTTATCATTATGACAAAAGCGACAGGTATATATTTTATTACAACAAGGTGATACAAGCTTACAGTTGCGAAAGTAATGCGGACATTGTTCCATTAGAGATTTATTGTAATATTTTTTTAAGTTAAAAGAATGATTAAATTTTTATGGATAAATATATTTTCAAATTAAATATCTTTAATATTTATATGTATAAATTCCTTTTAATTATTGTCATGTGTTTATTTATTATTTTATTATACTTTGACAAAAAAATACCCGAATATTTCAAAAACAATGAAATCCCAAAAATAATATGGGCATATTGGGACAGCGATGAAATCCCAGAAATCGTGAAACTATCAATCAAATCATGGAAGAAAACATCACCTCAGTATAAAATTAATTTCATGAATCAAAAAAATATTGAATCTATTATATCATTACCGAATAATTGGAAAACATTACCCCCTTATCGTCAGTCAGATATAATCAGATTACTTTTATTAGAAAAATATGGGGGTGTTTGGATAGACGCATCTACTATTCTTTTAGAAGACTTAGACAAATTCATTTCCAAAAATAACCTAACGCTTTTTATAACTCCGTCATCTTCGTTGGAAAATCCAGTATTTGAGAATTGGTTCATTTCCGCGCCACCCAATAATCCGGTAATAAAATTGTGGATAGAAGAAGTATTTATAGCGTTATCAAATCGAAAAGAATATATCGATAAATCAAGTGATTATAGTAAACAAACAATAAGTAAGCTTTATTATCACATATGTCATTTAGCATTAAAGAATATTTACGAGAAGGATAAATCATTGTTCAATGGAGCAAAAATATATGATAGCAATAAAACTGCGTTCTATTATCAAAGAACTACACCGGACTTGAAATATCTATTCAAGAATAAATTCGATAAAAGTAAGCTGATGATAAAATTGACAGGAAAACATCGTAAGAAAATAGACTTACAATATTTCGACAAACGTTTGATTGCTTAATCTTATTGAAAAAAATCTAAATATATTTATGAATAAATATATTTTCAAATTAAATATCTGTAATATTTATATGTATAAATTCCTTCTAATAATTGTCTTGTGTTTATTTATTATTTTATTATACTTTGACAAAAAAATTCCGGAACATTTTGAAAACTATCCAGCACAAATAATGACAAAATCATATTTAAGTAATGATAAAGTTCCTAAAATAATATGGACCTATTGGGATACTGATGAAGTTCCAGAAATTGTAAAACTATCAATGAAATCATGGAGGAAAACATCTCCAAACTATTTTATTAATTTAATGAATCAAAAAAACGTTGAAGAATATGTATCATTACCGGAAAATTGGAAAAGATTACCATCATATCGTCAGTCAGATATAATCCGACTAAGTTTATTAGAAAAATACGGAGGCGTTTGGATAGACGCATCCACTATTCTTTTAGAAGACTTAGACAAATTCATTTCCAAAGATAATTTAACATTTTTTATAACTCCGTCATCTTCATTGGAAAATCCAGTATTTGAGAATTGGTTTATTTCCGCGCCACCTAATAATAAAGTAATAAAACAGTGGATAAAAGAAGTATTGTTAGCTTTACAAAATACTGAGAAATATGTTGATGATTCAAGTGTTTATAATGTTGAAACAATTAATGGAGTTTATTATTTAATTTGTCATTTAGCATTAAAGAATATTTACGAGAAGGATAAATCGTTGTTTAATAGAGCAAAAATTTATGTTAGTAATGATACCGCGTTCTATTATCAACATACGACTCCTAATTTGAAATATCTATTCAAGAATAAATTTGATAAAAGTAAGCTCATGATAAAATTGACAGGCTCACATCGAAAATATATTGATTTACAATATTTTGACAAGAGTTTAGTTGAGTAATTATTCAAAAATTTTTTTTTTAGAAATTGCGTTTTTCAAGATTAGATAAATATATGACGCAACCACCAAAAAAGAAACCATCTTACAATAAAGGCGGTTATAATTCTTTCAACTGCGAAAAGAACGTCCCCAAAAATAGAAATGTTCCACCGTCGCCACCACTTCCCCCTCGCGATGACATCCAAATCTACATAAATCCAAATAATCCAGCGGATTTTATTTTCTTGGATTATTCTCCTGCGCCGGAGGCGCCTCCAAAGGCGGTTCAAAAACCATCAAATTCTCTTATTCCTTTTAATCCACATCCTCCATACGATGAATCAGAAGACGAAGATTTGCTCAAACTCCGGCGCCTCGTTAAGAATGACAAAATATTAAGTAAGAATCGTCCGCCAATGAGATGGACCCACCCAATAGAGGACATCGCGGACCTTTTACATCTCTCATACTCTATCGAAAAACACAACTATACCAATATTTCACTCAACCAGTTCCACCTCCTTCAATTACAGGACCCCCTCCAAAAATTGAACGATCTAATCGGTATGGAATCAATTAAGGCCGGTATTTTTAACCAGCTCGTATTCTTTTTACAAAATATTGAGCCCCAATTTCCTCAAATGCTCCATACTTGCGTTCAAGGACCGCCGGGCTGTGGAAAAACGGAACTCGCCAATATACTGGCCGATATTTACGCAAATTTAGGAATTATCCGAGAGGCGAAGGTCGTCGTCGCGAAGCGCAGTCATCTAGTTGCTGGGTTTCTCGGTCAGACCGCCATTAAAACGCAGGAGGTTATCGATTCCGCTAAGGGAGGTGTGTTGTTGATTGATGAGGCGTATTCACTTGGGAATGAAGAAAAGAAGGACTCCTTTGCGAAAGAGTGTATCGATACAATCAACCAGAATCTGACCGAAGGTAAGGCGGATTTTATTTGTATCATCGCCGGATACAAGGAGGATTTGGAGAAGTCGTTCTTCGCCTTTAATTCTGGGCTGGAACGGCGCTTTCCTTATAGATACACAATCGATGACTACACGCCGGAGGACCTTTGTAAAATATATCAGAACATTTTGGGCCGGAGTGGGTGGAAAATAAAAGGGGATGATGAAAAGAAGATGGAGGAATTTTTTAGGAAGGAGCGAGTGAGCTTCAAGTTTAACGGGGGTGATTTGGAGAACTTTGTCCATTTCTCCAAATTGGCTTTCGCGAAGAATAAGATATTTAATGTTCGGGATAATCAGAAGATTATTCAGATTGATGATGTTCTTTGTGCGTTTGAGATGTATGGGGCGAACAAGAATCGGGCGGGGAATGAAGTGTCGGCTCCTCCGATGTTTATGTATACTTAGGGGGAACTTAGAGTTCCCCCCTTACCCCCCTCCTCTGGGGAGAACCTAAGGTTCCCCCCTTACCCCCCTCCTCTGGGGAGAACCTAAGGTTCCCCCCTTACCCCCCTCCTCTTTATATATGTGTATATTATATGAAATATAAAAACGTAAGATATAAAAATAATAATATAATTTATATATGTTCAGTTTTATATAAAATATAAAACTTAAGATATATAAATAATATTATTATTTATATATGTTCGGTATTTTTATAAAGCACAACCTCATTTTTATAATATCATTCTTCGTCTTTATTTTCCTTAACATTATTGAAAACCTTCTCCATTTTACCAATGGTCGCAATGAGAATAATAAAGAAATATTCCAACTTGTCATGCCCAAAAAGAGCGATTGGATTAAAATTGTAATCATTATGATTGTATTCGCAATATTACAAGGAGGAATTACTGCTTTTTTCCACTATTACATTACGCATAAATATTAGAATCCATTTTACTAACTTATATGCTCACATTAGAATAAAAATTATATTCTACTATCATTTAATGAACCTCAAACTCTTTATCCCACTCATTTTTTTTCTAAATACTGTAAGTCCAAGTGTCCATCCAAGCGAAATTGAATGCTTTGGAGTTATAGGCGACTCCATCAGCGCCGGATTCTCCATGATTTCAGGAAGTCCTCGCGCCGATTTTATAGAGTATAGAGACCAAGCTTTTGCGATAGGTCGGAAGCCCGATTACCGAACACTCCCCAATATATTCCATGATTTCTATCCCCAACTCAATCTATCGGCCTCCTGCGCCTCCAATTACGAGACCCTAGTTGAATACAATCACCGCGCCAATCAGGACTGTAATGTAGCAATCTCCGGCGCCTTGTCGGACCGGCTCGTCGATATGTGGGGGGACCTCTTGTTTCAGTGGAACAACCGCAACTGTTCGCGCAAGTGGAAACTACTTACGGTTATGATAGGCGCCAACGACATTTGCGCATACTGTTTAACCGGATATAATCAAACAATCGCAAATTATATGGCCAACGTCCGCCAATTACACGATCAAATTTATAGGGACGCCCATAACATTTTCATAAACTATGTGTCCCTGTTCGATGTGTCTGTCGTTCTGGACTGGCAAAACCCGAAGTGTGATATCGTCCATCTTCTTATAAACGAGTGTCCGTGTATTTTGGGCCGGAATCGCCAGAGGGACGCCCGAGAAAAAGTGGGTGACCTATACAAAGATATGAACAATGCCCTTTATCCATATATTAAGTCGCTTGATGGGGAGCGCGACGATATCATTGTTCGCATCCAGCCCATTTTGGAGAATTTTCAGGTTTATAATCAGTCGTATCTATCGACGCTGGACTGCTTTCATCCATCCGCTTTTGCTAATGCGGTTATGGGGACAATTTTGTGGAACAACATGTTTTTACCAGAGGCGCAGAAACTGAAAAATATGGAGAATTTGCTACCGCTTTATCGGCCAACGCCGACAGATGTTTTACAGTAGGATATTATTTTTACGGAAATTAAAACTCGCGATTTAGTATAAAAATAATCGCATGTATTATAATAATGGTCTCTGAATCTAAAACTGAAATCTCTTTCTCTACCGCATCCGCTCCTGATACCAAAGTAGCACCGATTATTGTCGGAGGCGCAGTTTTTGTTGGTAAAGCTATTGTTGGAGGCGCAGTGGGCGCGGCCGCCTCTTGGGGAACCACTCGCATTCTTGACAACCGCTTTCCATCAAAAAAATAAATTCAATTTCCATTTAGGATAAATTTTATTTTTGATTTTCCAAAAATAAAATAGTTATTCCAATTTTTTTTACATAACGCAAAAATCCATTGGAACTTCTCCAACACTAAACGCCTCCACAGACAGCGTCTCCAAATCGATATATTTCAGTTCCGCTTTTTCAATAAACACAATGAACCCATTCTTGTAAAAAAACTGCGATATGATTTTCGTCGTCTCATAAATAACCTTATATTTATCGCCGGTTTGCTTGTATATAAACGCATCTCCGATGCGATTAGTATAAAAATAGATGTCGGCGCCCACTCTGATAAAATCCCAGATGACCAAATTAGGAACGGACCCGATATTTTCACAAACACACTGCGTCTCAACTTCCTTAATTTCATCGCCCGCAATAACAAAATTACAGAAATAATTCCTTCCATTATCATATTTTATACACTCGAATGACGCATCTGCGTTTATTTTAAGAGGTGTATAGTAGTTGTTCAAATACATGAAACTATGAATCCGGTCGGAAAATGAGATCGATGTCCTATCATAATTACAAAAAAACACTTTCATCAATTTCCGATGATACGGATTGTATGAATAATTCGACGCAAAAACATATATTTCCGGCTCCGTTGGATGAAAATAATAGTATTTTTTACCTTCTCCGAGAAATTCCACTGCGAAATTTGCAATATTTATAGCTTCCCCATTTTCATCAAATTTCCACACTTTCATTTTGCTACCATACAGTTTCATACAAACCGATAACATTATTGATTCATTTGGATTAAATTCGATATCTCCCAAAATTGTCTGAACGTTAATCATAAATATGTAATCCAGCGTCGTCCCATCCCAAAACATAACTGCACCGTTTCTTGTCCCAACTACTACGCAATCCCTCTTCCCAATGGGTGTATTCCAGTTTTTCACAAATTTGACCGCGATTATATTTTTTTGAAAAGGAACTTCCTTCGTCAAGCAGTCGCTATTGTAGAAAGATATTTTATCATCAAAAGTAATAGCCATTTTGAGACTTATGCATTCCTTATGGGACTCGTATGCCACTCGTAGTTTGCTTTGCGTTTCATTTGTAAAAGCGTCATATAATTTATCACACGTTCTAATTGACCGCGTTTTTTGTAAAATTTCTCCCCATAATTCAATCGGTAATTCCATTTTGCTTGTTATTGTTATCATTCTAATCGGTGATTTGTTTAATTTCAATTTTTAGCTAATTCCGATTTTATGGTCTCCAACGATTCTTCCAGAACTGTGCGTTTCATAGTCAGTGGAGGCGTCAATCGAAGCGTATTATTTCGGGATGAGCAAGTTATAATTCCCGCTTTCAAAAGGCGCAACTGTAAATTACGTAAATCGTATTTTTCGTCCATTTGGACCCCCCAGAACATTCC